>Ga0182018_10002052_pt1 | contig 21170 bp, 14 predicted proteins | sample 812P2MmetaG_FD_120490 | JGI IMG/M metagenome (GOLD analysis project Ga0182018, IMG submission 120490) | Permafrost microbial communities from Stordalen Mire, Sweden - 812P2M metaG | ecosystem: Environmental > Terrestrial > Soil > Wetlands > Permafrost | place: Sweden: Stordalen | collected...
CGCTGAGCCGTTGGCGCAATCGGTCTTCCTCCACCGGACCGATCAGCACTACCCGCTCAAAGCCGGGGTTTTGCGCTTCATGGCGGCGGCAGAGGCGCGCGGCGATGGTGCTTTTGCCATAGCCGCCGATACCGTGCAGGAATACGCCGTAGTGATCGCCGGGGAAGGCAAGCGCCCTGAGGCAGCGCTGCAGCTCTCGACGGCGGCCGATGAAGGCGGAAGCGCCCGCCACCTTGATGTTGCCGTCCGAATCGAGAAACTCGGGCTCCGGCGGCTTGCGTTTGATCCGCTCGCGGTTGGGAGTCTTGAGCGGAGTGACCAGGGCCGCGGTATCGCGCACCCCTTGATAAATGCGCAGCAGGTGCCAGTCCGAACAGAATGACTGATTGGCGTCCCGCAGGAAGGCGCCGAGCATCTCGCGGCGGGTGGCCGCCACGGCGTCGAGCGGGGTCTCCCCGGTGGCCAGGGCACGATAGAGTTGGGTGGCGGCGAAGATGCCGGTGGAGTCGTAAACCGGCCGCGCCCAGCCGAGAACGGCGTCCGCGCCGGCGTTCACCAGGGCGTGGGCCATGGACGGGATGGCGCCGCGGTCCGGCGCCTGCGCGGTGTGGCAGCCGGAAAGAAACAGCAGACGGGGCCAGCGACTGCCGAAGGCCTCGGCGAGCTGCGGGGCGGTGGTGCGTTGCGCGCCGCCCCGCTCGTCTTCGGTCAGAAACTGCGGCGTGCCCGCTTCGATCATGCCGTGGCCGGTGATGTGGAAGACGTCGAAATAATCCTTGCCGAAGGAGGCGACCAGGTTCTGCAACTGGGAGACGGAACCGCTCTCTTCCACGACGAGATCGACCGGCTGCTGGCGGGTGGCTTCGAGGATGGTGGCCTCTTCCCGTTCGTAATCGAGCACGGGGAGCACGTCCTCGGGCGATGTGGCCATGAAGAGCAGCCGCAGCGGGCGGTTGGCGGGCTGGGCAACGGCGGATCGCGATTGCATCACGCGAATGGGTTGGACGCCGAGTTCGGCGAGAAAGACTTTGCCGTCGTGCAGCAACTCCCAGGGCAGATGCGCGAGCTTGCGTAGCAGGGACTCGGTGGCGGGATTCAGGTCCTGCGCCTGAAGCGGGGCCGCGAGATCGAGCAGCACGGTGGTTTCCCGGTTGGTTAAGCCGGCGCGAAGCCAGCCTTCGGGGCCGTCGAGCCATTGGAAGAGGCTGCGGCCCAGGGCGGTCAGTTGCGGGAACTTGGGAGCCCAGTGGCTATCGTTCGCGTGGTCGTCGCCGAAGTAATCGCGATCGGCAGTGGCGGAGAGGGACTCGATGTCTTTCCAGTCCACGCGCCGGGACTGATGGCCGCAGTGCAGTTCGAAGGACTGCTGCTGCGCCAGGGCGATGCGAATGGAGATAGGCATGCTTACCCGTTATGGGACATCCTATTCTACTCGGTCGGCTCGTTCGCGGTAAGTACGGCGTGCGGAGTTTGCCGGCGGTTGATGGTGCGAAGGGCAAAGTAGCCAAGGGCATTCGCCCTTGATATCCCTGCGGGATATGGGAGTCGAGGAAGTCAGATCAGAATGGCGGCGTACGCGCCGAGGAGTCGGCTGTCGCTTGATCCCGGGCAACGGGAACAAAACTCTCGTTGGCGCCCGTATAACGGGAACTAATAGAGTCTTGTAACCGAACCTAGCCGGGAGAGCCCAAACCGGAATCCCGGCGCCGGTCCCGACAATGCCCGCTTTGGCAAACGGCCGCTACCCAGGCCGCGAGGAACACCTTGAACAGGGACTGATACCGAACGTCGCGCCGATTCGCCAGTACTTTGAGGTCCTCAATCATGGAGACCGGAAGGCGCAGCGATATCGTCCTTAGAGAAGGTTTCAGTGGAACGAGATTCTTGTGCTTTCCCCCCTGCCAATCCACGTACTCGGTCGAATCCGCAGCCGCCCGAAATTTCCTTTCCTCGTCTTCGTTCTTGAATTCAGGAAGTTTCCTCTTCACGTCTTTCGTAGGTCGCCATTTCGTTGCGGTTCACGTCCCTGGCCGAAATCACCCGCATGAGGTTTCGCCGAATCGTGAAGACTACAAATAGCCGCCGGCCCACGCCAGTCTGCCCGAGGGCGTAGTATGGCTTCTCTCTCTTCGCATGTCGCAGATGGCCGCGGACCACGAGCGGCTGGTGAAAGAATACGTCTTCGGCTTCCTGCCGAAACACCCGATGCCGTTCCCGGTTCTTGTGGGTATTGGCGTCGTCCCAATCAACCCCGTGCGCGAGCACGGTCCTGTGTGTCGATCGCGATTCGAACTGAACGCCAAGAGGCGATTGTGGCCGGGCAGGTGGGGCCATGGGGAACGCCTCGGGGCCGGGCTCCCCTAAGCAATACCACGAGTGGAGTGGCGCCAGAAGGCCGATTCGCTCGATGCGATTGACATTAAACGCTCGATTTATTGGAAGTCCCGGCGACTCAACTCCCCCGGTATGGCCCGTGGAGAGATTGACAGGTACGTTCGATACCGTCTCACGCGGTATCTGAGACGGAGCAGCCAACCGTTCCCCATCCGCGGGAAGGACTCGCCTGTTACGAGCAGATCCGGCGCTTGGGCTGGTAGGCCTATAAAATGGCAGCCGCCGGATGCCTGTGCAAGCCCGCGGCAAGCACGTTTTCGGGAAACCGCTCGCCGGCAAGTCCGCGTAATTGCATGCGCACCAGTCACCCAGGTTGAGAGCCATGGACTACCACAGGGGCGACGACGGTGCGCTAACGTACACAATTTGTAACCAATTTAGATACCCTTAAGAAACCTCTTGTATTGTATGTTCTCTTAGGTTACATTACAGCAAGGGAAAATCAGTGTGTTCAGCATAGGCCTTTTGGGCAAGTGCGGTCACCAGGGGGGATGGCGAAGGCCACGCCGGAGCGAGACCTTGCCCTGCCCAACGGGCTCCAACCGCCCAGAGAGGCCACCTGAGGGCGGCTTTCACGCCAAGATGTGGCGATTCCCGGCACCGCTCGCACTGAGCCAACGTAACCAAGAACAGCCACTGGCGTCGTCGTGGTTTCCCGTCTTGATGCCGGTATCGGCAGCGCGGCGGCGGACTACAGCGTACTGGCAATCAGGCCTTCCCATTTCAAACCGTTTTTTCGGAGGAAAAATAGCATGAAACGCTACCACGTGTTTGTAGCTCTATTACCACTAGTAATACTGCCAAGTGCCCGTGCCGACCTTCTCGGAACAGCGGCGAACTTTGCAGTCCTGGCTGGCTCGACGGTGACTAATACCGGCTCGACCACCATCAGCGGAAACCTGGGACTGTCGCCCGGTACCTCGGTCACCGGATTCCCTCCCGGCGTCGTGGTGCCACCGTCAACCATACACATCTCCGATGGCGTCGCGCTGTTGGCACAGAACGATAATACGACCGCATACAATACGCTAGCCACCCTGCCATTCGTTGCAGACTTGACGGGGCAGGATCTGGGCGGGCTCGTGCTCACACCTGGCGTCTATCATTTCGACAGTTCAGCTCAGTTGACCGGGACACTCACGCTCAACGCCGAAGGCAGCGATAATGCATTGTTTGTTTTCGAGATCGGGAGCACGCTGACGACGGCGAGCAGCTCAGACGTTCAAGTGCTTAATGGCGGACCGGGTGACGGCGTCTTTTGGCAAGTCGGCAGTAGTGCGACTCTCGGCACCGACACGGTGTTTGAAGGCAATATTCTCGCGCTTAGCAGTATCACCCTGAACACCGGCGCAATCATTCCGTGCGGCAGGGCCTTAGCGCAAAATGGCGCGGTGACCTTGGATACCAATGTGATTTCAACAGCCTGCACGGCGACTCCAGGGTGGTCTTTGGCCCAGGCCTCGGAGTTGGGCGGCCCAAGCGGGAACATGGGCAGCGGATTGAGCAACCCCGCCGATAACTCTCCCGGCAATTACGCGCCCGCCGCCACACCGGAACCGAGCGCATTTCTGCTCTTGGCGACCTGTATTGCCGGCCTGGCGATACAGCGAAAATGGGCGAAGTCGAAGCAACCGCACAATCACGGAGCATAGCGGACGGACACCATCCTTAGCGCCCGTATCACGATTGCAGAATCTGTTTCGCTAGAGCCATTGCACGGGCGGAACTTGTGATGCAACGTCTGAATCTTGTCTGTTTCTGGTTGGTTATTCTTGTCCTGACCTCCTTTCTAAGTGGATGTTCCGGCACCAGCCCGCAGGCCCGGCACGACCGTTTTCTGGCCGCCGGCAAGAAGCTGCTCGAGAAACAGGATTACGCCAGAGCCTTGCTGGAGTTCAAGAACGCGGCAAGACTGATGCCCAAGGACCCGGAAGCCGAGTATCAGTTGGGCCTCGCGACTCTGGGACTGCACGATCTTCCCGGCGCGATGGTGTGGTTCGAGAAAGCCCATCAACTCGACCCCAAGCACGTTGGCGCTCAGTTGAAGCTCGCGGAGTTGATGTCCAGCACCAACGATCCCGGGCTATTGGAAGATTCGGAAAAGAGGGTCAAATCGGTCCTGTCCTTGGCGCCGGACAGTACTGACGCGCTGAATATCCTTGCGGTGGACGAGTTGAAGCTGGGACATGCGGACAGCGCGGAGGTGTATCTTCGCGAATCTTTGGAGAACGCTCCCGCGCAAGTTCAGGTTTACGCAAAACTGGCCGGGATGGCGCTGGCGCGAAAAGATCCGGATGGCGCCGAGAAGATCTTGAAACAGGGAATCGATGCCGCCCCCGAATCCGTGGAGGCCCGGCTCTTCCTGGGCCATTTTTATCTGTCCACGCATCGGATGACCGACGCGGAAGCGGAATTCCGAAAGGCGGTGGAGATGAGTCCGCGGAGCGGCGCCGCCCTCGTGGATTTGGGGCGAATTCAAAATGATAGCGGCGAAACGGACGCGGCGGAGAAGACATTTAAGAGAGCGTCCGGCTTGGGGGATCGGAAGTACCAATCCGTCCACGCCATCTTCTTGTGGCAGCAAGGCAAGAAAGACGTGGCCCTTGGTGAATTCGCGGAACTGGCCCAGAGGGATCCAAACGATCGGGCCGCGCGCACGCGCCTGGTGGCAGCGTATCGGGTTTTGAAGAATACGCCCGAGGCCATGCGAATTCTGAGGGACGCGTTGAAGAAAAATCCCAACGATGCCGACGCGCTGGTTCAACGAAGCGAGATCTACCTGGATGAAGACGATGTGGCGGAGGCGGAAGCCGATTTGACCCGAGCCGCCGGCATCCGGCGGAACGATGCCGTGGTTCGTTACCTCCTCTCGCGGGTCTATAAGGCTCGAAATCAGGAGTCGTTGCGAAAGCAAGAGCTGAACGAAGCGATTCGGCTAGACCCGTCGTTACTGGCCATCCGCATCGAACTAGCCGACACGTTCATTGGGGAGCCCAAATTGGCTCTGAAGTTGATGAATGAAGCGCCGCCGGAACAGACGCACTCGCTCCCCGCGATCGTGATGCGCAACTGGGCGCTTCTAGCGTCGGGAGATCTGGTCGAAGCGGGGAAGGGGATCGCGGAGGGGTTGGCTCAGTCGAACGCGCCGGAGTTGATGTTGCAAGACGCTGCTTTGAAACTGAATCGGCATGATGTGAAAGCCGGCCGTCTGACACTCGAGGAGGTCTTGAAGAAGGAGCCGGACAATTTGCGCGCGCTCCGGGCATTGGCAAATTCGTATTTTTCGGAGAAAGACGAAGCCGCGGGAATCGCCACGGTAAAGGAGCACGCGGATCGACAACCCAGTTCCGCGCCAGTGCAAGGATATCTGGGAGAGGTGCTTCTGATGGCGGGCGACCGGGCGGGGGCGCGAGCCGCCTTCCTCGCCAGTAAGAACGCCGATTCGAGTTTTCAGCCGGCGGACGTGGGCTTGGCTCTATTGGATTCCAAGGAGGGCAACTTGGACTCGGCGCGTCAAACGCTTCGCCGCTTGATGAACGGAAAGAATCCCAGTTCACTTGCGGCGGTCCGCTTGGCGATGATTGAGGAGACCGCGCACAACTACCCGGCGGCGGTCGCCGCTTTCAAGAAAGCGCTTGAGACGAGAACCGGCGACTGGGTCTCGCTCAATGACCTGGCCTACTGCCTGATCCTGGTGGGCCAAGCCGACGAGGCGTTGAAGTACGCGCAACAGGCCAAGGAAATCGCTCCCGGCAACCCTTCCGTGATCGACACTCTTGGATGGGCGCTTTACAACAAAGGAATGTACGACGCTGCCGTCAGGCAGCTTGAGCCGCTCCAGAACGACCCGGCTGCCGCCCATCGCTATCACTTGGCGATGGCGTATTTCAAGCGCGGCGACGTGGCCCTCGGGCAGGCGACTTTCGATGGCGCGTGGAAGATAGATCCGGGCAGTCCGGAGGCTAGAATGGCTCGACTAATTGCCGTGGAAACAACCCGCTCGGCCCAAGAGCATCCGTAAGTCGACTTGGGAGTTTTCCGGCGAGATCAAACACGATTGCCGAACGCCCGCCGAAACTGCCGCTAGCGAGGTCAGTCGCTTCCATGTCCTGGGTGTGGCCTTCGGCACCCGGCAATTTCTCGCGAGTGCCGAAGCGCGCTTTTCAAGTCCTCGTCATTTCCGAAGATCCATAACCTTGGTTGATCGTCTCAGTTTGTGAACGGGATCCGGTCGAACCGTGGGAGTGAACCGAAAATGATCTCGTAGACCGATTCTGGGCGTTGAAACCGCAATGCCCCCGAAGTTGTGGGAGACGTGGCAGCGCTCGCGGATCACTCCCGTTATGCTCCGCGTGCGGCATGAAGCGTCCCTGCCGGGGCATCCCGCTAATCTCCAAGATCTTCAGAATTACTCTTCAGCTTGGGCGATGACCCGATCATAGAAATCTCGATCCATGAAGAACCGGACGGCCAGCAACCGATCCAACTCCGGGCGGATTTTGGACAGAAGACCGCGCTCCTTGCCTGCCATGAGGAGACCGACCGTCCCAATCGCCCGGAGACCCAGAGATTTGGCAAGGCGTCGCGCGGGCTGTTCATCCAGAATGAGCAGCGCAGATCCCAACTCCAACCCCAAGCTGACGACCTCGCGTTCTCCCGGACCAATGGAAGCACTCACCGTGCCCGGCTGGAGCGGATTAGCCAACGACTGTACCACGACCCAGTCCGGCAGTATTGGTACAGTTGGCGCCACTTCCCTCGCCACTGCAGCCGGAATCAAGATGGAGACGTGAAGCTGGCGCAGCAGATCGAGGCGGCCAATCCGGGTAAGCGCGATGAGCGGGCTCGAATTGGATATGACCGGCACTCAGGGCCGCTTGCTCTCCACCACTTCCGCCTGCCATTCGTCTTCCGTGAAGCGGAAGTAGGGGATGCCCAGATCCGAGGTGCGTTGGATGAATCCCAGACGGGAAACTCCCAAGAGTTCGGCAGCCTTGCCGCTAGAGACGAGGTTTCGCCGATACAACTCGAACACAATCATTTCGCGCGCCATCTGCTCGATCGGGCGGCCCAGAGTCGCCAGGAAACCGCTAAGGTCTTCGCCAAGATCCAGAATCGTGGAATCCATCACGGATGCTCCTCCTTAATGGTACCGCTCACCCGTGGCCCGCGAATCCTCCCGCGACTCTCGCTGAGCCAAGCCGCCTTCGGGATCCCTCCCGTGAGATCACTCCTCGTCTCCGGCCACCGCGGGATTCCCCAGGCCGCCTTTTTTGAGAATGCGCTTCGCCTTGCCGATGTTGGCGCGGCCAGATCACTCGTCCCCGGTGCGTAGCGCGGGAGCTTTTCCGCCACCGCAACATCGATCACTTGTTCAACGCCACGCCTTCCGATTCCGCCACCCGTTTGGGCTCTTCCAATAACGATGTCTGAAGGCGAAGCGCTACGTTCCTCCTTCTCGTGGCTTGCTTCTCGGATCTCCCGCAATACCGCTCCTGGCCGGCTCGCGCGGACGCCAAATACCATGGCGGCCTCGGCGAGATGCCGCATGTTGAATGTAATCACGCGAGTCGTAGGGCGCCCCCGGCATCAACCCCGGGCCGCCGCCTTTCCAAGGCTGTAGTCTTTTACGGCGCGGTTACGCGAGTCCCAATTGTTTGATGGCGGCGCCGGCGCCGCGGAGGTTGCCCAGCTTCATTTCGGAGTACTTGCGCGAGAGCAGCACACCGTCGGCGCCGGCGCGGAAGGCGGCGAGCACGGCATCCTGGGTGCCTCCGGGAGTGCAGTGGGCGCTGGCCTGGGCGACCGGGATATCGATATCGATGCCGGGCCAGAGCTGGGTTTTCGTGCCGTTCAGGGCAGCGCGGGCGCGACTGGCTTCCTGGTACACATAGCCGGACGAAAAGCCGGCCGCGGGGAGTCCGGCGAGATCTTTCTCCCCCTTGTAGTCCAGCACGCGATAGTGGAAATCGAGCAGCTCCTGTTGCGGCACGTCGCCATAGAGGGTGCGGCCCACATTGCGGATGTAGGAAGCCATGCGCTCGCCGCCGCAGTTGTGGTACATCACCATTTTCAGGAAATCGGAGTGAGGGGCGAGCTCGGAGAGATCCTGCTCCGCGCGATAGATGGGGCTGAAGGAGTTGTTGTGCCAGATGTGCCAGCCCACGCCGATGGAGGGCTTGATGGACTTCACGTGATTGTACATGGCGGCGTAGGTTTCGCGCAGGCTATCGGTCCACAGCGACTCCCAGGCGAGGAGTTCGGGATAACGCAGCATCAGGCGCCAGAGGGTGACATAGTAGCCGTCGACGGGGCGCCGGTTGGCGCGCGCGGCGGCGGTGAAGGCGCCGAGGGCTGTGAATCCGGCGCGGGCGCGGGCGACGTCGATGCCCCGCTCTTTGGCTTTGCGCTCGCAGTGTTGGCAGAAGCAGGTGACCGTGCCGGCATTGCGCGCGCCGCCGCCGTGGGACGCACCGAGGGCTTCGGCGAAAGCGCCCTGCCGTTCCGAGCCCCACATAATGCCGTCGATATCGTAGGAGCGGGAATAATCTTCCACGGTGGCCAGGAGCCAGTTCCGGTAATGCGGATTGTTGAAGCAGAGGTTGGCGGAGTTTTGGCCGTCGAGCTGCTTTTCCTGGGCCTGGTCGATATGGGGGACGGTCCGGCTCCAGACATCCTCGAACCAGCAGATGGTCTTCATGCCGCGCTTGCGGGCCGCCGGGATGACGGCCTCCAGGACATCGTAGTCGCCCAACTCGGGGGCGCGGAAATCCTGGATGACGGTGTCCCGATAGTATTGCGGGTGGATGCGGGTGTAGCTGCCGCCATGGAAGGCGTTGGCGTTGCCGGGGGTGTCGTATTCCTGGCGGCCGTGATCGGGCAGCGGCTGGCCGGGAGTCTGGCGGCCGGCGATGCCGCGGCCGTAGGTGAAGGTGGCGACGAAGAGCGTATTGACATAGGCGTCGCGCTGGAATTCATCGAGCGCCTGATCGACGCCCTCATCGAGGAAAGAGACTGCGCCTACCTGGAGGCCAATCATTTTGGAAGCCGGCGCGGCTGCGGCGGCATAAGCCCCGGCGGCGGTGGTTTCGAGAAAGTGGCGGCGATTCACGAGGTCCTCCTGCGAAGGGATCGCAGCGTTTACTGTATAACACCGCGGGCGGGCCGGTCGCGGGCCGTGGGATCAGCAGGCCAAGGTCTGGTGCGAATGTTCGCCGGGAAGCGGGGTCGGAATCGAATCCACCGGCAGGCAGTTTACGGCGCCCATCCAGCCTTGTCGATTACGTCGAGATCGCGGCCTTGCCTTGCCGGCATCCTGTCGAGACAGAAGGGAAGATTTTTTAGCCGCCGATAAACGCCGATAAACGCCGATAAGAAATTGGGTTTGTTCTATCGGCGTTCATCGGCGGCTAGAATCTTCTCCTCGCGCTTTGTCGTAAACTTTTCCTATGGCTGCCCGCGGACAACACAGGCTTTTGGAACCCGGCAGGCGCGCGCCCGATTTCCGCCTGGAGCTTCTGGACGGCGGGGTCGCCACGCTCCCGGAAATCCTGGCCCGCGGCCCGGTGCTGCTGGGGTTCTTCAAGATCTCCTGTCCTATCTGCCAGTTCACGTTTCCATTCCTGGAGCGTGTCCACGCCGCCGGCACCCTGCCCGTTTTTGGCATTTCGCAGAACGACGCCGAAGACACGCGCGAGTTCAATCGGGAGTTCGGGGTGACGTTTCCCACCCTGTTGGACACCGAAGAGAGCGGCTTCCCGGCGAGCAACGATTACGGGATTTCGAGCGTCCCCACGATGTTCCTGGTGGAGCCGGACGGCGCCATTTCGCAGGTGATCGAAGGTTGGCGGAAGAAGGATATGGAGGGTTTGGGCTCGAGGATCGGTGCCAATCTGATCCGGCCGGGCGAATACGTGCCGGAATGGAAGGCCGGTTGAGGATCGCGCAACTAGGCGCCCGGCGGGCCGCCACGCTAGAATAAGACTAACCTCATGGCCAATCCTATCGAAGAAATCCTGGGCGCGGCGGGCGCTATCGCCAAGGGGATGAGTGTCACCTTCAGGGAAATGATGTCCCCCACGGTGACGGAGTACTATCCCGAGGAGCCGGCCAAGTTCGAAGAGCGCTTTCGCGGCGTCCATGTGCTGCAGCGCGATGTGAACGGCATGGAAAAGTGCGTGGCCTGCTTCCTGTGCGCCGCCGCCTGTCCTGCGAATTGCATTTATATCGAAGCCGCCGAAAACACCGCGACGGTCCGCATCTCCGGCGGCGAACGCTACGCCAGCGTTTACAATATCGATTACAACCGCTGCATCTTTTGCGGCTATTGCGTGGAGGCCTGTCCCACCGACGCCATCACCCACGGCCATGGCTTCGAAGCCGCCAGTTATAATACCTCGACACTGGTAAAGCGGAAGGAAGATATGCTGGCGGCCGTGCCCCCGGGCGCCAAACCTCCCGTGGTGGCAAGCGAAAAAACCGCGGCGCACTAGGAATCCAGCCCGCTCCGGCCGTCATCTGAAAAGGAACAGGGCAATGCCGGGAACCATCAGGGAACAGATCGAGACCATTTTCCGGGAAGACCCGGCCGCCAAGAGCGTGGTGGAGGTGGTCCTCTGTTACCCCGGGTTTCATGCCATTCTGGCGCACCGCCTGGCGCACAAATTGTATGGCTGGGGCGTGCCGCTTTTGCCGCGCGTCATCTCGCAATTCAGCCGCTTCCTGACGGGGATCGAGATCCATCCCGGCGCCACCATCGGCCGCCGCTTCTTCATCGATCACGGCATGGGAGTGGTGATCGGCGAGACGGCGGAGATCGGCGACGACGTGCTGCTTTACCAGGGTGTCACGCTCGGCGGGACGGGCGGCGAAAAGGGCAAGCGCCATCCCACGCTGGGCAATCGCGTGGTGGTGGGGACGGGCGCCAAGATCCTGGGCAACATCCGCATCGGCGACAATGTCAAGATCGGCGCAGGCTCGGTGGTGGTTTACGCGGTGCCCGATAATTCCACGGTGGTCGGCGTCCCCGGCCGGGTGGTGCGGATTCGGGCGGAAGGCGGTCCGCTGGAACATGGCCGCTTGCCCGATCCCGAAGGCGCGGCGATCGACGACCTGGCGCGCCGGGTGCTGGAATTGGAAGGCATGCTGCGCCAGTTGATCGCCGAGCATGAAATCGAACACCATCGCCAGAACTGAGTCCCACAAGCGGACACTCGGGGCTTGCCCGATTCGCCCGGCAGTCAATAGTTTCAGTCACTTGAGGGGGCGCCGCGATGGGACCTCGGCCTGCTCCCCGGAAGTGCATGTTCACCCTGCTTCGGGACCTGCGCCACTCCTTGCGCGCTTTGCGCAAAATGCCCGGGTTTACCATCGTGGCGTTGCTGGTGCTCGCGCTCGGCATCGGAGCGAACACCGCCATCTTCAGCGTGGTCAATTCGGTTCTGCTGCGTCCCTTGCCGTATCCCGGGTCCGACCGGCTGACGATGATCTGGGAGACGGATTTGAAGGACGGGGTCAAGCGCGAGGGGCCGTCCGGGCCGAATTTCCTCGACTGGAAGGAGCAGAGCCAATCCTTCGAGGAGATGGCGCTCCTCGAGGTGGGCACGGGCACCGTGACCGGTGAGGGCGAGGCCGAGCAGGTGGTCGGTCTGCGAGTGACCACGAATTTCCTCACGATGCTCGGCGCGCGAACGGTTCTCGGGCGCGGTTTTACGGTGGCCGAGGGAGAGGGGAAAGCCCGGTACCCCGTGGCTGTGCTCACCAACGGGTATTGGAAACGCCGCTTCGCATCGGACCCGCGCGTCATCGGAAAAACCTTCGTCATGAATAGCGAGCCGTACACCGTAATCGGCGTGCTCGCGCCGGCCTTCTGGCAGCCGCTGCCCAGCGACCTGTTTGTGCCCTGGCCGGTCGCGGAACTGCGCGCCAGAGGACGCGGGGATCACAACTTCGGTGTCATCGCCCGCCTGAAGCCGAACGTCACCATCGCACGGGCGCAGGCCGAACTGAGCGCCATCGCGCGCCGCATCGATGCGCAAACGCCGCGCCTCGCAGGCTGGGATGTGAGCGTGGTGGGGATGAAACAGGCGCTCTTCGAATCCATTCGGCCCGCGTTGCTGCTCCTCTTGGGCGCGGTGGGACTGCTGCTGCTGCTGGCATGCGTGAACGTGGCGAGTCTGTTGCTGGCCCGGGTCACAGGCCGGCGCAAAGAGATGGCGATTCGCGCGGCATTAGGCGCGCGGCGCGGCCGCCTGATCGCGCAGATTCTGGGCGAGAGCCTTGTGCTGAGTCTCCTGGGAGGCGCGCTCGGGGTCTTCTTCGCCAGTTGGGGCGTCGATCTCTTCGGCAGAATCCTGCCAGACACGCTTCCCTTGGCCGAGGCCGGAACCGAAATTGTGCGTCCGGCGATTACCGTGGATGCCCACGCGCTGGTCTTCGCGCTGCTGATCTCCACCGGAGCGGCGCTGGTCTTCGGACTGATTCCCGCGCTATTTGTCTCGCGCGCCGACGTGAACGACGCGCTGAAGGCCGGCGGTCGAACGTCTTCGCCATCGCCTGGCCGCACGGGGGTTTGGAATTTCCTGGTGGCTGGAGAGATCGCGCTCGCTACCATGCTGCTGATCGGCGCCGGACTGGCCATGAAAAGCTTCGCGAATCTGCAGCACGTGAATCCTGGCATCCGGCCCGATCATGTCTTGACGTTCCGCATGCGCCTGCCCACCGACAATCTCTACAAGAGCGGCCGCGAACAGGCCGAGTTCTATCGGCGGGTGCTCGATAAAGTGGAAACCCTGCCCGGCATTCAATCCGCCGGCCTCACCGATGTTCTGCCGCTCGGACAGCAGAACGACCGCGAATATTTCACCATCGAAAATCGTCCCTTGCCGCCGGAGCAGTCGCTGGTGGCCGACTTCCGGCGCGTGAGCCCGCGGTATTTCGACACCATGGGAATCGCGCTACGGCAGGGGCGGCTGCTTTCGGGTCACGACGCCCCCGATGCACCGAAGGTGATCCTGATCGACGAAACGCTGGCCCACCAGTATTGGCCCAGCGAGGACCCGGTCGGCCGTCGCATGCGCTTGTCGGGCGAACTCCGGCAAGTGGTCGGCATCGTGGGCCAGGTACATCATTATGGCTTGGATAAGCAGCCGGAACCGACCATCTACGCGCCCTATGAGCAGATGCCGGACCAGGCGATGGTGCTGGTGGTGCGCACCTCGACGGAGACGCAATCGGTGGTGAAAGCCGTGAAGCAGGCCGTGTGGTCGGTAGATCGAGGCCAGCCGGTGTTTCAGATCCGCAGCATGGACGAGTACCTGTCGCTGGCCGATACCGCGCCTCGCATTTCCACCATCCTGCTGACGGTTTTCGCGGGGATCTCGATGCTATTGGCCGCGTTGGGAATTCATGGAGTGGTTTCCTATGGCGTCGCCCAGAGGACTCGGGAATTCGGCCTTCGCATGGCGCTTGGCTCTACGCCCCTGCAACTCAAGTCGCTGGTGATCGTGCACGGCATCAAGACCGCGCTGATCGGTCTCGCGGCGGGGATGGCCGGAGCGGCGGCACTGGCGTCGGGGCTGCGGGCGCTGCTCTACGGCGTCGCGCCGCTCGATCCCGGGGTAATGGCTGGAGTCGCGGCATTGCTCCTTACGGTGTCGCTGATTGCCAACTACGTACCGGCACGGCGCGCCACGCGCATCGATCCGATGGAGGCGCTGCACCAGGAGTAGGCGGCGCTAATTCTTCATCAACATCACTTCCGTCGATTTGATAATCGCCGTCACGGTGTCTCCCTTCTTGAGGTTCAGTTGTTCGGCGCTGCGGCGCGTGATCACGCTTTCGATCACGTTCTTGCCGATGCGTACCGAAACGTGGGCCATCACGTCGCCCAATTGAATCTCGCTGATGCGTCCCGTCAGTTGATTACGTGCGGATATCGCCATGCCGATCTAGTCTCCTCTCACTCGACAATTGTCTCGCAAGTCGGTATCCCGTTGACTCAGCCGGCCACCAGATCTTGCGGTGAGGCGGCCCATGCGGCGCAGCCTGCGCTGCCGGGCGAAGCGGTAGCTGAGTGAAAGGGATACCCACTTGTCGCGCCAATTGCGGCCAGTTCTTGCGGGCTTACCGCTCGGTTGCGCTCCCTGGCGCGCCGCCGGATTGCCGCGACGATTTCGGACAGAGCGATGCGGGCACGGAAATACCGCCGCTGCGAGCGACCCTCCTCGCGCTGGAAAATGGCCAAACTTCAGTCGCGTTCCTGCGCGGGGAGATTTCCCCCTACTGAATCGGCAAGGGCAGCGTATCGCTGTTGACGCCGTTGACGGTCAGATACAGCGGGATGGCTGCGCCCGATGGGGCGCTTGAGTCCAACTGGAACTGAACCAGATCGAGCCCCACCTGGCCGGGCGCGGCAAACGCGGATTGGGGCGTGTAGACACTGGCGCCTACCTGGATCGTCACCGGGTCCAAAATCAGGTACGGAGGCGCGGGCGGCACGGCGATTCCCTCGGGCCGGACATTGTCCGTGGGCCCGAATCCGGTTCCGTAGGCGGTGAGCAGTTCGCCTTTCTGCGCCGGCGCCGCGGCGGTCACCAGGCTTCCATCCGCATGCAGGACCAGGGCGTAGATTTGCCCGTCGAGCACCACGGGGAAAAGCCCGGGGGCGTTGCGCACCACCGTGAAGTTGGCCGATACATCCGGCATTCCCGTGGAACTCACGGTAATGGTCTGCGGGCCCACGGCCAAGCCGGGCGGAATCTGCAGGTTGATTTGCGTGGGCGATGCGAAGTAGAGGGGCAGAAGCTGGGCGCCGATGTGCACGGTCAGGCCGGCCAGGGTTTGGACCAGCGGACTGGCGGGGCCAACCGCCGTGGTGGTGGTCAGGTTGGCGCCGAAAATGGTGGCGACCGATCCGGGCGCCACCCCGGATTGCGGCGTGGCGCCGACGGCATTGCTGACGCTGGTGGGCGTAATGGTGGGAATGGCGCTCAATTGTGCCACCACCTGGTGCGGCACGTTCATGGTCAGCGTCCCGGTGGGCGTCGATCCCGAGAGATCGCCGCTCCAATTGCTGAAACGGTAGCCGGGCCGCGCCGTTACTGCGACCGTGACGAGCGTCTGCGAATCGTAGAAGCCGTCGGGCGAGGCGGGCGAAATGTTCCACGTGGCGCTGCCGGATGGGTTGGCGGCGGAGGTCAGGCTGTTCATTAAACGATAGGTGGCCGCGATGGACGTGTTGGATGCGTTCAGGGCGCCGATCCAGTCGCCGGCCACGGGAGTTGCGCCGCCGGTCGACCAGCCCAGGAAATCCTGGCGCGACGCGCCGCTCACCGGAACCGATGCCGGTGCGCTGACGTGGACCTGGGTTCCGATCGCGCGCACCACGCTGCAAGGCGTGGCGCAGGGAGATCCATCCACGGTCACGATCTGGCCGGCGAGCGTACTGTTGACCGTCAGTTGCGCCTGTGCGGTGTATAAGGCGGTGAGCCGGAAACCGTTCACATCCGCGCCCGCGGGAATGGTGACCGTCCGCGAGAGAGCAGTCACCAGGTCGTCCCACGATTTGAATGCCCAGGCGTTTCCCTGCGCGTCGATCTGCGACGCCGGGGCGTTGATGGTGTGGGTCGATCCGACGCCCCAGATATAAGAGTATGGCGGCGGCAGCGTCAGGCCGTCCACCTCCAGGTTGAGATTGGGCGGCGAGGTGGTGAAGAAGGGATAAGCTGCGGCCGCGTAAGTCGCGGTTATGGTTTCCGGATTGGCGTTTGTGCCGACTAAGTAAGTGTGAGTCTCGGCGCCTCCATCGCTCCACGACGCGAAGACCCAGCGTTTCTCGTAAGCGTCCTGTTGCAGATCGATGCCGCCCACGGTGTGGCTTGTGCCTTCCCCCCATGGCAGGCTGTTGGGTGTAGTCATGAGCGTACGGTCGGCGTATATCTGCAGGTTGGGAGGGTTGGTGGCGAAGTTGACGGTTTTGGCAGGCGTGAAGACCGCGGTGACGGCCGTCGGCCCGTTCATGGTCACAGTATAGGTCGGACCCGTGACCAGGGGGTTGGTCCCGACTTGCCACCCGGCGAAAAGCCAGCCGGGGTTCATGTAGACCTGCAATGTCAGGCTGGCGCCAGGGGCCTGCCAACTCGACTGGACACCGGTTATCCCGGCGCTGTTGGCGCCACCGATCGTGGCCCCGCCCGGATAGGCCGTGCAGGGCGCCGGGTTGCAGGCGCTCTGAAGAGTGAACAGGTATTGCGTGTTGTAGACGGCGGTGTATTGCGCGATGGAGGGGTCGGCGATCACCTGAATCGGATTCGAGGCGCCGGTGCCACCGGACCACTGCCATCCCTGGAACTGCCACTGGACGGTTTGGCCGACGTTGTAGGCGTAGCCTTGTCCGGACGGAGCCCACAGGGTATGCAGGCTTCCCACCGGCCAGAACGCGGCCGTGGCGTGATAAAAGAGCGTTCCGTCAATGTAAAACCAGGGGCCGTCGGGGTTCGACAGCACCCGCGTCTCCGTGCCGATCTGCGCGCGGCCGGGCGGAACGGACGCCGCCGCGAGCAGGAGCAGCGCGGAGAGCGGTAAGAATCTCGAATGACGTTTCTTCATGACCTCGAATTCCCACGCGCCGGGACGGCGCACCGGCTACCTTTTCCCACGCGTGCAGTATAGGTTTAAATCCGCAAGAATACACGGCTAACTTTGGTAATGCGCCGCTTGTTAGCCATTTCGATCATTGCTTCCGGGACGCCGTGGGCATGTAATCGTATCGGTCGAAGAGTCTACTTATGCGCAGCTACGGTTTCCCGCTTTTGATCGCGATCCTGGCGGTGACGATTCCGGCGGCGGAGTGCGCCACTCCCTTCGGGAGTGTGGTTGCGATTGGCGGACACGCCTCCGATATCGCTTTGGACGAGGGGCGCGGCTTGCTGTACGTCGCCAACTACACGGCCAACCGCATCGATGAGGTGAACCTCGCGGACCAGACGGTTCACAGCTCGATCAATGTCGCTCCGCAACCGGCCGCGGTGGCGATGTCGCCCGACGCGCAATACCTGCTCGTCGCGCATGGCCCCACGGGAGACCTGAATCCCTCGAGCAATAACTTGCTTACCCTGATCCATCTGCCCGATCACGCACAGCAGGTCTTTTCCACCGGGGTGGATACGCCGCTGGCAGTGGCCTTTTTCTCCACGGTTCCAGCTACCGGTCCGGCCAACCTCACCGGGCCCGGTCTGGCCCTGGTGGTGACCACCTCGGGAATCTTGACGTTCAACCCGGCGAACGGGGTGTTGTCGATAGTCAGTACCTTTGCCAACCTAGTGGCGACCCTGCCCGCTGCCCAGCTTCCGACTTTCCCCTCGCAGATTATTCAAACCGCCCTGGCCACGTCCGCCGACGGGCTGACGGTTTGGGGAATCGCGGACGCCGGGACACAACCTGAAATCGTCTACATGTTCAATGCGCGCACGGGCTATGTCAGCGTCACTTCGATTACCGCCGCGCCCCCGCTGCTGCCGCGCGTCAGCGTCGCGGCAAACGGCAGTTACGCCATGGTCGGCTACGCCCTATTCGCGGCTCCGGCGCCAGTCGGGGCGTATTCGAGCCTGGTGCTTCTGGGCCGCTATCCCAACCGGATCGCTTCCCCCAATATCACCGGCATCGCCATCGATTCCACGAATCATTTGATTTACGGACAAATCCCCGACCCAACCCAGCCTACCGGCCCTCCATACAGCGCACCGAACATGCCGTTTATGCTGCTCATGGATGCCGACAACCTGAACATCCGGGACCGCATCATGATGCCCGAGAGCATGGTGGGGCGGGCGGTACTGAACGCGGCGGCAACCGTGCTCTACGCCATCTCCGATAGCGGCGTGATGGTGCTCCCGGTGGGTTCGCTCAACCAGGCGCATCGCCTGGCGCCTGCCCAGGAAGATGTTTTGGTGGAGACGAATTTCTGCAACCGGACGCCGGCGTCGCAGAGCCTGACGATCGCCGATCCGGGCGGCGGCCACACCGATTTCAGCATCGCAGCCAGCCAGGCGGGCGTCACCATCGTACCGGCGTTTGGGACGACTCCAGCTACCGTGCAGGTGCTGGTGGATACGGCGCGGTTTCCGGCCCTGGGAACCACCGCGGTTACGCTCACGCTCAGTTCCGTATCGGCCGTCAACATTCCCCAAACCATACGGCTGCTGGTGAACAACCCCGACGTGAACCAGCGCGGCTCGATTGTGGACGTTCCCGGCGTGCTCACCGATATTCTTCCCGACGCCGCCCGTAACCGGTTCTATATCCTCCGCCAGGACGTCAACCAGATCCTGGTGTTCGACGGCAACAGCAATCAGCAGATCACGGCCTGGCGCACGGCCACCACGCCTACCAGGATGTCTTTCACGATCGACGGCAAATACCTGCTGGTGGGCCATAACGATTCGCAACTGGTGAAGATGTACGACCTCGACCAAATGCAGCCGGTACAGCCGGTGGCGATGCCGGGGGGCCATTTTGGCCTGTCCATCGCCCCATCGAATGCTTTGCTGGCCGTGCTGGCGCGCGACGAGAGCTCGTTCGTGGGAGTGGTCGAGAGCATCGATCTCACCAATCGCATCGCCACTCCGTTGGGCTCTTTGGGAGTCTGGCAGAATTCGCAGACCACCTATCTTCCCGGCATGCTGGTTCCCTCCTCGAACGGTGCGAACATCCTCTTCGCCACCGCCGGGGGCCAAGTGGCGCTGTATTCGGCCGACGCCAACACGTTCACGATTGGACGCAAGGATTTCACGTCCTTGTCGGGCGCCGTGGCGGCGTCTTCGCTCGATGCCTACGTCATCGGCAATAACGTGTTCAACGCTTCGCTGGTGCCGCAAGGGACGCTGGACGCTTCGTACGGCACTACCGCGGGATTCTTCTTTTTCGACGGAACTTCGGGAGGCTACCGCGCGACGGCGACGAGCGCGTCGGCCATCGGCGTGATTCAGAATCTGCCCACATTGACCGCCAGTGACGTGCAGCCCATCCCCATGACGGAGGCGCCGCTGCTTCCCTCCCCCAGCAACACCTTCACGCGTACCCTGGCGCCCTTGCCGATACCCGGTACGGTCATTGCGCTGACCACTTCGGGCTTCAGCGTCCTATCGGCCAACTACCCGGCGTCGACCGCGCCTCCGCAGATCGCCAGTGTGGGCAATGCCGCCGATGGCAGCGCCTCGGTGGCGCCGGGCGGACTGATCAGCGTGTACGGCTCGCAAATGAGCGCCACCAATCTCGCCACCTCGCAGATCCCGCTGCCGACGGCGCTGGGGCAGTCCTGTCTGACGGTGAACGGCGCGCCGATTCCGTTGTTGTTTATCTCCGCCCAGCAGGTCAACGCGCAATTGCCGCTCAACGCGAGCGGTAACGTCACCATGTCCATCCATACGCCGGGGGGAATCGGCAATAGCTACAATTTCGTGGTGGAGAGTGCCGCGCCTGCCATCTTCCTCTCGGGAACGGCTGGACCGGAAACCGGATTGGCGACCATTTTCCGCGCCGATAACGGCCAACTGGTGACACCCACGAATCCGATCCATCCGGGCGACACGATCGTGATCTATCTCACCGGCATGGGCCCCACGTCTCCGAGCGTGGCTGCCGGCATGGCTACGCCGATGAGTCCGCTGTCCTTCGTGACGCAAGCGCCGGTGCTCACCTTGGGAGGCAGCACGCTCAACGTGCTCTATGCGGGCCTGGTGCCAGGCTACATTTCGGGCCTCTATCAAATCAACGCCACGGTTCCCGCGGGAGTGCCGCAGGGGACGGATGTTCCGCTGGTAATCAGCCAGGGGGGCGGTTCCACCACGCTCGGCGTCCGGGTGGTCAATTAACAGGAGGGTTCCATGGGAAGGATCGCAGTTACCACATTGTTTCTGGCGGCCTCGGCCGCCGGCTGCTTCGGACAGCAATGGGAGTTCGGGGGGATGGGCGGCGCCGGCTTCCTAAGCAACGTCAACGTCTCCAGCCCGGCCGGTTCGGCCACTACCGGTTTCCAGACGGGAGCCGCGGTGGGCGGATTCGTAGGCCAAAACCTCTATCCCCACCTAAGCGGCGAACTGCGCTACGCGTACCTGGAGAGCGACCTGCACATTGCCAGCGGCGGGACCAATGCCGTTTTCACGGGCAGCGCGCACGTGCTGCATTACGATCTGCTGTGGCATACCAACCGCAAGGGGTCGCGCATGCAAGCCTTCGCGGCGGTGGGCGGCGGCATGAAAATCTTCCGTGGGACGGGCACGGAGGAGGCGTATCAGCCCAACTATCAGTTCGGGTACATGACCAAGACGCAGCAGTTGAAACCCATGGGGGATATCGGTGCGGGTCTGCGATTTACGCTCACGCCCCGGCTGTTCTTGCGCACCGAATTCCGCGACTATATTACGGCCTTCCCGACGCAGGTGATCGCTCCGGCTCCGGGCGCGAAGTTCGGCAACGTCCTGCACGATTTCGTTCCCATGATGAGCCTCAGTTGCGAGAAGTGAGCGCCCCCACGGGGTGAAGCCCGACGCGGTCGAGTGACCTGAACCCTCGCGCAGAACCGCGACTGTTCGCACCGAGCCGCGACTGTTAAGGAGCGGAGGGACTGTGCGTCGGAAGCGGCCCTCCGCTCCCTTACGGTCAATGCCGCAAGGATTTCCCACAAGCGCGCATCTGCATAAGTAGTGGGGCGGACGCCCTCTTCCGCGACCGGCCCCCTGGCCGGCCCGCCCGGTTTCGGAAGTACTTGATTCTTCGAC
>Ga0182018_10002053_pt1 | contig 21168 bp, 15 predicted proteins | sample 812P2MmetaG_FD_120490 | JGI IMG/M metagenome (GOLD analysis project Ga0182018, IMG submission 120490) | Permafrost microbial communities from Stordalen Mire, Sweden - 812P2M metaG | ecosystem: Environmental > Terrestrial > Soil > Wetlands > Permafrost | place: Sweden: Stordalen | collected...
TCGGGGTCGAGGTCGAGGTCGAGGTCGGGGTCGGGGTCGCTGTCGCGGTCGGAACGTCCGTCGCCGCCTCCGCAGCGCTTGGCTCTGTCGGCGCAGGTGCGGTCGACGGCATGGAAGGAGGGACCGAGGGAGAGGGCTCTACCGCCGTCACCGACGGCATGGTCGCGCGGGCGCGCGCGTCCTCCGCCATACGCTGCTCCCTCGCCTGCATCGCACGAAGCCCTCCCACGGCTCCGATGACCGCGGCGACCGCGACGCATGCAGCCACGATACGCCTCGCCGCTGGCGCGGTTCGGCGCGGAGCCGCCGGGACCGTATCGTCGTCGAAGAGATCGTCTGCCGTATGGGCTTGGACGGCCGGCATCGGCGGAAGCTCGTCGATATCGACACTTGGGTCCGTGGACGCCGGCTCCTGCTCTGTTCGCGGCCCTGGCGTCGCCACCGACGGTAGACGTTGCGTGACGTTCGGCATCAACGCGGTGCCCTCGCTTGCTCTCCCAGGCGCGGCCGCAAGGTGGCCGTCATTCCTTGCGGCGATGTCGACCGCACCGTTCGTGGGCGGCACGAGAGGCTGGGTCGCGTGCAGCGGCAGCGTGCGGTCCAGGGAGACATCGGACCGATGTGCCCGATCCGGAACGGAGACATCCGGGGGAGGTGGAAACCGCGGGATGGTGGTTGTCAGATCGGTGACTGGCGGCTCCTGAGCCTGTGCAGCGATGGCACCGCGCTGCACCTCGTCAGGGCGAGGCGGCGGCGGATTGACGCTGGTGGACTCCGATGCCGGAACAACCGCCATCTTACCGCTCGACGAGTGCGGGCCGTGGCTCTTCGCGGTGTCGCGCGGGGGCGGATGCACAGTGATCGCGTCAGAAGCTGCGACTGGCGTGACCGCGCCCGATGCGCCGTGAGATCGCCCCTTGATGGCTTCGATCTCCGCCGGAAGAACGGCATCGTCGCTGACGGACGAGACTTCGGCCTCGTCGGGCCGAGGCACGAGAAGTCCCTCGAAGTAGAGCTTCGTGATGGTCGACAGTGTCGAAAGATCCTCGAACGGCGAGTCGTCGACGACGTCCGAGAGCGTGCGCTTCGCGTCGAACAATCGAAGGATGCCGTTCAGCTCGTCCGGGATCTCGTTGAGCCGCTCCAGAAGCTGATTGTGGTCGATCTCGAAAATCGTCGTCAGGCTGGGTAACTGTTCGCAGAGGCGCCCCCACTCGTCGACCCTGCGCATCCCCTCCATCAGGATCGCCTGAGTCGACCCGTCGATGACGTCCTCGTTGGAGATCGGCTTGAACTCGACCTCGAACGTCGCCTCGTTCCAGATGAGGACCCGATAGATGGCCTCCTCCCCCCGAAGACGCCCGAGCTCGGCATCGACCACCTTCCCTTCGCGAAAATAGATGTGCGCCTCTTGACTCGGCCCGCGCAGGTGAACGACCCCGCTCTTGCGCGAGACCTCGAACGTCTGAAGGAGATCGACCACCGCCATGTCCTGCGTCGAGCCCGCAAAGCGGGTTCGTCCCGTCAGGGTTTTCGACGTCGTGGCTGCGATGTTCTCCTGCGTCCGACGCGCGAGGAGGAGGTTGACGCGGGCGATGAGCTCACGGACGAAAATGGGTTTCGTGAGGTAGTCCTCGACGCCGAGCTCCAGCCCTCGGATCTTGTCCTCGATCGACTTCTGACTCGTCAGAAAGACTACGGGGATCGCCAGCCATTCAGGCCGCTCCTTGAGCTTGCGAACGAGCGCGTACCCGTCGAGCTTGGGCAGACGCGTGTCGCTCAACACCAGGTCCGGCGTCAACGACTCGATCTTCGCCAGCGCGTCGAGGCCATCGACCGCCGTGGTGACGCTGTACCCGGCCTTCTTGAGACTGACCTCCAGCACGCGAAGACTGCGCGGGTCCGCGTCTACGAGAAGCAGCTTCTGCTTGGCCACGGGCTTCGCGTCAGCATGGGAGGTGACAATGTGGGGTGTCAAGCCGTTGGCGCTAGCTTCGGGCCAGGCGGCTCATCTCCTCGACGTGAAAGGGTCGCCCACGTCGTCGATCCGGGTCGGCGCTGACCGCGGCGGTGCGGGCCGATGGGTTGACGGATGGGGGGTGGGAGCGACGCCAGGAGCCGGCAAATTCACGGGGGAGTCCGACGTCGAAGGCGAGACGGAGGGTGACGTCGACGACGGCAATGGCTCCAGGGGGGCGGGCGCGATCACGGCGACGGTCGCGGTCGAGGATGCCGGACGGGGCGGCTCCCCGCGGGGGACCTCGAAAACAAGCGCGAAGACGGCGAGGCCGGCGACGACCGTCCCACCCCCGAGGGCGATCCACCCCCACCGAAGCTTCTGCCTCGACGGGGGTTCGCTGCCGATCGCGACCCGCATTTCCTCGAGCGTCGGCGGCTCGAGTTCGTCCGCCATTCGATAGCGAACGCTCGCTTGGGCCCGGCTCGGGTGTGTGTCGAGCACAGAGGCGATGTCCACGACGCCACCGTCGCCCACCCGGACGACGCGGTCGAGCGCGTCGACGAGGTCCTGCATCGAACCGAAGCGATCCTCCGGCCTCTTCTCGAGACAGATGAGCGTGATCTGCTCGAGCGCCCCCAGCTCCTTGGCCGCGTCACTCACCTGACTGGGCGGGACGGGCTGGACGAACATGTGCTGAGTGAGAACGCCCATGTACGTGTCGGCTTCGAAGGGCACGCGGCCGGTGAACATCTCGTACATGATGATTCCGAGCGCGTAGATGTCGGAGCGATGGTCGACGGGAACGCCGCTCGCCTGCTCGGGGGACATGTAGTGGGGCGTTCCGAAGACGATGCCCGTGCGCGTCAGGCGACTCGAACCGATGATCTTCGAGGCGCCGAAATCGACCACTCGCACGTCGGCGGTCTCGCTCAGCATCGCGCGAGCGCGGCCGACCTCGGAGGGTTCCGATACCGAACCGCCGACCAGGAACACATTGTCCGGCTTGAGGTCGCGATGCACCACACCCGCCGCGTGCGCGGCTCCCAGCGCTCCGGCGACCTGCTTGACGATGCGGACCGCTCGCCCCGCGGGGATTGGACCGCCAGCCTTGATGATCTCGCCCAGCGTGTGGCCTATGAGCAGCTCCATCACGAAGTACGGAATCCCGTCCGGGAACCTACCGAAGTCGTTGATCTGCACGACGTTCGGATGCTTCACGCTCGCGGTGGCTTTGGCCTCGTGAATGAAACGCGCTCCGAGATCCTCGTCTCGAGCGAGATCCCGGCGAAGAACCTTCATCGCAAAGGAGCGTTCGAGAGCGACGTGGCGCACCCGGTAGACGCGCCCCATCCCCCCCTCCCCTAATACCTCGACTACCTCGTAGCGGCCGTCGACCGTGCTGCCGACGATCGGGTCGACCAACGGCTCGAACGCCGTCGCCTCGAGCTTGGTGCCGTCGTAGGGACAGAACACCGCGTCTCGCGAGAACCGCCGCGCACACGCCTGGCAGCGGCGGATCTCCCGCCGGATATCGAGCGTGTTCTTAATCGGCTCGGCCTGCATCGGATACGCTCGAATCGGCCACGGCGCCTGCATCGGGCTCGCCGGCCTCCGCACCCCCGCAGAACCCCTCCGGGGTGCACGTCAATCCGTCACCGCAGTCCATGGATCGCGTGCACGGCGTGCCGGGCCCTCCGGGGGGGCTGTTGGTTCCGCAGGAGGGATGCCCCAGGGCGCCAAGAGTGACGATGAGTACCACCGCTCTTGGGCCCACCCCGAAAGCTTACCTCACCCGGTGCCCGGGGGCGTTCATCCGGCAGAGGCCGCCGATGTACCGCAGCTGGGGCAGAACTTTGCATTCGCCCCGAGCTCGGTTCCGCAGCCGCTGCAGAACCTCTTCTGAGCCACGAGCGGCGACCCGCACTCCGCGCAGAACTTTCCACCCGGCTGCTTCGCGCCGCACTTGCCGCACGCCACCTGCGTTCCGCCCGGCGAGAACGTCGGCGCGGCGGCGGGTTGCACGATACCCCCTGACATCGCGTTGCCAATCCCCATTCCGACGGCCATCTGCGCCCCGAGTGCCGCAACGCCCCCTCCCACGCCGTGATCGGCCATGCCCTTGCCTGCCCCCATTACCGCCTGTCCCGCCGCGTAGCCTTGATAACTACCGGCGAGCTCCTTCACGTAGCGAGAGTCCTGACCGAACTGCTGGTCGAGCTGGAACTGGCGCGCCTGCGCATCCGCCGCTGAGCCGGCAACTCCGATTTGTTTGACCCGTACCTCGCGCTGAGCCTTCGCGATCTCGGCGTTCGCGGCGACGAGGCGCTGGCGGTCGTCCTCGCTGAAGTTGATGTTGAACTGGCCCACCTGGAGGATCTTCACGCCGACGTCGGCGAGGTCCGGAGCATGTGCGACGAACGCCGCGGCGAGGCGGCTCGTCAGCGACACGGCCTGAAGGAGGCTCTTGCCTTCGCTGTCGCATAGCTCTCCGAGCGTCGTCTTGACGCCGTTCATGAAGAGGCCCTTGATCCAGGCGAGGACGGCGTCGTTGTCGCCCGCGGCCGCCTGGCCGGAGTACCCGACGATGAACCTGACCGGATCGACGACGACGACGCTCATCTCGCCGAAGATTCGCGGCTGCACTTGCTCGCCCGTGAGGGGGTCGAGCATGTCTCCTATCGGACCCCCGAACGGTACGCTGCGGACGGGCGAGGTCTTCACGAAGAAGACTTCGGCGATGAAGACTTGGCCGCCCGTGTAGCTCGTCACGAGCGAGTTCAGGAACGGGATGTTGTCGGTCTGAAGCGTCACCCGACCCGGAGGAAGAATACCGACCACGCGCCCGTCTCTGAAGAAGACGGCGCACTCGTCGCTGTCGACCGTCACCTGGGAATACATCGGGACGTTCTGGTCCGGATGCTTGTAGACGATGAGAGACTTCTGGCTGTCGGGACGCGCGACCATCATCTCGCGCACGCCGTTGCGGACGAAATCGAAGACACCCATGCGGGGTTGGCCCTTCCTAGCGCCCCAAGATACTCGATAACCGGCGCCGACGTGCACGGGGAGCGCGCGTGCCGGCTATGCTTGGTGGACTCGATGGATCCTGCGATCGAAATTGACAAGCTTGCGCCGGCGGTACGCAAGATCTTGGACGGGGCGTCACCCGCACCCATGCGGCAGATGGCGGCGAAGGGCGTACTGCCCGGCCTCAAGCCCGCCGAGGCGCTCACGGTCATCGCGGTCTTGTCGGAGTCCGTCGACGATGCTCTGGCAGCGACGGCGAGGACGACGCTCGACAAGCTTCCCCTCCCCTTGCTTGCTGGCGCGCTCGCGGGAGACGTACCGCCGGGCGTCCTCGGACTCATCGCGCCGCGCTATGCGCGCAACGCCAGCGTGGCGGAGAAGCTCCTCGCGCACCCCGCCATCTTGCCTTTTACCGTTGCGGAGATCGCGAGCCTCGCGGACGAGTCGGTGGCCGAGCTCGTGGCGACCAACGAACAACGTCTCCTGGCCAATCCCACGATCATCGAGAAGCTCTACATGAACAAGTCGACGCGCATGTCGACAGCCGATCGCATCCTCGAGCTTGCGGTCCGCAACCAGATCGAGCTGAAGGGGATCCCTGCCTACAAGGAAGCCGCCGTGGCGATCGGGATGGAGCTCATCGCTGAGCCCTCGCCGGAGCCGACGCCGGACGACATCCTGTTCAACGAGACGGAAGCCTTGGCCCGCCAGGCGGAAATCAACGCGCAGATCGAAGACACCCACCGCCTCGACGAGGAAACTGGCGATGAGGTCGTCGACGACAAGTTCCTCCCCCTCTTCGCGCAGCACCAGAAGATGACCATCAGCCAGAAGATCCGCCGCGCGATGGTCGGTACGGCGGGCGACCGGCTTCTTCTCGTGCGCGATTCGAACCGCCTCGTGTCACAAGCCGCGATCAAAAGCCCGAGCATCCAGGAGAACGAGATCGTTCGCATCAGCGCGAGCCGCAACGTCGGTGAGGACGTTCTCCGCATCATCGCCATGGATCGCGAGTGGACGCGATCGCATCAGATCAAGCTCAACCTCGTGCAAAACCCGCGAACTCCTTTTGCCTTCGCGGCGAAGCTCATCTTGCATCTGCGGGAGCACGAGCTGAAGGCGCTCTCGAAGAGCAAGAACGTTACGGGCTCCGTAGTGCAGGCGGCCAAGCAGCAGCTGTCGCGACGCACGCAGGGCGGCTGACCTTCAGCGACCCACACCCCAGATTTCGCCCGTGGCCCAGGTGGAGTCCAGAAGTCCGAGGACGACGTGAACCACCTCTTCGGGGGTTCCGAATCGTCCCAGCGGCGATCGGGTCGCGAGGCGGTGCATCCGGAGCGGATCCGAGTCGGCCTCGGGGTCGGCGACGATGCCGAGGGCCACCATGTTCACCCGCACCTCCGGCGCAAGCTCGACGGCGAGCGCGCGCAGCCCCGACTGCAACGCGCCCTTGGCGGTCAGGTACGCGACGTGATTCGTGTACGGACGCGTGACCCCCGCGTCCGTGAGAGCGACGACGGATCCGCGCGCCGCACCCAGGTCGTCTGCGAGAGCACGGACGAGGAGCAATGGCGAGACCGCGTGAACGGCGAGCGACCGCCACAGATCGTCGCGCTCCAGCGTCTCGAGCGGCGTGCGCGGAAAGGGACCGCACGTGAGGATGATGTCGTCGATGTTGCCGACGGTGCGGCGCACGCCCTCGACGATCTTCTTCGGCGCGTCGTCGTCGAGCAGGTCTGCGCAGATACAGGGCACCCCTTCGGCACCGGGCGTCGTCAGCTCGGCCGCGAGGGCTTCGAGTCCAGGGGCGTTGCGCCCCATCGGCACGACGCGATCGCCCCGACGTCCGAGGGCGCGAGCAATGGCTCCCCCGAGACGTCCCGTGGCACCGACCACGAGGACCCTTCGACCGCCCTTCATCCTGTCGTTGTAGCGCCGCAAGGCACGACGTCTCAAGCCAAGGGCCCGCTGCCGTGCAAGAGACCGGGGGGCCCCATGCAACAAAGTGAGCTAGGCGCCCGCGCACAAGAACGGTAAGAGGGGATATGCCCGACGACGCGCCGCCGCCCGACGGCTCCTCCGCGCCGCTCAGCTCCCTGAGAGAGCTGGTGGACGCGTGGGTTCGCTTCCGGGCCGGCGAGGTGGTGGCGTGTCCGAACGACGGGGCGTCGCTGGCGCTATCCGTCGACGCATCGGCCGGGGCCTATCGTTTCGTTTGCACGACCTGCGGAACGGCGTCTTCGTGGTTCGAGTCGGGACCGACGGGCACCGTCGAGGTCCGGCCGCTGATTCAGCCCCCCGCCGCGCCGGAGTGACCTCCACGCGGCCGGCTCGCCCGCTCGTATGGGGGGCACTCTTGGCGTACGCGGCGGCGTTCGCGCTGATGAATTCCGCCAGCGTGCTGCTCGTGCTTGGCGTCGCCCTGGAGCGAAACTCCGGTAGCCGCGCACGCCTTCCCGAGGAGGCGGAGAGCTTCTCCCTGTCTGCGTCAGGTGTCATGTCCGTCGCGCTGGTCAACGCGACCGTCCTTCTCCTCGTGGCCTTCTTCGCAGCAGGGCGCCGCGGGGGGCACGTCTGGACGACGCTCCGACTCGGACCGACCCGGGCGAGTCCGATCGGCTTTGCCGCGGCCATCGCCGGGATGATGGGGCTCAGCTTCGCGTGCGGTTCAGCCAGTGACCTTCTGGGCGTTCGCGGGAGCGGCGTCATGGAAAAGGTCGCGCGCGCCCTCGAGATGCCGACGCCGGCCGCCTTCTTGTTCGCGGTCGCCGCCATCGGCCTCGCGCCAGGCTTCGCCGAAGAGACCTTCTTTCGAGGGTTGATCCAGCCGTGGCTGAGGTCGCGGTGGGCCCGATGGCCGTCGATCGTCGCGACATCCGTCGGGTTCGGAGTCATGCACGGCGACCCTGTGCAAGGGTCGCTCACGTTCGTCGCGGGGCTTTTCCTCGGATGGACGGCCGAGCGGTTCGGTGGCGTGCGCCCGACAATCGCCGCCCACGCGGTCAACAACGCGATCTTCGTCGCCCTCTCGTCGCTGGGATCGTCCGAAACGCCCTCGCGACGAGTCCAAACCGCCCTCCTCGCGATCGGAGCCGCCTCGTTCGCCGCCTCGGTGGCAGTGCTCCGCGGCCCGCGGGCGATCGAGGCATGAGCGAGCGCGTCACAGCATCGAGACACGCTTCATGAGAGCGCCGCACAGATCCGACTGCGCGTTGCGCTCGCGTTCGATCGTGAGCGCGGCCCGGAAGACCACCCCAGCCCCCTGCTCGTTGCCGATGGCGACGTGACACATGCCGAGCATCTCGTAGTCGGCGGGGTCTCCCACGCTTGAAACGAGCTCGGTGAGCGGCTCGATGGCGGCGCGGTGCGCCTCGACCATCTCGGGCGTCGGGGGGTTCGGTACGCCCTTCGCGTGAATCATCAACCGGAGAGCCTGGCGCTGATCGTTGGCGGGGTAGCGGCGGAATCCGTCGCTCGTGAAGAGCGCCGTGTATCCCCCGTACGCACTCTTGCGATCTCCCGCGCGAGCGCTGGAGACAATCGCCTTGACCGCATCCACGAGCCCTTGCTCCGCCATCTGGTGAGAGCCAAGGGTAGCCGGAGGACGTGCAGCCGTCACTGCCCGAGCAGCGCTTTCAGCCTCGGGGCCATATATGCCACCGCTCCCTCGCCCTTGATGCCCCCTTCGACTTGCTTGCCCGATGCGCTCCCATCCGGCGCGGGGAGCGCGAAGAGCGGGATGTACTTCGACGTGTAGCCGGCCGCACTTAGCCGCTCGCGATCGCGATCGAGGTCGAATTCGAGAAGCGTCAGGTCCGGGAAGGTTGCGTCGAGCTCGCCAGCCGCGGCGGATTTGTGGAACCGCTGGCAGGGTTCGCACCAGGTGGCTCCCACGTACACGACGACTCTCCTCTTTCCGCCGGCCGCTTGCGAGAGGGTCTGGCGCACCGCCCCCCGCACGTCCCCCGTCGCCGGGGCGTCGAGGATGCGAACCCGTCCCGCCGGGGCTTCGCCGGCCGGGGTGGGCTCCTCTTGCCCCTTGCACCCTACGCCGGCGAACGCCGAGAGGACGACGACAAGCGCATACTTGGTCACGTGAGCCCCATACCAGAAGGGCGCCTCTGCAGTCAGCCTTGGTCCCGACGGTGACCCGGAAACGCGTCGACCGGGTGTATCTTCGGTGAGTGCAGCGCCAGGACGGGGTCTTACCGCCCGGCTCGCGGGTGGCCCAACGCTATGGGCTGGAGCGGATTCTCGGCGGCGGCGCGATGAGCACCGTGTACGAGGCACGCGACGTCTCGGGGTCGCTCGTTGCGTTGAAGACGCTCTCGGTGCCTGCCGGCTCGGCCGACGCCGAAGAGCGACGCGCACGCTTCCTCCGCGAGACGCGACTGGCCCAGACACTCGAGCACCCGCACGTCGTGCCCGTCATCGACCACGGCATCGACCCGGCGACCGGCGTGCTCTACCTCGTCATGCCGCTGCTAAAGGGAGAAGACATGGCCGCGCTCCTCGAGCGGGTGGACGCCGTCGAGCCGGAGGTCGCCGTCGCCTTGTTCGTACAGGCATGCCAGGGGCTGGGCGCGGCGCACGCTCGCGGGATCGTCCACCGTGACGTCAAGCCTTCCAACTTGTTCCTCGAGGCGCGCGGTGACCAAGTGGTCGTGAGGGTCACTGACTTCGGGCTTGCCAAGTCCCACGACCACCCCGCGGTCGGGCCGGGCTCGATGCCGCACGCCCTGACCGCGACGGGGCGTTTCATGGGCACGCCGCAGTACGTCTCGCCGGAGCAAGCCGTGAGCGCCAAACACGTCGACGAGCGCAGCGACGTGTTCGGCCTCGCGATGTCGATGTACCACGCCCTGTCAGGCGCGCCGGCCTTCGCCTACGTGCGCTCCTTCATGGGGCTCGTGCTCGAGATAACGTCGCGCGAGGCCCCCCACATCCAGGACGCGGCGCCCTGGGTGCCCCCGGAAATCGCGCGCGTCGTCCATGCCGCGCTCCTACGCGAAAGAAGCGCGCGCTGTCCGACCGTGGCCGAGCTTGCCCTGGCTCTCGATACAGCCACCGGCATCGACGTCAGTCGTCGGACAGTGACCCTGGAGTCGTGCCGCCCCGCGAGCGCCACCCTGCGAAAGGTGCGAGCGCCGCGCACCGACCTCGCTCCGTCGTGGAACGACGTTCTCCGCGGCTGATGACCCCGCTTGTGAAGCAGCCGAGCCTTAACATACGGCCTGGCGCCCCGTAGGATCGAATACGGGTCCATCCATGCGGTCACTTGCGTTCGTCGTCCTCCTCTCCGCTGTCGTCGCAGAAACAGGCGCCGGGCGTGCGGTGGCCGCTGCAAGGGTGGACGGCGCGGCGATCGTTCGCGGGGCCGGACGAACCAAGAGCGAAGGGGCTCGCGAATGGCGCGAGGTGACGACGGGCGACGTCCTGCTGGCGGGCCTGACGGTCCAGGCCTCCGCCGAGCAGCCGCTCGAGATGCTCCTTCCGGACGGCGTCACGATCGAGCTCGAGCCGGGCGGCCAAGCTCACTGGATGCGCGCGACTCGATTGCCGACCGAGACCAACGGATGGGCGCGCGGATACCACCTCGTCCTTCAAGAAGGCGAACTCGAGGTCCACATGCCCCCGGGGCTGAAGGGCACGCATGCGTTCCTCGTCTCGACCAAGGCCGGAACGCTGACGGACTGGCGGGGGCAGCTGCACGTGATGGTTCACGAGGACTCCGCCGCGGCGGCGATCTACCAAGGCGCCCTCGTCGTCGGATCGAACGGCCAGGGCTTTCCCGTCTACGACGGCGCGGGCATCGTGATGAAAAAGGGCGTCGATCCCGACAAGACCCGCGGCATCCCCGGGGCGCCCTCGTGGGACGCCGGGGGAAGTTTCACCCTGGCGGCACGCGATCAGCGGGCGGGGCTCGACTTTCACTGGGGTCCCGTCGCCGGATCTTCGGCGTACCGCATCGAGATCGCGACCGACCCGAGCATGGTGCGGGTCATCTATCGCGCGACGACGACCGAGCCCCAGTTCGCCATGCCAGAGCCGCAAGCGGGCGCGCGCTACTGGGCGCACGTTCGCTCCGTGGGACCGGTGGGCATCGTGGGCGAGTGGTCGGCGGCGCGCGCGCTGCGCGTCGTCCGTTACGACCTGCCCGACGGCGCATTCGTCGCAAACGACGGCGCGATCGTCCTGCCCGACCGGGCGAGCGTCACATTGTCCGATACGGACGGAGTGGAGGCCGCCTACGATAACGTGACGGGCACCCCGAACCGCTTCCAGGTGCCCCTTTATTGGGCGAAGCTCACCGGCGCCCTGAGAATCGCAGACGACGCGACGATGCGGATCGTTCACCTGCGCGATTCGTCCGCGGGCACCGAGACGCGCCTCGTACTCGCTCGCCGGCAGCTTCGCGCCGACGTCGACCTGAAGCCCAAGAGCGCGCGATGGCCGCTCGACCCGATCGACGCACGTATCGTCGTGCGCGATCCGTCGGGACGAATCGACGGCGCGGTCGAACCGGTGACGATAGACACCATGCTCGACCTCACGCCGGTCACCGTGGCCTGGCAGCAGCACGGAGCCACTTTCGTCGGGCGGATCTCGCCGCAGCCCATCTCCGGGCCGTCGGTCGTGCGCGTCGTGGTCAAGGACGGCAAGGGATCCGAAATAGGACGTGGATTCATAGAGATCGATACCCCTACAGCCCTATCGAAAAGATGAAAGTCTGTCTCAACTACGCCCCGGCTCGGCGTGATGCTTTGCGTCGAGGCCGCCCGCGCGTAAGTTTACCCGTCGCCCAATGCTCCTTTGCCCCGGCTGCTCCGCTCCCTGCGAGACGGGACACCGTTTCTGCTTCGCGTGCGGCGGGGAGCTCGGAGAGCCCTCGCAGCGCGACCGGGGCGACCCGTTCATCGGGTCCACTTTGTCGGGGGGCTACCGCGTCACCCACCTGATCGGCGTGGGGGGCATGGGCCGGGTGTACGGCGCCGAACAGGTCGCCCTCGGGCGGACCGTGGCGGTCAAGGTCGTACACCCCCACCTCGCTCACGACGAGCTGGCCGCGGCGCGCTTCCTCAACGAAGCCCGGGCGGCAAGCCGGCTTAGCCACCCCAACTCGGTCGCCATCTTCGACTTCGGTCGAACCTCGGACGGGCACTCGTACATCGTGATGGAGCACCTCCGCGGCCGCGACCTCGGTCGGGTCGCCCACGAGGAGGGGCCACTGCCTCTGCGACGCATCGTAGACGTCTTGCGACAGACGCTCGCGGCGCTGGAAGAGGCGCACGCCCTCGGAATCGTTCACCGCGACCTCAAGCCGGACAACGTCGTCCTCGAGCCCCTGCGGTCGGGGCTCGACTGCGTGAAGGTGGTCGACTTCGGGCTCGCGAAGTTCCTGCAAAGCGACGCGCCCGCGTCTGGCGGGCGGGCGCTGACCCAACCGGGGATCGTGTGCGGGACGCCGGAATACATGAGCCCCGAGCACGGACGCGGCGACCCGCTCGACGGCCGCAGCGACCTCTATGCGGTGGGGGTCATGCTCTTCGAGCTCCTCACCGGAAGGGTGCCCTTCTGCTCCGACTCCGCAACGAAGACGCTCCTGATGCACCTGACGGAGCCCGCCCCCGATCCGCGCGAAGTGGCCCCGCAGCGCAATATCCCGGCCCCCTTCGCGGAGCTCGTCCTGCGCACCCTGGCCAAGTCGCGCGACGACCGCTTCCAGGACGCGCGCGCCCTCTCGGACGCCCTCATGAGCGTTTGGGCCGAGTGCGACGTACGTCCTTCCGTCGAGCCGGCGCCGCTGACCGCCATGCGCTGTCGCGCGTGCGGGGGCCACAACGCCCTCGGTCAGAAGTTCTGCGGCGAGTGCGGCGCGTCGATCGCCAGCACGCCGCCGCCGAGCAACGACACCCCTCGCCGTTCGCCGCTGCCGGAACCCAGCGCCCTTCCTCGAGCTCCCACGGTCTTGCGTCGCGAGGCCCTGACCGTGAGCATGGGCGCGTTCCCGCTCCTCGGACGAGAGGAAGCGCTCGCGTGGCTCGAGGCACGGCGCCACGAGGCCGATGCCATGCTCGCGGCAGGCCATGTCATCGGGGAGGCCGGCTCCGGCAAGACCCGCTTATTGAATCACTTTCTTGCGCAATCCAAGGCCCGCGGCGACATCGTCGTCCAGGTCGGCCCGGACCCGACCTGGGCAAAGGTCGGCGACGAGGCCGTGCGCTCGGCGATTCGCGCTCTGGCTGGCTTCTCGCCGGGAGTCGATGCCGAGCAGTGGAAGAGCGCGCGTTCCCTCGCTCGTAAGGGGCTGGAGCTCGTGTTCGGGCTGGCGACCGAGCCGACCCCCGACGCCGGAGAGCGGCGCGGCGCCTTGGCCGAGGCGCTCCGGTGGTCCCTCGAGCGCGCGGGCGAGCGGGTCGACACGGGGGTCGTTGTGCTCGCCGTCGACGACCTCGACTACGTCGACGGGACGAGCCGGAACGCGTTCGTGGATGTCCTCGAGGAGCCACCCGTGGTTGCCGCACTCTTCCTCGTAACCTACGCCCCGGGGATGCGCTCCGCCGGCAATCCCCTCTCCGGGGAGACGTTCACGCTCGGCCCGCTCCCCTTCGAGTCCTTCGCGCCGTTCGCCGACGCCGTACCCTCGCACCTCCTCCCGAAGGGCACGGCGCTCCTGCCGCTTCATTTCGAGCAGATCGTCGCCTGGTCGCATGAAACCACGGAGCCCCCCCCGGACCGACTGGCTGACCTGATCGTTCGACGCGCCGAGAGGCTCTCCGCCGACGCGCGGCACGCCCTGCACGGAGTGGCCGTCTGGGGAGACGACGCCACCACCGAGTCGCTGCGCAATCTCCTTCCGGCGACGGTAGACCTGGGCGCGGCGCTCGACGCGCTCGACCGCGCGAAGCTCGTAGCCATCGAAGAGGGAGGCATCCGCGTCGGCCACCCGCTGGCTCGCCGCGCGATCTTCGCGAGCATCCCGGCGGGACGAAAGCGCGAGCTGTTCGCTCGAGCCGCCGAGCTTCGGCCCGCGGCCCCGGTGGAGGTCCGCGCCAGGCAGGCCATGCATGGCGGCAGCGCCTTCGAGGCCCTCTCCTTGCTCGACGAGGTGAGCGCGCTCCGCGCCCGCAGTGGCGATTTCGCCGGGAGCGTCAGTGCGCTGCGCCACGCACTCGACATCGCGCGACGAGAGCTTCACCGCGGTGAGATCGACGATCCCGCCGAGGCGGTCCTCGTCTTCTCGCGAAAGCTGGCCGAGGCCCTCACGGCGTCGGAGGACTGGATGGGCGCCGAGGGCGTGCTGCGTGAAGCCCTCGGCAACGCGCCCCCGACGAGCAAGCACCGTGCGCACCTCCTCGGTCTCCTGGCGCACGTGGCCAACGTCCGCCGCAACCCCGGCGAGGCGCGCCGTTATCTCGACGAGGCGATGCGGGTCGCCAATCAGTCGGACGCTCGCAGCCTGATCCCCATCCTCGAGCGACTGGACAAGGCGATCGCAGTCGCGTGAGCGCGGCCAGCCCCCTTCGCCGGTTCTTCGAGCTCGACCTCCTGGACAACCGGTACCCCGCGCTGCACGGGATGCGCGTGCTCGGGATCGTGTCCGTCGTCCAGCTGCACGTGACCTCGATCTTCACTTTCGAGGAGAAGCTGCCGCTCGGGCCGTCGTGGACGACGACGTCGATGTCGATCTTCTTCGGCATGGACCTCTTCTTCATCCTGAGCGGTTTTCTCATCGGGTCGATCTTGCTCCGATCCGTCGAGACCTCCGGCTCGCAGCACGTCCGGCGCTTCTACCTGCGACGGGCGTTCCGGACGTTCCCCGCGTACTACGTCGTCCTGACCGTGCTCGCCGTGACCTCGGTGCTCACGGCGTCGCAGCGGCACCACCTGCCCTTCGAGTACGCCTATCTCACGAACTACCAGCCGATCCGTCGCGAGGATCTGGTCATGCTCTGGGGATGGTCACTCGCCCTCGAGGAGCAATTCTACCTGACCGTACCGGTCCTCTTCTTCGTGCTGCACAAGCTCCGGAGCGACCGCGTCCGGCTGACGTTACTCGGCGCATTCTGGGCGAGCGCCTTCGTCGTGCGCCTCGTCATCTATCTGCGCGGCCACGACTGGACGCCCGCCACGCTCTACCACGCGCTCTACTTCCGCACGCACACGCGCTTCGACACCCTCGTCGCGGGGGTGATGCTCGCCTATGTCCAGGAGCGCTGGCACACGCCCATCGCAAACTGGCTGAAGAACCCGCTCGCGCGAGCGTGCCTCGCGATGCCTCCCCTCTTGTGCCTGTGGGTGCTGATGCAGCCGTGGATGTTTGGTGAGACGGAGCTCCTCCTCGTCCGCGTCTTCTGCTGGGGGACGCTGACCAGCATCATGTACTTCGGCTGGGTCCTGCTCCTTCTGAACGGCAGCGGCGGCTGGATGCGGCACCTTCTGTCTTTGCCTATCTTCCGCCGCGTCGCGACGCTGGGATACGGGGTCTATCTCGTGCACGTCCCGCTATGCGACAAGCTCATCACGCCGGTCGCCCGAGCGCTCGCGAAGAACGAGTGGCCCATGCCTATCATCTGGTCGCTCGCGGTCGGCGCGCTGGTGGTGGCGTCCCTCGCGGTTTCCTACGGCATTCACCTCCTCGTCGAGAAACCATCGCTACGCCTGCGCGACCGATTCGCGAGGTGACGCGCGCGAAGGGGGGCGGGGGGATGCGTGCGTTCAAGGCGCGAGCGGTTCTCCGTAGCCCTTGTGAGGCATCTTCTGCTCCCGGAAGCCCATGGGGCCCTCGACGAGCCAGAGAATCGACGGATCGTCGAGGTCGCGATCGAACGCGAACCTGAGACGACGGGGCATCGCGTGCTCGTCGAGCTGCAGCACCTTCGCCCGCATTCCGCCGAGCCCAACCTCGTCGCCGGCGTGAAGCGACCCGTCGGCGTCGCGAAAGAGATCGCGCGGTCCGACCGGAAACAGCGGCAGCGGATTCGCGGCGAGCTCGATCGTCCGCTCGCCCGTGCGCAGCAGCAGAGCGCGGCCGGGGCCGACGCTCAGAAGGCGCCAGCGTTCGGGCGCCACGCGGTCGAACAAGAAGGGAGCGAAGAGGGCCGTCTCGCCCGACTCCGCGCGGAGGACGACGACGGTCGAATGGCTGGCGACGCGATCGCGTATCCACGCCATCTTGTCCTCGAAGACCGAGGCCGACCCGCTGGCCGCGCGGATGGCCAGCCACGTGTCCAGGGGAGCGCGCACGAGGTGTGCGAAGGCGAGCCCCAGAGCCACCAGCCCGGTGAGCTCCGCGGCGCCTCGGCGCGGCTCCTCGGTCGGGGGAAACCAGGCGCGGTCGAGGACGAGCGCGACGAGAGCGCTCACGCCGATCATCGCGACCGGCAGGACCCGGGCGAATGGCTCGACCGCCAGCACGGGGCCCAGCGAGAGCAGCGATCCGAGCAGGAGCCACTCGGCATGGCGCCGCGCTACTCCTTCGAGGGACCTGATCGCGCGCGCCACCGGCACCGCGAGGACGGCCACCGCGCCGGCGACCAGAAGCCCGAGCGACCAGAGCGGCGCCGGCGACCAGGCCCTGTCATCGAGCCCGAGCCACGCGACGCCGAGGAGCACAGCGAGCCTGCGAGGCGCGCCGCTCGCGTAGGCCCCGAAATCGCGGAGAGGATCCAGATAGAAGCCCGACCCGTGAGCTCCGTAGCCGAGGAGCCGATGCGCCGCGAAGAAGACGACCGCCGGAAGCACGAAGCAAGCGAGACCGAGCACCCGGCGGACGACGGGGTCGCGCCGCCGGACGATCTCGATGGCGAGCACATACCCGCCGAAGCAGAGCGTGTACTCCCCCGCCGACATGGCGACCGCAAAGAGGAGGAAGGCGAGGAGGGCGTCCCGTACCTTGCCTTCGTCTCGCCAGCGCGAATAAACGAGGAGCGCCGCCGTGCCGAGCGCGGTGGACAGCAGGACCTCGCGGTTGGCGATCCAGACGAGGGGCACGGCATGGCAGGGCGCGACGGCAAAGACGAACGCGCCCATGACCGCGACGCGGGCGGAGAATGCGCGGCGAAAGAGCGCGTGCACGGCCAGCGCCGCCGCCGCCCACCAGACGAAGGAATGGACATGCTGCTCGACCGTGAGCCCGCCGAAGACCCGATTGTCGAGCCACACGAGAGCGCTCGAGAGCGGGCGGAAGAAGCGCACGACGAGACTGGGCCGCGTCCACCAGGGGATGATTCCCTGCTCGAGGAGCTGGCTCCGGTTCGCCTCGCTGATGAAGTCGTAAAGATCGAAGGGGCTTCCCGAGTAGAGGGGATACCTCCCCTGCACCATCGCGCGCTGAGCGTGATCGTCGAGCATCAGCGGCGCCCAGAGCGCCGGGAGGTGAACCGTGACCGCGAACGCCGCGAGAGAAAGGACGAGGCCCCGCGGCAGACGAGTCACCGCCCAATGAATAGCGCCCGCGGAGGCTACGGAGTAGCGGTCGATTCACCCACGAGGGCGTCGAGCTCGGCGTCGTACCCACGGCTCGCGTCGTCTCGCCCGACGCATCGAGCGACCAGCGTGTGCCGTCCCGACATGAGCATGCGCGGCACCGACTCGCCGTGGTTCGACGTGGCCTCGGCGGCGTACCCGTGCCAGTCGGGCAGCGGCTCGCCGTCCAGCACCAGCGTATAGTTGCCGTCCTCCGGGCCCTGGTCGCCGTCGACCCGCACGCCGTAGTCGCCCGGCACCGCCACGTCGAAGGGGATCGTCACGCTGGAGCCGGGGCCGGCGTGCGAGAGGAGGAGCACCACGCCCCCGCTCGCGCCGTCGCGTCGTACCGGATGCGCGCTGAGACCCGAGGGCAAGAGCAGCGTGGGCCACGCGCGCTCGAGCTCGATGAGGACGCCCGGGTTCGGACGCCGCGTGTAGAGCTTGCCGATGTCGTCTCGCGGAAGCGACAGAAACGCGGGGAGATCCGGGTGCGCGCGGCGCAGCTCGACCAGGCCCGATCCGTCGTCCAGGACGAAGAAGCGCCCGTCTCCGTCGGCCCACGGATCGAACGCTGCCGCGACGGCACTCCCGTCGTGCGTCTTGAGGATCCCGCGGTCGATCCCGCGAGACGCGAGAGTGCGACGCAGGTCCGAGCGCGACTCCTGCCGCCTGGTCGCTTCGACTCCTCGCGTCGCCCAGGGCGTGTATGCGGACGTCCCGGCGACCGCCAGCAGCACCGTCAGGCCCGCGGCGCGCGCGTGCGACGCGTCGAACCATCCGCTCGCCCGGTGCGGGATCCCCGCCGCTCCGCGGGCGACCAGCAGCCACACGAACGGTGCCGCCGGAAAGAGGTGCCGCGCCCCGAAGAACTCGGAGTTGCCGAAGTAGAAGAGCCCGTAGGCCAGCGTAAGCCCGAGCACGAAGGCGACCAGGACCGCGTCCACGGCGGACGCCGCCACGGCGACGGCCGAGAAGGCGAAGAGCATCAGCGGGCCGAACCCGAGGAGGTCTATGCCCATGACCCCGGCGCGGTCGCGACTTACGCGAAGGGCCTCGCGGGGTCCGAAGCCGTCCGGACCGAAACGCGCCACCGTACCCTTGTGCTCGAACGTGCAACCGATGTCGCGTCCGAGCCCCAGGCGATGACAACCGGGCGGCCAGTCGGAGCGCGCGAAGTACGCGACCTGAGTCGGTGCGAGCCACTCGCCCGTCGCGCAGTGTTGCTCGAAGACGAGGAGCGCGACGAACGGGCAGGCGCCGGCCGCGAGCCACGCCAGGCTCCGGAACGTCGCGCGCCTCCATGCGAGCACCGAGGCGACGACGACGCCGAGGACGAGCCCGTCGAGCAGTCGCGATGCCACGGCCCACCCGACGCACGCCCCCGTGACCAGCGCCTTCGCGCGGTACGCCGAACCGCCGCCGCCTCGCCAGTCGAGCGCGCACGCTATCGCGACCGACGCCAGCACCGCCACGAGCCCGTGAGACATGGGGTCGGCCGTCTCGAGGGCTCGCGCGTACGAAGGGAGGCCGAGCAAAAGCGACGCGCGCGTGGCGAGCTCCCCGTTCGCCTCGTCGCCGGCCGCGCGCCCGACGGCGCGTCCGAGCGCCGCCTGTCCGACGACCATCAACGCCGCGACGGCCGGACCGGCGAGCATGGGCGCGCGGAGCCATACGAAGGGGACCATCGCGAGCGGCCAGCCAGGAGGGAACACCCCGTAGAGCCGGCGGTCCGGTCCCTCGGACAGGAAGTGGTCGCTGAACGCCTGCACGGGCAGCGGAGCAGGCAGCCCGAAATGCAAATGAGCCATCGCTCGCGCCTGCAAGAGATAGACGCTCGAATCGATGGTCAGCGGCATGTCGCGAAGCGGCACGTGCGCCATGCGCCACGAGATGCCTGCAGCCGCCGCGGCGCAGATCGACACGAACACGCGCCCCTGGAGGGCCATGAGTACGCGCGGTACCGCCTCGGCGAGGGGTCTCGCCGCCAGGACCACGGCGGCACTCAACCCGAGGGCGATGAGGCCCAGGCGAGGCCACGCCAGCCTCTCGGCAAGCGCCAGCTCCGCCCACAACACCGCTGCGGCGACGCCGGACGCTCGAAGGAGCCTGCCGCCCCTCACGTCTTCGGGAATGGCTCGCGCTTGGCGCCCTCAGGATTCGAAGCGTCCGTGCCCTCGGCGAACTCGATCGCACCGCTCGTCTCGATGAACGGACCGCCGGTCTCTTCGTCGACGACCTGATTGAGGATCTCCTCGCCCTCGTATTCGCCCGTCGTCACTGTCTCGACGAACTCCTCGCCGCGCTCCTCGGCCATGTCGTCATGGGACCGCGGCTTGTCGACGAAACTTTGGCCTTCGTCGTCCTTGGGGCCACTTCGCGCCAGCAACTCGGCGCCGTACTTCGGATCGATGTGTCCGGGCGCGGCGCGGCGGCGAAGGGGCTTGGCTCTGGGAGGCGGAGCGGCCTTCTTCGGCTTCACGGGCGCCAGCGACTTCTTCGCCGCCACCGCGCGTTTCTTCGGCTTGGCTCGGCGGGCGACTGGCGCGCGCTTGCGCGTCGCATTCGCCTTCTTCGCTTTCTTCACCGGCCTCACCGGCTTCGCCCGCTTCGGCTTCTTCAGCGTCTTCGGCTTCTTCGGCGCGGCTGCCTTCTTCGTGGCCTTCTTCTTGGGCTTCTTCTTTGCCATCGCTGCCCATCGTACGCGCGTCCTGCGCGCGACGCACGGGCGCGAAAAACCGAGCCGCCGCGAGGGGTTCCGTGTACCTCGCGGCGCGCTCGCGTCTCTCAGAAGTCCCCGTGACCGCCGTGGCCACCACCGGCGGCCGCCGTCTCGTCCTTCGGTCGCTCGGCGACGAGGCACTCCGTCGTCAGCATCAGACCCGCGACGCTCGCGGCGTTCTGCAGTGCCGTGCGGACGACCTTGACCGGATCGATGACGCCCATCGCCAGCAGGTTTCCGTACTGATCGGTCGCCGCGTTGTAGCCGAAGTCGTCTTTGCCCTCTTTGACTTTGTTGACGACGACGGCGCCCTCCATCCCCGCGTTCTGGACGATCTGGCGAAGAGGTTCCTCGATCGCCCGGTGGATGATCCGCACGCCGACTTTCTGGTCGTCCGACACCTTGAGGTCGTCGAGCCCCTTTTGCGCGCGAATCAGCGCCACGCCCCCGCCCGCGACGACGCCTTCTTCGACCGCGGCGCGCGTTGCATGGAGCGCGTCTTCCACGCGCGCCTTCTTCTCCTTCATCTCGGTTTCGGTCGCTGCGCCCACCTTCACGATCGCGACGCCGCCGACGAGCTTCGCCAGCCTCTCCTGGAGCTTCTCGCGGTCGTAGTCGCTCGTCGATTTCTCGACCTGGGCGCGAATCTCGGCGATGCGGCCCTTGATCTTGTCCTTGTCACCCGCCCCGTCGACGATGGTCGTGTTGTCCTTGTCCATCGTGACTCGCTTCGCGCGGCCGAGGTCCGTGAGCGTCACGTTCTCGAGCTTGAGCCCGAGCTCCTCGCTGATGACCTGGCCCTTGGTGAGGACCGCGATGTCCGTCAGCATCTCCTTTCGGCGATCGCCGAATCCCGGAGCCTTGACGGCCGCGCACACCAGCGTGCCGCGGAGCTTGTTGACGACGAGCGTGGCCAGGGCCTCGCCCTCGACATCCTCGGCCACGATCAGGAGTGGCTTGCCGGATTGCACCACTGCTTCCAATACAGGAA
>Ga0182018_10002054_pt1 | contig 21160 bp, 13 predicted proteins | sample 812P2MmetaG_FD_120490 | JGI IMG/M metagenome (GOLD analysis project Ga0182018, IMG submission 120490) | Permafrost microbial communities from Stordalen Mire, Sweden - 812P2M metaG | ecosystem: Environmental > Terrestrial > Soil > Wetlands > Permafrost | place: Sweden: Stordalen | collected...
ACTTGCCCGGAAAGTTCCGGAGAGCGACCGGATCACTGGGTTGGTGCACGAACCGGGAGCGGACGAACTCCCGGCCGCATTGTCCAGCCGGCCGCTGGACGCACGGTGCATGTTGTCCTCCAAGTTCAGTAAATCCGCCTCGGAACACGCAGCAGCCATGAGTGTGCATCTAGACTTGGTTGACTTAATGTCTCATACAGCACATAGGCGGCGGATAAAGCCCAAAAAAACACGCCATACGTAGAAGCGCCTTCGCTCACCACGGTCCGTGTCTATCGTCGGGTAATTGGAAGCTATCGCCGGAGCCGAGGGTGTTCCGCGGCCTGACGATGCGCTTATGTGCCGATCAAGACCGATGACCAGCTAAAACGGTTGATTCTGTTTCTCATCCATGGGGTATGCACCTCCGAGGCGACCTCACCACGTCCAGACCTACATAAGTACAGAAACCGATGAATTCCTCGAAGGTTCGCAAGAAGAGTTCAACGGAAAAGCCAGATTATGGAGTAGACAGCGTATTGACTTTTCCACAGTCGCTGGATTTCTTGGCATCATCTGCAATCTGAAAACGCACCTGTGGGAATTTCCCTTGCGTCATTCCTCCGGTTCGACCAGCGAATGATAAAGATGGTACCCCGCCGGTCGCCACCAGCGTCGCGCCATAGCTGCTCTGGACGGCTCCGGCCGGCAGAGCTGGGTATCCAGGCAGTCTGGGCTCGATTTAAGTGCTCAAAGGATGTGAAAAGGACACAACAGCCACAACACCCTAATTCAGCGTTATTTGCAATGGGAACCGGATACCACGCTCTGCGAGGGGCTGGAGAAAACCTACGCATGGATCCACAATCAATATCTGGCCCGACAGCGCGGTGAAGCTGGCATCGCGCACGAAGCCGAAGTGTCGCGCTAAAACTGTGCGTGCCAAACAACTACCGAAATATCTAGGGCGTCAGTCGAACGGTATACCTGTTTTCTTAGAGATGCCGCGTAGTTCTTTAACCACAGGCAAGATAAGGGGCACGCCTTTTTCGCGCCGGATTCGTTCCGCTTCGCGTTCGGGGTCGCCCGGAATCAGGGGGCCGCTGGTACCCGGTGCGGGTTTCGTGGCGCGGAAAACGCGGATGTATTCGTCCACCTGCGACTTGAACGCCTCGGCATCAATGAAGCCGTCGATCCTCATGGCGCCAAAGAAGTGTCCGATTCCTTTGCCAACACTGCGCGTCGGAATTGTCTGCCGAAGAGCGAATGGCGGAGCGAACGGGCCCCAATTTGCGCCACTCAACGCCCCGCTCAAAAGGTCGACCATCACCGCTAGGCCGTAACCCTTGTGCCCACCTCGTTCGCGATCCGAACCTAGCGGCAATAGCGCTCCGCCTGCAAGAACGTCAGCCGGTTCTGTGGTGACGTGCCCCTGGTTGTCGATCGCCCAACCAGAGGGGATTTTCTCTCCTTTTCGCAGGGCTATTTCGATTTTTCCGAATGCAGCCGTGCACGTGGCCATGTCAATTACGATGGCTGGCTCGTTCTTGCCTGGGAACGCCACCGCAATCGGGTTAGTGCCGAGCATGCGCTCCATGCCCCACAACGGCGTGACGAGCGCCGTGGAGTTGGTCATCGCCCAGCCGATCATATTGCAGGCGACCGCCTTGAGAACGTAATAGCCGGCGATGCCGAAATGGTTGGTGTTCATCACGGAGACCCAACCGGACCCGACGTTCTCCGCTAAATCGATCGCCATCTGATTCGCGCGCGGGCCTACGACCAAACCAAGGCCGTTATCGCCATCGACGGTCGCAGTGCTCGGCGTCGACCTCACCAACTTGATCTGCGGTTTGGGATTGATTAGCCCCTCGCCGAGCAGGTCGACATAGCTGCTCATGCGTGCTACGCCGTGCGAGTCGATGCCTCTCAAGTCCGCAGCGGCGAGTACATCGCCGGCTTGCACGGCATCGCTTTCGGGCACATGAAAATGCATGAACACGCGAGCGCAGAATTCGCGCAGCACTTCGATCGGAAAGACTTTGGCCTCCACATTAGTCATGGGTCATCGCGTCGCTCGACTCGGCTCAGGTTTCGCACTCGCCTCTTGAGCGCTGAAAGACATTATTCACTTCTGGTTCGGAACGAGCAAATTCTCCTCGCCCATACATGCTGTCACGGCCACGGCGCAGAGGTGGGATGCGATGCGCTGCTTAGTGGACGAGCGCTAATCCCTTGGCGATCCAGCCAAATCCCTTAAGAGTTCGAATTGCGCCCGTTCACGTAGACATACGCGCCTTCTAAAGGGGCGGTACATGTACGGTGTCCACCCGATCACACTCCACCGATTAAGTGGGGGTCAGAACCACACTGCCAACCGGGACACAAGGGCCCCTGAGCCTTTGCGGTTCGGCCGCATTGAAGATTTATGAAGAAGGCGAAGAAGATGGCCCTGGCGACGCTGCGGCGGGCGAAGCAGGTCGCCTGTTTTCTCCACCTGTATGCTCGCGTTGCTGGATCGCCTTCTCCAATTCTGTCTAGCGATAGTAAGCAGAGCATGAATCTTGCGGTGCGTTTCGTAGCTGATAGCGTGAATCTGCGGACCAAGCTCCTGCCGCGACGCTGTGGGATTCTTATCGCGGGTCGGTTGTAGCCGCGATTTTCTCTCCCGTGTCGGCGGTAGGTCCTAGGTTTTACTGCCATGCGCAACTCTACCATTGCACACATGCGACGCCTCGCCCATCGGCGAAAAGGTGAATGCATTTCCAGGCGGATTGACGGATTCCAGGATCGCTTCCTTAACACGGATCAGGAAGGAAAAGAAGCAAGACAGCGTGTTTCCTCCCAACGGCAACGAGAAAGCTCGCAGGCCAGCAACAGGTGACGGTCGTGAACGTAGTGAACGTTTCCGACCATTTCGAGGCCGCACCCAGTTCGTCCGGATAGCATTCTTTCTTGCTAGCGCATTGTCGCCGTAGGCAACTACACTTCCTCCGCCGCCTCAACAAAGGGGATCCGGATGTTCAATCGTCGCACTTTCCTCAAGACCACCGCAACAGCGCTTCCAATGGCAAGCGCCCTCAACATCCTCGAGCCTGGTTTCGCGCTATCCGCTGAAACAGTTGCCACCCCAGCCGTGAGCGGGGACACGCCGAATCTCATCCCGCTTCCACAGCGCTTGACGCCGGTTGACTTAGCCAGCGAGCCCTGGCAGCAGAGGATTCGCCGCATTGGCCAGAGCAACATGACTGAGCACGACCCCGCCGTCATGAACGTCGAGGAGTGGGCCAGCTACTGGCACTCGGCCCGCGCGGACATCGTCTTCGTCAGCGTAACTGGCATCCTCGCGTTTTATCCCTCGAAAGTGAAGTTCCACCGCCACGGGAAGTTCCTGAATGGTCGAGACTTCTTCGGCGAGTGTGTGGCGGCCGCCAAAAAGCGCGGAATGCGCGTGGTCGCCCGCATGAGCCCCGACCTCAACTGGGGCGACGCACTCGAGGCCCATCCGGACTGGGCCATGCGCTACAAAGATAGTTCGGTGCAATACAGCGGCGAAGAACCGCGACTCTTCAAGACCTGCATGTTCTCCGCCTACATGGACGACTACGTGCCCGAGATCATGCGAGAAATCAACTCGCTCTACGACATCGACTGCTTCTACACCAACGGATGGCCGCCGATTGGTAGCCTGCCCGAGTGCTACTGCGCGATCTGCAGCAAACTGCCGTCCACCGACACATCGGAGTACTGGCGCGTCTTCAACGATCGCGTCTTCGAACTCTGGAGCAAATACGACTCCATCGCCAAGGAAAAGAAACCTGACAGCTTCTATTTCGCGAACCTTGGCGGCAACGTTCACCCCGGCCCCAATTTGGACCGGATTGGCAAACTAGCTGTTTGGTTCCAGGCCGATAACCAGGGCCGTACCTACGACGACCCTGCAATCTGGGGATGCACGCTGCAGAGTCGCGCCTGTAATGCGGTGCTCGACGGCAAGTTTTCCGCCAACGTGGACGCTGCATACTCGACGGGCATCGTGCGCTGGCGCAACAGTTCTAAGAATCCCGCCGAAGCGAAGATGTGGATGAACGAGGCGCTCGCCGGTGGCATGGCCCTCTATTACCACTTCATCGGTTCAGAGGACGGCCTGGGAGAAGATCGCCGCTGGCAGAAGGTTGGGGCCGATTATTTCCGGTGGGCCGCCAAATACGATGCTCATCTCACGACTCGCCGCTCCATCGCCAACATTGGCGTCGTTATGGGTCAGAGCACCCAACTCCTTTACAAAGGTCCGGCCACGGCGCATTCGCGCCAGTACATGCGCGAAACAACCCATGGCCTCTACGAGATGTTGCTCAGCGGCCGCTTTAGTTTCGACTTCGTTCATGAAGACCGCCTCGAGTCCGAACGTCTGAGCCGGTATCGCGCGCTGCTATTGCCCAATATCGCCATGCTTAGCACCCGCCAGTGTCAGCAGATCCGCGACTACGTGCAATCCGGCGGATCAATCATGGCCAGCTTTGAAACCGGCCTCTACGACGAAAACCTGAAGCAGCGAGGTGACTTCGGCCTGTCCGATCTCCTCGGCATCAGCAAGGCAGGCGATGTCGTGGGTACCATTGGCAACGCCTACTACGGTCGCATCGAGCGCCAGCACCCGATTCTTGCAGGCTTCACGAACACCAACTGGATTCCCGGCGCACAAAACCGCGTGCCGCTCAAGCCCGTAGCGGAACCCGTTCTCACCGTCGTCCCCGGCTTCGTGCAGTATCCGCCGGAGCTGGCCTATCCTCCCGTCTCGCATACAGCGGAGCCGGCGATAGTCCTGCGCGAGATCGGCCACAGTCGCACCGCCTATTTCCCCGGAGACATCGAGCGCACCTGGTGGCTCACTGGCCATGGCGACCTCTTGCGGCTCCTGCACAACACGATCCGCTGGATTACCCGCGACGAGAGAATTGTCCACGTCCAGGGCGACGGCTTCGTCGAGATTTTTGCCTGGGAGACGGTCCCCGGCTACTCGGTGCACGTGCTCAACTACACCAACCCGAACTCCCACCATGGCTGGCTGCAGTCGGTCTATCCGCTCGGCCCGCAGGCCGTCAGCATGAGGCTGCCCGCAGGAGTCAAGGTAGAGTCCGTCGAGCTCCTGCATGCCGAGCGCACCGTGCCTTTCCGCTTGGAGGGTGAACTCCTGCACTTCATCATACCGAGCGTCCAGGACTGCGAAGTCGCCGCCATCACTGCCGGATAGATTCTCTGCCGGACGAAGACCCACACGTACGATAGAGAGGACACGAGGGCGTGAACGGCCGCAACAGCGACAACACGCTCATTCAGCGTTATTTGCATTAGGAACCGGATACCACGCTCCGCGAGGGGCTGGAGAAATCCTACGCGTGGATCCCTGAACACAGGACATCAATCGGCGAGTGGATCGGGGCGAATTTGGAAGTGGACCACCTTGGGACTCGTCCCTTTTCCAGTCTCGCTGTGGAAGGGCGTGCGGTTACCCCAGGTCGTCCACACTCCCCTCCCTTTCCATCCGGCCTTTGGATCGTCGAAGCGTCCGTCCATCCCTTTGGCAAAGAAACCCATCGGATAAGGTACGCGCAGTATCGTGAATCTCCCGTTCACTAAAGCGACCAGCGAATCGGACGAATTGCCTGTAATGATCGGCGTGTCCTTGCCGAGCCCCAGAGTATCGAAGCGATCCACCCAAACGTAATAGTGAGAGTCGACGCTGCCAGAGTCTGGCACATTTTTGAACTTCGGCCCCGGGGTTGGATACAGCACCCATCCTTCCGGGCACTGCCGCCCGGTCGCCCTCGGCCCGTTGAGCGGACCTTTGCATTTACGCCTGTCGAAGCTCGCCAGATGGCCGCTCGCCAGCGCCACCCAGACAACGCCGTTGCCGTCAATGTCCATCCCTCGCGGCGAATAACCCCATACCGAGGCCCCCGGGTCGTTCCACGGCACTTCGTAGTATTCCGCCAGAGCTGTCTCTGGAGGGTTCGGCCCCGGATTCAGCCGCACGACCCCGCCCGGAAACCCGACCACCGTGCCCCAGATCATCCCGTCTGTTCCGATCGCCAAACCATAGAACGCTGCATTGAGGCGCGTATCTTTTGTCGGATCTGTCACCGCGTTTAAAGTGAACGAAGTCCCCAAACTTTCGCCGCTCGGAGCAGCGACCATTTTTTGCTCGCCTTCCCCATAGACGTCCCGCTTTCCGTTACCGTTCGTATCCAGCACCAGCGCCGTCCAGCCTTGCGACTTCTGCGCGTCATGCGTTTGCTCCCACATCTTCGTGTTCAACCAACCCACTACTCCACCACCGCCGCCACTGCTGGTCCACAGCGTGTCATTGGCATCCTCGGCGAATAGCAAGTGGTGCGTGCCGAAGCAGGTATCCACCATGGAGATTTGCTTGGTCGCTGGATCGTACATTTCCAACTGGCGGCCCGAACTCTCAACAGGGGTCAGCTTTGCCGAAGGATGGCTGGACCCCTCCTTGCAGAACGCGGGGTTGTCGCTCGGACGAATTCGAGCCGTGAACCATACACGCCCGCGCTCGTCGAACATTGGGTTGTGAACCGTCGTGTGGCTGTCCCAGATCGCCTCGTCGCCCCACACCGCAGACGATCTCAGGGGCTTCGGCTGCCCTGGCGTGTTCGGGTCGCGATAGAGAACCTTCACCTGGCTGATCGTATTGCGCACTGGATCGAGTACCGGCAAGTAATCGCGGCTCTCCTCAGGCGATCCGTAGATCAGCCCATTGGCGTTGAGGCTTGGATTGCGTTTGTCGGTAGAGATTTCGTCATGCAGATAGGCTTTCGAATCAGCCCAGTCCCACTGGGTTATTACCACGTTACGCTCGATGCCCTGGGGTCGCGGAGGCGCCTCCGCGGGAAACTCGCCGTTCGCGATCCGAGTAGTCCAATCACCAAACAGCTCGGTGGCTCGTTTGACGCCGAGTTGAGACAGACCGTTCATCATGGCCGTGCCAGCCTGTCCGGATTGCAGACGGCGGAGCCACGCTTGCGCCGGATCGAGGTCATCGAACATTGCTGGAATCGTCCGCGTATATAAATTGCCGAGTTGATGGCACGACTCACAGCTATCGGTCTTGATCAAGTGGATCCACTGGCCCTGGTTCTTGACGTTCGATGAAATGCCGTTTCCGGCGGCGTCGGTGCCGGGAAATTCGGTTTTCGCGGGCACTTCCAGTAAGGCATACCAGTAGTCTGCCGGATAGTATCGTGCGGCAGTCTTTGCATCTGGCGCCACGTTCGGCTTCAGATCCACTGGTTCGCCTGGCTCAGTCTGCACTTTCGGTGAATCCACCAAGCCGTACCCGCGCGCCCAGACGGTGTATTTGGCCTTGGGCAGGTCGGGTATCAAATAGCGGCCGCGATCATCGGTCACCACTTCCTTTATATAGCGCGTGGGCAGGTCGGTTGTTTCGGCAACGACCCACACACCGGCCTCTGGTCCCTTCGAGCTAGCGACGACACCCCCGATCTCATCGCTGTTGATGTGGATTCCGTGGTTGCCAGTCTGCCTCGGACTCGTCCTGCCGAGCGAGACGGCGAGCAATGCGGCGACGCCGAGCAGCGTCAATCTTGCAGACAAGACTCTCCTGGTCATCGTATGTGACCTCCTACGCTTTGAAAGCTGGCAACAGCAGTGTGGTCGCCACCGAAACTTCGAAAATGAATAGGGGAATTGCCATTGCTTTGCCGATTCTCGGATTAATATACGCGTGGTTGTTGCCCACGGGCAATGATTCGGCCTGGCAAGGGGCACTCTGCGGTTTATTAACCGGGCACTGGGCACTTGTACGAGGTTCAACTCAGATTTAGCGGAAGTTTTTCACCAATATGATGTAAGAATCCGAGGATTCAAACTGGCCAAAGAGCAGCGATTTGCCGTCAGGAGACAGGGCCAGGCCGGCAAAGAACGGAACGCGCTTTTCCAAAGCGAAAATGGAGGTTGTTTTGCCGGTAGCAAAGTCGAAGAATTTTATCTTCCCATTCGGTGGATCTCCAGTCAGGAAATAAATTCCGGATGGGCTCAGAGCCCAGTTGAACCATTGCTCACCTTCAGGTTGGTCCAAAACTCGGACTTCCTCTCCTCCGGCCACGGGCATCTTCCAGACGCCCGATTCTGTAAATTTGGAGTAGTAAAGAAAGCGTCCGTCATCCGATTCGACCGCATAGACACCGCCGTTTTTTGTTACCCGGACCGGCGGTCCACCTTTAAATGGAACTTTCCATAACTGAAACGGTCGTCCTTCGTGGTCGGAATAGAAGTATATCCACTGCCCATCTCGCGACCAATTAGGCGCTCCGTTGTCGGCTCCAGAAAAGGTGGGCACTTGACGAGGCCGGCCACCAGGCAACTCGACAACATCAATCTCCTCGTGTTCTTTGTTCCGAAACTCAAATGCAATGAAGCGCCCATCCGGGGACCAACGCGCAGTCCCAGATTCTCCGTGTAACGAAGTCAAATGTACGCAATTGGATCCGTCGCTATCGCAATACCAAATATCCGAATATCCCAATCGATCGGACTCGAGCGCAATCTTCTTTCCGTCCCGCGAAAAGTTTGGCCTCCTATTGAAGCCCCTCCTGGTATAAGTAACACGCACTAAGGCACCTTGAGCGCTCTTTTCGTCTCTCAGGCCCAGCCGCCAAATGTTATCGCTATAGGAGGATTGCGTGTAGACGAGACGGTCACCGCTGCGAGAGATGGATGGGTCGTAAGCGGGTGTCCCGGTCCCTTGAACCGGTCGGGGTATTCCTCCCGCAGTCGCAATGCGCCACAAACTTGGCTCACCGCCACGAGTGGAAGAGAACACGATATCGCGGCCATCGTTGGTCCAAGCGAGCCCATAAATCAAACAATTATCAAAAGTAAGCTGCTGCGGCTCGCCGCCTTTGGCCGGTAGCACAAACAGGTCGCCATTGTCTCCCGGAGCAGATGATCGTACGAAGGCGACGGTTGAACCGTCCGGAGAAAAGGCCGGTCCCCTATCAACCTTACCAATGGGAGGTGACGTAAGTGCTCGTGTGTTTAAATCAGCCAACGATAGCACTGCAATCCAGGAGTGGGATGAATCCGCGCTCCCCTCTGCAAAGGCCAGAACTTTGCCATCAGGCGACCAATTCAAGTAGCTAGGGTTCCCGTAGGATTTAGGGGTCGTGTACAACTTGTGCTCGGTGCCTCCGAGAGCGGGAACCACACAGATGCTGATTCCTTCTTTGGACTCACGGGCAAATGCGATCTGTCGACCATCCGGTGACCAGGTTGGATATAGGTCGTGCGGATTGTCGGTCAGACGCAAGGGCTTTTCGCCGTCGATCAGAGTCGTGTACAGTCCACTCGTGTTTGGTCCGGAATGATGGAAGGCAACCTGATTACCGTCGGGCGAGAACGCTGGCGTGTCCTCTTCGCCCTCCATGGCCACCAGGGGCAGTGCCCCAAGCGCGGGCGGCGGCAAATCGAGAGATTTTCTCGAAAACCGCCAAATCCCAATCGAGGATAGTAGGACTAGAAATGTCGCCCCCGCCACCCAGACCAGACTCCGTCTTGCCGGAAGCGTCGCAAAGCGCTCCCTCGAAGGAATCGCTTTCGGTGAACTAGGCTCGTCTACAGGAACCTCGGCTTTCCGTGTGCTCGATGACGAAGATCGACCAAGCGCAGAAAACGAACCGGATGTTGGCGAGGGCGGTCGAGTCGCTGGAGAGTCGCTTTCCTGTGCAGCAGGTAGTGAATTCACGGAGACCGACCGTCCCGAGTCAGTGTCCCGCTTCAAGCGCATCAGTTCGGACCGCATTTCCGACGCATGCTGATAACGGAGTTCTCGATCCTTTTCCAGCGCACGGTTGATGATGTCTTCTAACTTCGGTGACACATCGGGGTTCAGCCGCACCGCTGGAATTGGTTGTCGTTCGAGGATGGAGCTGAAAATGACTCCCGAACTTTCTCCACGAAAGGGTAGCGAACCGGTCGCCATTTCATACAAGACAACTCCAAACGAGAACAAATCAGTACGTGCGTCCAGATCTTTGCCCCTTACCTGCTCTGGCGACATGTACGCGACGGTGCCGAGCGTGGTGCCCGGACTGGTGAGATGCCATTCGGGGAGGGAACGCGTCTCCTCCTCGTCGACAGAACTTTGGCTGCCAGAGGTCATGCGGGGGACTTTGGCCAGGCCGAAGTCGAGAATCTTTGCGTGACCACGCTCACTCACAAAGATGTTGGCGGGTTTAATGTCGCGGTGGACGATTCCTTTGGCATGAGCGGCGTCCAGGGCGTCGGCGATTTCAATCCCGAGCCCGAGCAGGGTTTCAAGCTCCAACGGTCGCCCACTAATGCGGTGCTTCAGCGTTGCACCCTCTAGAAATTCGATGGCAATGAAAGCTTGCCCATTTTCTTCGCCGATATCGTGGATGGTACAGATATTGGGGTGATTCAGTGTCGAGGCTGCCTGAGCTTCCCGTTGAAAACGAATCAGGGCTTGAGGATCGCCGGTTAGGTCGACGGACAGAAACTTGAGTGCGACAAAGCGATGGAGCCGGGCGTCCTCTGCCTTGTAGACCACACCCATTCCCCCTCCGCCGAGTCTCTCGAGGATGCGGTAATGCGAGATGGTCTGCCCGACTAGGGAGGAGGATTCCGCCATTCGACGCACATTCTAAGGGCCCACTGGAGGCCAAGTCAACGAAGGCAGACTCCTTACGAGCCAGTGTTGGTACACGACGAGAGGTCGAAATTCGGAGCCGGAGCAACGCATCTTCAGCACTCTGCTTGCGTGCTGCCATCTTTGGCTGCTTCATTTCCGCAACATGAAGTTCGAGCCACACGAGGCTCCCAGGTAGGGCTTAGACGACCCCCCCAAAAACCGCAAAACTCTGCCAATTCCAGGACTAACTGGGCGTACAATCGCCCGCGACCTTGAAGTCAAACAAGAATGAATTAGAGTGAATGCGCCATTGCCCCGTTTCCATCCAAGTACTCGCAGCGGCGCGGTCCTAGCTGCAGCATTCCTTATGGCGTGGCCCGCGCTATACAACCGCTACCCCCTGCTGTACCCGGATTCGATGTCTTATCTAGAGGATGGTCCACTCGTTGCACGGGCGCTGTTCCTTCACAAGTTTTCGGACGACTATGGCGGACGCTCCTTTATTTATTCTCTCGGTATTCTACCGTTGCACTTGAATGTCACACTCTGGCCTATCGTTGCTCTCAATGCACTTCTGACTGCGTACGTCATTTGGCTCACAGTGCGATCTATCTTGCCGAAGAACACTATCCTTCGTTATCTTGCTCTTGTTTTGCCTCTCAGCATTTTTACTGGATCGAGTTGGTCCGTCGCATGGATTATGCCGGATATTCTCGGCCCCGCACTGTATCTGTCCATTTTCATTCTCGTGTTTGCCCCGAAGAGCCTCTCCCGTGCGGAGCGCCTGATTGTAGTCCTGATCGCCTGGTGGTCGGTGGCATCCCATATCACACACCTATTGCTTGCTGCCGGAATTTGTGTGTTCTTGGCCTTGCTTTCACTTCTTCGCCCGAGAGTGCCGCACTATTTGCGAGCTGTCGGCGGGGTAGCCATGATAGTCGTTACGGCTGCCGCGGTTTACATTTCGCTGCATTGGTATCTATACGGCAAGCCGTCGCTGGAGGGCAAAGGGCCGCCATTCTTGTTGGCGCGCGTGATCGCTGACGGTCCCGGCAGGTGGTATCTGCAGGAGCATTGCGGCGACCTCCATCTAGAGGTCTGTACTCATGTACATCACCTTCCCGACAATGTAGGTGACTTTCTGTGGGGAGACGACGGAATCTGGCTCAGTTCGTCAGCGGAGCAGAGAGACCAGATGCAGGCCGAAGAGACGGCAGTTGTGGTGGGCGCCTTACGCGAGTACCCGCGAGAGGAATTTATGATCTCCGCCAACCATTTCTGGGAACAACTTCACACTTTCGGGCTTTCGGACTATGACCCGAACCCGTGGATATTGCAGATGGCTGGCACCGTGATGCCCGTCACGCGATTACGCTACGTACAAACCCGGCAAGCGCAGGAAACGCTGCATGAAGAATTCTTTGCCTCCGTCCAATACTGGACAGTCCTAGCATCACTCGTGGTGATCGGCACAGGGTTGGTATTTGTGCGGCATTGGTCAGGTCGGGTGACCGGGCTGACCACAATTATAGTGATGGCTGTCATTGCGAACGCCGCCGTTACCGGGATTCTGTCCAACGTCGAGGACCGTTACCAGGCACGTGTTATCTGGCTAGTGCCGCTGCTGGCTGGTGTGTTAGTGCTGGAATGGCTCGGTTATACGCAATCCGGCCAACGCTTGTCGATCCTCTCGAGGGCAAACGCAGCCTCATGGATCGCCTTACCGAGAAAATACTGCTTAGGTTTTATCCGTTCAATTGGTTGCAACTCACAAAACCGTTTCGTTCGTAGATCATTCAACCGTTGCGTACGTTATCTCGCTGGTTGTTGCCACCTTTAACTTCGGTCCTGCTTTAAGATGAGAATAAAATTTAGGGTCTGGCTCGAGCAGGACGAGCACGCTGCCTGATGGAAAAGTGGTTTTTTCGACTTCCTCTTCGTACAGAAACGTGGGTGCGGGATGTCCCTGGGTCTCGAAGAGGACTGTTTCGGCGGAAATCGGGAGAGGTAGCCTGGATCCGTCTGAAGTATCGTAGGGAATTCGAACGTCGTCGTCATTTCGACTAAATGCAACATAACGAGAAGTCGATTCTGGAAGGCTGTTCAAAAAGCGGCCTATTGCTACCCTGGGGGCGTCGAATTCATAGGCGGCCCGCGGGTCGTTACCCCATAGGAAAAAATACCGATATGCCTCGATCCCTCCAGTTGCAATAAATGCAGCCAGCATCAGGTGGTAGGCGGTCGGACGATTTGCAAGTTTTTGCAGCACAAATTCGGCTCCTATACCGACAAGGATGAACACAGGCGGCAGAGCACCAACGCTTCTCAGGGCAGAAGGCCCCCCAGTTAGCAGCGTTGGGAGAAGCATCACGAGGAACCACACGAGAAGCAACCAGTCCGTGCGGGCCAGGATTCCCTCACGACATGCGCGGCGGAGGCTCAGCCAAACACCCAGGACAAACAACAGCCCGACAGGAGGTAACAACTGAGGCGAGCAGCCGAGATTGTATAACCATGCGCAATCACCCTTGATATTGAACATGCCAGCAGTGGGAAGCAAACCCTTCCCAAATGCTATCAATGGGTCAGGTTCCGCAAAAATCCAGACCTGTTCGGCCCGGGCGAAGAAATCTGAGGGGTGGTTCAGAAAATACAGCCCGACCGGCAGAGCGGCTGCTACCGCCGCACCCACCCAGAGTGTAAATACGCGAACCCAAGGACCTATCGGTTTTGCCAGCTTTCGGTGCCGCTGGAGCTCAGCCCAGAACAGCGCGAGGACCACGAAGGGAGTGAAGCGATATGCGATATAGGTCTGAAATCCAAGTCCATAAATGAAGCCACCGAAGATTGCAAGAAGTGCCGATCTGCTGTTTGACTTCGTGTTTAGTGCTCGCATACTTCGGAATAACAGACAAAGCGAAGCAGTAAGGAGTAGCGGCACTGCAATGGCGCGCAAGGCCATTCGAGACAAGGCGACATGCCAGAAACCCGTCGCCAAAAACCAGGCGCTCAAAAGACCGGTCCGAACCGATCGCAGTTCGGCTGCCAGCAAATACAGGCAGAAAACGGTTAACGAGCCAACAATTGCAGACGAAAACCGTAGGCCGAGTGGATTTGTGCCCAAAATGGATTCGGAAATCCCAATCAGATTGATCCAAAGACCCTCCCTGCCATTATTGGTCGGATAGAACACCTTTAGATCCCTGCTTCGCCAGGCGTGGATTCCCTCATTTCCGTTCAGAGCTTCATCGGAAAATACTCCGGGTGGTATATGGCTCAGCGCGGCAAAACGAAAGAGGACTGCAACCGCCGCGATCATCAAGAGCAATAGGATACTTCTTGCTCGTTGGGAAACGCGCGCTTTAAGAATCAATCTAGCATGCCCTGAGAACTCGTCCAGCCACAAGCGTTGGGCTTGTCCGGGTATAAGCGGGAATTTCCGATTTGAACTTCTGACTCGTGCATCGTATGCCACTCCTGTCCTCGACACAACGAATTCCCTCCACAGCAGGCCTCGGAGATCGGCAAGGTTCCAAAGGGGAGGTACGAAACGATGTTTGATCGGGCATGGGCCCCACCCATTCGCAGCTAGAGCGCGCGCAGTGAAATACGCCTGGGGCAACCGGTGGCTCTCCGGATCGACGCAATCGCAACCAGCACCGAAGTCACGCCTCAACCGCCGGAGTTCCTGCCGTAGCGCGGCTTGCGTCCTTGATGCTCAGGGCCTTGCCTCCGGTCGGCCCTCGTCGGACTCGCTATGTTCAACGAGCGACCAACATGCCAGCAAGCCAACCGTTATCCAAAAGCCAACCGAGCCGGTGATGGCGATCTCCAACGCTTTGGCGGCCTGCTCGGCACTCATAGTCTTCCTCGCGTCCTTACAACCCTCCTTTTCCTTCACGCCTACTGAACCTGCTCGCGGGATAACCTCTTGTACGGCCGCATGCGTCTCGGCGCCCTCGGCCTTTGGACCGCTTGAAGTACCTAAGCACTCGCTCATTTGCTTCTCCGAGGCGTCGAGTGAACCTTCCCGCAGCCTGCGCAGAAATTACAAAACGAACTTGCGCATGTCCTCGAAATTGAGTCTTTTCAGTACAGGAATCCCTATCGGCTCGAATGGGCGCGGCGCCTTCAGGCAAATCGGACTTGAGCTTGAGAGATGAATGGCCCGTTTTGGCAATTAGCATCACACTGAGGGATGTACGGCGGAACATCGGCTCCCTATGCGACACAGGAGCCGGGAGTACCCATTTTTCGATGGCAACCCATCAAACAAAACAGCGAGTCCGGTGAAACGCAAGTCGGCGGTGGATTGTGGAGAGCAGAGGAGAGACAATTTCGATCAGACGCGGTGCGAAGTGCGGTATTGACGCGAGAGGAGGGACCAGGGGATGAACGAAGAAGATCCAAAAAGCATTGAGCCTCGATCTAACACGATCTCCAGGCGTGACCTGATAAAAGGCGTGATCGTTGGTGGCGTGACAGTCTCCTCCGCAAGCTATCTATTTCGCGCTTCCACGTTGCTCGGCCAGTCGGCTCGCGGGATGGGTGAAAGGCTCGTCACGATCGATGTGAACGGGCAGTTACGGCGGGCGGACGTCATGAGACAAGAAACACTGGCCTGGACACTGCGCCACAAACTGGGCCTCACAGGCACGAAGCTGGGTTGCGACCGGGCCGAATGCGGGTCTTGCACGGTTCTTATCGACGATGTCCCGCATTATGCGTGCTCGGTGCTGACACACACCGTGCGCAACCGGAAGGTCTTGACCATCGAGGGGCTCGCGAGCCCAGAGGGAAAGCTGCATCCGGTCCAGCAAGGCGTCATCGATGAACAGGGCTTCCAGTGCGCATTCTGCATGCCTGGCTTCATCATGGCGTCCGTAGGATTCCTCAAAACAAATCCCAATCCCACGCGCAGTGAACTGGCGTTCGGCGTTTCTGGAAACCTGTGCCGTTGCCAGGACTACGACAAGATTCTCACCGCGCTGATGCGCGGCGCGGAAAATATGCGGAGGGCCAGCAATGCCTGAGAAATCCGTGAAAACAGAATCGGAGCCGGCCAAGGCTCCGGAGCGGGTGTACGGCGTCGGGCATAAACTGATCGGCAAAGATTACCCAACGCCCGACCTCTATGCGAAGGTCACGGGACTAGCGAAGTACGCCGAGGACTACCACGCGGACGGAATGCTCTTCTGCAAACTGCTCCTCAGCCCACTGCCGCACGCCCGGGTGAAGCACATCGATACGCGTGCGGCGCTCGCTATGCCCGGAGTGAAGGCGATTCTCCTGGCGGATGAACTTCCGCCGCCAGCCGATAGCCTTACCGACAACGGCACCGTAATCAAAGCCAATCCGAAGAGCGAGCGCGCATTGACGATGGAACCGCTGTATCAGGGCGAGCCTATTCTCGCTGTGGCCGCGGTTGACGAACTCGCTGCCGCGGAGGCCATTGAAAAAATCCGAATCGATTTCGAGCCGCTTCCGTTTGTGATTGATCCGCTCGAAACCTTGCGGCCAGGGGGGCCAAATCCAAGACTGGAAGGAAACATTTGGGTTCAGGCTCCGGCTGGCGCCGCTGCGGCGGGTGTGCCGCCGCCAAGTCCTCCTCCGCCCACGATTGGCGAACTGAAATGGACAAAGGAAGATTTCGCGAACGCCAAGGAAGGTCAATTGCCAATGGGCAAGACGCCCAGCGAATGGTCCTACGGTAACCTCGACGCAGCCTTCAAGAATGCCGCGCTGGTGCTGGACGAAACATTTGTCACGCCAGATACCAGCCACCAGACGCTTGAAACCCGCACCGCGATGGCTTACTGGCAGAACGGCAAAGTCCACGTCTACACAGGCACGCAGAGCACCGCGCAGACAGTGCCGGCCATCGCGAGATGGTTGAACATCGATCCGGGCAACGTGATTCTAATCAGTGAATACACGGGAGGCGGCTTCGGCAGCAAAATCACGGGCGGTGTGACCCTGGTGATTCCCGCGCTTCTCTCGAAGAAGGTCAACGCACCGGTGATGATGCGGATCAGCCGAGAAGAGGAAACGTTTATCGGGCGTGCGCGACCAAGTCTCATGGGCAGAATGAAAGTCGGTTTCTCCAAAGAGGGCAGAGTCCTGGCACTGGACATGTTTGTTATTTCCAACAACGGTCCTTACGACGCCAATGGCGATGTTCCTTCGTCTGGTCGCATTGTTTCTCTGCTCTATCAGTGCGAAGCGATGCGCTGGCGCGGGGCGACGATCCTCACCAATACCCCTCCGCGCAGCGCGCAAAGTTCCCCAGGCGGAATGCAGGGAATTGCGATCATGGAACCCGTCATTGCAAAAGCGGCGCGTAAACTTGGGCTGGATCAAGTGGCCATCCGCCGCATCAACTGTCCAGAAGGAAAGGCGCCGGTCGGCCCAGTGATGGCCACTACCGGCAAGCGTCCCTATGCCACGAGCGCATTCCTCAAGGAAGCGCTCGACCGTGGCGCGGAACAGTTCAAATGGAACGAGCGGGTCGCACGTACTCCGAAACGAAGCGGCACCAAGGTGCGCGGCGTTGGTGTTTCGCTGAGTTGTTACGTGGGTGGCACGATTGGCTTCGACGGGCTGCTGGTCATCACACCAGAAGGGCGTATCCGATTCCAGTCCGGTATCGGCAATCTAGGCACGGAGTCGGTGATGGATGTGCACCGCGCCGGTGCCGAGGTCCTGGGCGTTCCGTGGGAGAAATGCGATATCACATGGGGCGACACGGCGAAGAACCTTCCGTTCACCTGCGTATCCGGTGGCAGCCAGACGACACACGCGATGACGCGGGCTGCTTATGCAACGGCAATGGATGCAAAGAAAAAGCTTCAGGAGATCGCAGCCAAAAGTCTTGGTGGCAAGCCAGAAAATTACGAGGTCGCGAACGAGCGCGTCTTCCGTAAAGGAGGCGGCGCGGGCATGACGTTGGCGCAGGCCGCAGCGAAAGCAATTCAACTGGGTGGCGTCTATGACGGCCACCAAGCGTCAGCTGATCTCAACAAATTGACGAAGGCGTCGATGGCCGCGCTGGCGGGACAAGGTTTGGTGGCGGCTGCGAAGGACAATTATCCTCGCGACGGCCAAACATATTCTTACGTGGCGAGCTTCGCCGAAGTCGAAGTGGATATCGAAACAGGGAAATACTATATCGTGGATTTTCTCGCGTACGCCGACGTGGGCTCGGTGATTCATCCGCGCGCGCTCGGCGGCCAGGTGCTTGGCCGCTCGGTTCTGGGAATAGGCCACGCGATTGGTCAGAAGTGGGTGTATGACCCGCACTACGGCGCGATGCTTTCGACGCGTTTCTATCAGAACAAGCCTCCGACGATTCTCGATGTTCCTGTGAACATGCAATGGGCGGCGGTGGATACTCCAGATCCCGAAACTCCAGTGGGGGCACGTGGTGTCGGCGAGCCTCCGGTGGGTGGCGGCTGTGCCGCCATTCTGAACGCACTCTCGGATGCGCTCGGAGATGAAATTTTCCGCCGCGCACCTGTCAACGCCGACACCATCTTGACTTCGCTCGAATCGGGACGGCCCATGCAACATCCCTTGGCGGCACACATTTAGTGAAGATGCGAAAGGAGAGCCTATGGCCGTAATTCGAGATGTGATGCCGGCGTTTGAATTGTTGCAGCCAAACTCTATTGCTGATGCGCAAAAGTTGCTCGAGCAGCAAGGACGGGACGGCTGGGTCCTGGCTGGAGGCATGGATAGCTTCGACTGGCTGAAGGACCGCATCAAGAAACCAAAGGTTGTGGTCGATTTGAGCGGGATCGCGGAGTTGAAAGGAATTCGCACCACTGCTGATGGCATCGAGATCGGGGCGATGACCACGCTGACCGAAGTAGTCCGGCATCCCGTAATCAAAGAGAAATACAAACTGCTGGCGGAAAGCGCGGAATTGGTGGCCTCGCCGCAAATCCGTAATCAGGGCACGATCGGAGGCAACGTCTCCCAGGACGCGCGCTGCTGGTACTACCGTGCAGGTTGGCCTTGCTACCGCGCCGGAGGAAACATTTGTTATGCCGACACTCCCGAGGGCCGCAACCGCGAGCACGCAATTCTGCATGCGGAACGATGCGTGGCCGTGAATCCCTCGGACACCGCCCCTGCGCTCATCGCGGTCGATGCCAAGTTCGTGATCCGCACCCCGAAAGGTGAGCGCGTGATCGATGCCGAAGACTACTTCGTCGGGCCTGATATCGACATCACGAGTTTGCATGTCTTGAAACCCGGAGAACTTCTTACGGCTATTCGCATTCCCTCCGCGTGGGCCGGCGCGCAGTTCTATTTCGAGAAAGTGCGAGACCGGAACGTGTGGGACTTTCCACTGCTGAACGTGGCGTCAGCAATGGCGGTATCGAATGGCGGCATTGAGCGAATCCGTATAGCGGTAAACGGCGCGGCGGCGCGGCCTCTGCGCCTGAGGGCCGTCGAAGATGCCGTTCGCGGCAAACCAGCAAATGCAGCAACCGGAGAGATGGCTGGGAAACTGGCTGTGCAAGGTGCGGTTGCGCTGCAATTCAACGCCTACAAGATCCCTCTAATGAGAAATCTGGTGAAGCGCGCAATCGGAGGCGCGGAGGAGGCTGTGTGGACTTCCTAGAATGGGCGAAGAGTCCGTGGGGGCGAGACGTTCCCATCCATATCGCCTGGTTTTTGATATGGGTTGCCGTCATCGCAGGATTTCTCTTCTTCATCGTGCACGCCACCTATCTGCGATATTTCGCCAAAGCCAAGCAGTTTGCGAGCAGTGGTTCACCACTGATCGCCGCGCGCATCCCGGAGCACGTACCCAGACATTCGTTGACCGCGCGGCTGTTTCACTGGATTATGGCCGCAAGCATGTTCACGCTGCTGTTTACCGCCTTCCTTCCGAAGGTGGGCTTCCGGTTCGACTGGGTTACCTATCACTGGATCGCGGGCTCCGTTCTTACTGTCTCCATACTCTTTCATATCATCCATGCCTCGTTCTTCATGGACTTCTGGTCAATCTGGCCAGACAAAATTGACGTGCGGGACGCAGGAAGGAGAATCCTGCGTTTTATGGGGAAGGCTGTGCCACCACCGGACAAATTCGCCAAGTATCCTCTCGAGAACAAGCTGTATCACGGCGCCATCGTTGTAGCAGGACTCTCTGCAATCGTGACCGGCGTGTTCATGATGTTCCGCGTGCGCACAATTTTCTTTCCCCGTAATCCGTATCTTTTCGGTGATATGACTTGGGGCATGATGTACGTGTTGCATGGGCTGGCAGGCGTTGGACTGATTGCGTTGATCATGGTGCATGTTTACTTTGGTCTTCGACCGGAGAAGCGCGCCATCACGAAATCAATGATCTTCGGTTGGATGAGCCGCGATTTTTATCTCCAAGAACACGATCCGCGGCGCTGGCCCGTAGAGGCTCCCAGTTCATCGCCGACTCCCGGAGGAGCAGAACCAGAAGGCTTAAGAGATGCCGGCTGATATTTCAAAACGCTGCAACACCGTCGAAGAATGCTATGAATTCATGTTGGCTTATGCCGCGCAAGGGTTCCGCAATGAAGAAGGCAGCGAGTCCGGCGGACAAATTCGCGAATACCTGGATCGTGCCGTGAAAGCGATATCGGGCCTCGCAGAAAGCTGCGCGAGGGCTTTAAAACAAGAACACTGGGAGCCGGCGGAACGATACCAGGCATTCTTTCAGGTGCTCGCTCGCGATGCCCACGACTCGCTTGCTGCGATTGAGCTGGTTTTGGCACAACCCGCCATCAGTTCTCAATTGATCGACAATCTGAACGCGTCAATTCACCTTCGCGCATTGCTCACGGATCTGTTCCTCGTGAGCGAGATTGTGGGTACACAACGAGTATCGGGGAACCCGGCAGGACTGAACTCTAAGAAGTGATGACCACGCTCCCGAGATGCTAACCTGATTATGCGGTGCGTCGAATAACGTTTAGCAAGAGACGAACAATCATTTGTAATTGTCAAAAGGCGAAAGCACTTAACCCACCGCGCCGACCCTGTCGCCACGTAACGACGTGCTTGATCTTGACCCCCTTAAGCGCCTCTTTTTTGACCCATAGGCAGCGACCAAGCGAACCGACGCGGCTCGAATCCTGAAAAGACCTTGCGCAGAAATCGCAAAACGAACTCGCGCAAATCCCCTCAAATTGAGTCTCTTTAGAACAGAATCCTCAACGGCTCGAATGGGGCCGGCGCTCTCAGGCAAACTGGACTTTGAGCTTGAGCGGGCTCAGCGGATGCGGGTGGGTCAGCCCGTGCCCCTTGGATCGACGTGAACGTTTCATGCTCGTGAGAGACACCAGGGCGTGCACGGCCGCAACAGCGACAGCACCCTCATTCATCGTTATCGTTGGCGATGCACCGGACATACCGTTGGAATTAGGTGATTTCGCGACGTGTCTCACGGCTGGGCTTAAACTCAACTGTCCGCACTATTTCCCGAGGACTTTCTCCACTTGG
>Ga0182018_10002055_pt1 | contig 21157 bp, 13 predicted proteins | sample 812P2MmetaG_FD_120490 | JGI IMG/M metagenome (GOLD analysis project Ga0182018, IMG submission 120490) | Permafrost microbial communities from Stordalen Mire, Sweden - 812P2M metaG | ecosystem: Environmental > Terrestrial > Soil > Wetlands > Permafrost | place: Sweden: Stordalen | collected...
TCCCGCAGCGTACGCAGCAGCAAGCCGGCCCCCACCATCAGTATGACCGCAAATGCCAGTTCAGAGACGATTAGAACATCCCGGAGGCAGCTAGTCTTGGCGCTATAGCCGGATCCCCGCGCGCCTTCTCGAATCGCCGACGAGAGAGCGGCCTTTGCTGACTGAAGCGCTGGAGCAAGTCCGAACGCAAGGCCAGTAAGAACGGAAATCGCGAGAGCAAACGCCAGTACGACCCAATCGATTCGTACTTCGTTGAGCCGGGGTATATTCGAGGGGACCAACCGCAGAATGAGGCCAAGGGTGCCAACCGCGGTCAAAACTCCTGCGACCCCACCAATAACAGAGAGCAGCATAGACTCGGTCAACATCTGGCGAATCATCCGGCCACGGCTCGCCCCTAGCGCAGACCGCACTGCCATCTCCTGTTGCCGTCCCGAGGCGCGCGCCAAAAGGAGATTGGCAATATTTAACGAAACAATGAAAACGATTAGAATCACCGCACCCAGCAGAACCAGCAGCATGGGGCGAACGTTACCTACAAGAGCTTCCTGCAACGGCCGAATCTCAATTGTCCATTGGGCCTGCGCGGGATAATCCGTCGCATAGTCGTGGCGTATCTGGATCGCCATTGCGGTAAGCCGTGCCTGAGCTTGCTCTAGCGTTATCCCTGGCTTGAGACGTCCAATAGCAGCGGGCATGAATCTAGTGCCACGCGCGGGCGGGGGAGCAGGATCGCCGCTGAATCCGGCTGTCTGAAATACTTCCACGTTCCCGGAAACTGTCGGTCCAGGATGGCGAAATCCGGGGGGAAGAACGCCGACGATTGTGTATGGATCGTCATCGAGCCGGACGGTGTGGCCGATAACATTTGGATCAGCGCCATAAGAGCGGCGCCACAGGCCATCACTGATCACCGCAACCGGCGCGAAACCGAGCGCAAAGTCCTGGGGTCCAAACAATCTTCCGATCTGAGGGGTCGCGCCCAACATAGAAAAGTAGTTGGGATGCGTGACCATGAACTCGAGACGCTCGGGATGGCCGGCGCCAGTCAAATTCTCGCTAGCGCTAGCGATCGTGCTCACATCTTTAAATACCCCCGTTCGATTTCTGAGATCGTCCAGTTCGGGAACGGAAAATGGGACCTCTCGCAATCCCAGGCCGGGCTCGTTGAAGGCGATTCTCACCAAGCGGTCGGGTTCGGGAAACGGAAGAGGGCGCAGCAAAACCGCATCTACGACGCTGAAAATCGCGGTGTTGGCGCCGACTCCCAACGCCAGGGTCAAAACCGCAACCGCCGTAAAGGCGGGATTCTTGCAGAACAATCTCCATCCGTGACGCAGGTCCGAACCCAATTCGGCCCACCAGCGCACGCCCACCGATGCCCGCATGGCATCTTTGTGAGACTCGATTCCGCCGAACTCGATCCTTGCCTGTCGCATCGCTTCTTGCTGCGACGTGCCTTTGCGAACCAGCTCGGCAGCGTAGCTCTCAATGTGGAAACGCACTTCCGTTTCCATTTCACTTTCAAGCCTCCGTCCCTTGACGATCCACCTCAACCAGGAGCGGAATCGAGCCGGTAGATTCATATCTGCTCCGAAGTGGTGCGCAGAATACTGGCGATCAACGACGCCATGCGGCTCCACTTTTCGGTTTCCGCGCGGAGTTGGCGCCGCCCGGCCGCAGTCAGACTATAGAACTTTGCTTTGCGGTTGTTGTCCGATTCCCCCCACTCGCTCGCGATCCAGTCCTGATGTTCCAGCCGATAGAGCGCCGGATATAGCGAGCCTTGCTGGATCTCCAGTTGTTCGCCGGAGATCTGCTGAATGCGCAGCAAAACCCCGTAGCCGTGCAGCGGGCCAAGCGAGACAGCTTTGAGGATCAGCATGTCTAGCGTGCCTTGCAGCAAATCAATCGCTTTGCCCACGATCTCTCCTTGTGTGTCTAGGAGAGACACTAACAGAACTCTCCTAGCTGGTCAAGGAGAGAGTATTTTGGCGGGAATGACGGGCTAACCAGTACCTGTGGCAATACAGTCGCCCCGAAGGAACCGTGGTGTTCGATTTCCGTCTGGGGCGTGGACGCGATGGGCCGAAGCGGTTCCTGGGACAGTTCGAAGGCATTCTCCAAACCGACGGCTACGCAGCGTATGACCATATCGGTGGGCCGAGAATGGTAGATGCCGCTTGTTGGGCTCATGCCAGAAGACAGTTTTTCGAAGCAGTGCAACTAAATCCCCGAGATCCGGTTGCAACCCCGATTGTGGCTCAGATGGACGAACTGTTTGCCGTCGATGCAGAAGCTCGCCGCAAAACGCTGGCTCCTGCGGCGCGCCACATCCGGCGTCAGGAAACAGCGAGACCTCTTCTCGATGATATCTGCAGCAAGATCGAGGCAGCGCAGTCCGTTGCATTGCCTTCCAGCGCACTCAGCAAGGCTTGCCAGTACGCGCTCATACTCTGGAAGAAGCTCACCCGCTTTTTGGAGTATCCCGAATTAGAGCTAAGTACTATCCTGGCGGAAAATTCCATGCGTCCGGTAGCTCTTGGTCGAAAGAACTGGTTGCACATCGGCAGTCCACAAGCGGGACCGAAGGTTGCGGCGATTCTCTCGGTCGTGGAAAGCTGCCGTCGGCTGCACGTCCCGGTGCGCGATTACTTTTCCATGATTCTCCCCGGGCTAGCCGATCTCCCGATCCGGCGACTTCCAGACCTTACTCCCGCTGTGTGGGTCGCTCGGCATTCATAGACTCAAGCGACCTGGGTGTTAGCGTGAAGGGATTTTGCAACCACAACACTATAGTTTCCTGTTTGCCGACAAACTGCTCGGTGACTGCCGATGCCGAGGTGGGGAGTGTACTCGGCAAACATCATCGATAGTTATCGTCTGGTTAGCGTCAGGTCTGCCATCAGTGTCAAGGCAGTTTCCCATCGGTATCTAAGTTACCTGAGGGCTCTCAGTTTTCTAAGGTTACTGTTTCGGCTTGTTCTTTCCACTCTTTCTGGTAGCGGCCTTCTTTGGCGCTGGCGGTTTTGGCGTCCAGAATTCCGGATCGCCCGCCGCAAACTCTTTCGAGACATGGGACTTTTCGGGGCTAATAGCGTAAAAGTTGCTCTCTGTGTGCGCGTACGTTGCGCGGGCGATCTTTAGCATGCGCTCAGCGGCTTCCCCTTCTGCTTCGTGCAGCACATCCCGCAGGTTCAGCAAATCATCGTTCTGCGCTAGAGATCTCATCGGCACAAAAGCAAAAAATGTTGGCGAGGACATCCCCACGTTCACCTGATACACGACCCACGGCAGATCGGATTCCTTTTTTTCGTACGCTGCAGTAAGCATCTTAGAGGCTTCGGCGAACTCAGCCTCGTGGCCGGGATGCAGGCGAACCTCGATTGCTCGCAAGAAACGTGCTTTCGACAGATCAATGCGGTTCGCGCGGTAGCTTAGGTCATCTCGCCTTTCGGCGACTATCGTACGCTGGCTCGCCAGCGCGCTATTGATCTGGACTTGAAATTTTCCGAGTTCTGCGTGAGCAGCGTAAATGGGTCCCACCTAGCGAAGGCTTTGCCGATGTGTGCAAATGAATCGAACGGGTCGAACGACAGCACTTCCGAATCTCCGGTGACCGATTCCAGCACAATCCATGAATTCGGCACATCCAGGTTCGCACAAGCACGTGCCGCGGCCGCGAGCGCCTTGCCGCTTTCAGTTGCTTTATCGAACGGGAATCTTTGATAAACGAGCATTACCAATTTTGGGGGAGCCGTCTCCGACTCTATGACATCCTTTGTCTGGCCGCTTGCACCACCAGAGCAGATCAGCACGAATAGGGCAACCATCGCAATACAGTGCGCAATTGTCATTACGCTAAGGCCTCCGCGGCAATATCGAAATGGGTGGCTAATGTTACATCAGCTGTCAACGATCGACTAGGCGTGCTGACGAGTTCCCCGGTTGCTGATGGATGACGGCAACTCTTACCTAATCCGATAAGGGAGGGTTCGCTGACTACACGCCCGTAACGTGGCGACCCTTAGTGTCAACCCGCGCGGACAACTCCGGTGAAGGTCCATCACGAGCGAGCCTCACGTATTTTCAAACCCCGGAACTGATAACCGAAGACATTATCATCACCGCATTTGAAGCGCTGGCCTGAAGGCGTCGTGTCCTTCCGGCAAGGCTGCACACTTTACTCGGCTGTAGTTGTCAATATGATGAGCAGAAACTTGGCGAGAAGAATCAAGCTCTCAAGCCGGCTCTGGCAGATGCTCAAATCGGACATCGCAAAGATTCTTACCGGAGAGATCACGCAACAGGCTGGAGGATTACAAGACGGCTATACCGAACTGGCCTCGGCACTGCACGTTGTTGAAGGCGGGGATCGTGCCGTGCCTTCGCAAGCGATCGCCGTTTACAAAGAGTCGAGCCAGCTCGTCAAAGCAGGGAAGAGTGGACGACATTCAAGCAGATGAAATTTCCGCAGCTCAATCAGAAATTGAGGGACGGAGAGCTTGCTCCGATTGCGATCTCGGAAATTGAACAGGAAGTGGAATGTCTTATGTCGCGCTAGACAGTGAGCGGTGAAGAACTATAGGTTCATAGGTTCTTGACTGCGGAAGGGCCCGGGTGGAGTGTGGTTTTCCACTCCAAGGTCTGGGTTTGGGTCCCATCGGTGAGCACCAACTTCTCCAGCGGAAGCACTCCTTCGAGCAGTTGAAGGCGGAGCGAGCGACGATCGAGTTCGATGGTGCCAAAGCCGGAGGCGGTAGAGAAAAAGGTTTTGAAGGGGCGAATGGTGAGCTGTGGACCAAACCAGAGTGTCCGCTGAACGGCGGAATAACGGAACCCGGCCAGCACACCAAGCAATGCATAACTGGCCATGGCGCGAGCGTAATAATTGCCACATTCATATTCGTTCCAAGGGTTACGGATTCGCCCATCGTAGCGACTGCGCAGGGCCTTCACGATGGACAAGCCTTCGTTGACGAAACCTTCCGCGATGAGATGCGAAGCTACCTGGTATTCGATTCCGGTCCAGACTTCGTCGGAGTAAACAAAAGGCAGCGTGGGTTTACCAGCAAGAGGCCAAGTGCAGAGCAGCAATCCCGGCTCGTGACCCATGGCGTAGCCGGGACGTTGCGCATTGGCATGCAGGCTAAGGTCGGTCTTGAAATTGTGGCGGAAGATGGCTTGCAGAGTTTTTCGCACATTCTCGCGAGCAAGCGGGGTGTCGATTCCGTAGATTCGCGCCATCCCCGCGCCAATGACGCCGTCCGAGAGGCATCCGTTGCCATATTGGTATTTGGGGCCCTCGCGCTTCAAGAGTCTCTGCATTTCGCTGCTGTGATCGTCAACCTGGGCGACCATGGTGGCAAACGAGGTGTTGCGCAGTCCGAGATACTGCACCTTCTGTTGAAAATACTCACCGTTGAAAAGTTGCTGTTCCATGAAGCGCGCACAACGTTGCGCCAGATCGCCGTAGAACGCGGCATCCTGAGTTTGACCAAGAGCAGTCGCCATCTGGGCGAATGCCGAGAGGGCGCCCAGGTAGATGCTGGTGCACATGCCGTCTGGCCCCCAGAATTCAATGTCGTAGGTATTGTGATGAGGCTCGAACAGGCCTCCCTGGTGATCGGGATCCCAAGTGCGAATGCAGTAGTCCAGGCTGCGTTTGGCGAGGGGATACATTTTCCGAAGCCAATCCATGTCTCCGGAAATTTGCCAGTCGCGAAATACTTTCATGATTCCGCCCAGTTGACCGTCCGAAGCAGCGTGGAAGTCGTGGGTGACCGGGCCTTCGGGAAGTGCGGAACGGAAGGTGACGTGACCGTTCTCATCCATGGAGCGGCCTAATTCGAGTTCGCGTAGAGTCCGCTCCAGTTGCGGGTAAAGGTGAGGGAAAGCCTGGGCATAGTTCCACACGTGAGTGCAAGAACCATGGCAGCAACCCGCGTCGGGAAAGCATCCCTCCCAGCCCCAAAGGTCGCCATTTTCCAGACGCAGCACGGTGGGAGATTTGAGGATGGCCAGATTCGCGGAGACAGCGTCCAGCACATAGGCGGGCAAGGTCGAGGAAAACAGAGCTTCCTTGAAGGCAAGCGTGCGCGCCCGTAAGGAAGCGTAATGTTTTTCGACGTAGAGAGCTATTTCGCGGGCATCGTTCCAGATCGAGGCATAGTATGGCCGCCACCGGGGCGACGCTCCTCCCGGAAAATAACGACACCCGGCTTCGCCTTGGGCCTCGGCAAGGGGATCGCCCCCAACTTGCAAATAACAATTTGGGAAATGCCACGCGATAAGGATCGGGTAGGTTCGCGATTCACCGGGGGCGAGTGCGCCTGCAAGCAGAATCGAACCGCCATTTCGTCCCCGGGTATCGATATCGTTGGAGCCGTCGTTGGCAGTGAATGTCCCGGTTGAAACTTCGCGCCAGAGCGCCGACAGAGAATCGAACTCCCATCCCGGGCTGCGCAGCCACATTCCTTTGATGCGCGCCTGATTGCCGATGGCAGTCAGGCAGGCGCTGCCGTAGCCTTCGGCGTTGGGCTTCTCGAGGTTGTGCAGAAACACGCCTCGCCCGGGAATCACGGTATTGCGGCTTACCGATTGCTCCTCGGCGCATCCGGGCGCTAAGTGGGAAAGATGGTAGGAGAATTCATATTCCACGGTGCGGGGCGAGCTGTTGTGAAGGGTATATTCCAGGATGGCGCAAGGTATGCTCGAATTTTTGTCGTCGAGCGGGATAAGGGGATTCCACGCGCGAAGTGAGACTTGCAGTGGAACCGATGAGTCGCTGATCGTGGCCTCGCCGAAAGGGTATTCTCCTTGGAAGACGCATTTCTGAAACCGGGGGAAGCCTTCGAACCCACCGCGGCGGTAACCCTCTCCCTGGAGTCCCTGATCGTAAATTTTAAAAAAGGGGAACGGTCCCTCGACAAGTTTGGTGACTGGAGAAGCGCCTTTAATATGGAGAATGGCGAAAGCGGCTTGCGAAGAAGCGTAGCCCTCAGGTAACGCGGTGGTTGAGGGATGGTTCCAGATCGAAAAATCCTGCAACCCGCCGTAGCCATTCATACAGATGCAACCGGCTCCGATCCCTCCCAAGGGCATGGCGATTTGAGTGGCGCGGTCGCCGCTGAAAGTGCGCTGCGGTCCGTTGTCGAAGAGTTCTTGCGAGGAATAAGGAATCTCCTCAGAAATAGGAGCCGAAGGAGGGTTCGCGTCTAGAGCGTAGGGTTGGGCACCGGGCGCGGGAACGGCTGCACCCAGGGCTGCGGAGGAAGTGATCGCGATGAACTCTCTGCGAGTGGACTTGTCTGAGGGCGACATCGAACCTCCGATCGAGCGTGAACATTATTTGAAGATCGTTATTTGAGGATCATTATTCTGATGATCATCATTCTGACGATCAGAATCCTTCGCTTTCACATGGGATGCCGTAGGTCTTCACGAGATAGGAGATTCCGGCCAACAGCCCCACGAGGAGAAAAATAATCACAGAGAGAGTACGCTGAGCGTTTTTACGGTGGGCTCGCCGAAAGCCTTGACGCCGTTGCTGACCGCTTCCACGCCCGTCGGCCGTGCAACCGCTGGCGAAAACCTTAAGCAGCAGCCAGTAGCTCACGGCTTCGGTCATGGCGGGAGGAGGCGGAAGGGGAACTGCGGGTGTGGGATGGCCTCCGCTGAAGAGCACGCGGAGAACGCCTGCGACGATGGTGATGAGCAGAGTGCCTACGAATAAACAAGTAGGAACCGCGAAGGCAGTGCCAGCTTCGCGCACGCCGCGGAGATTCATAATCGTGATGACGATCAGAATTCCGACACAGAGAGAAACGGTGTGCCGTAACAAGGGCGGAACCGCCGAGACCAAAGCGCCGACGCCCGCGGAAATGCCAACGGCGGCCGTCAGAATGTAGTCGGCGAGCAGCGCGGCCGCGGCGAGGGGACCGGCAGATGCGCCGAGATTGAAACGCGCCACGGTATAGGAGCCGCCGCCGGAGGGATAGGCTGCGATGGTTTGGCGATACGAAAAGTAGACGATCGCGAACAACGTGATGATGGCAGCGCTGATGGTAACGATATAGCGAACGCCGAGCAGGCCAAGGGGAATCGGAAGGCTGAGGGCCGCCTCTGGGCCGTACGCGGCGGAGCTAAGCCCATCGAGCCCGAAGATCGGGGTGCCCTGGGTGGGACCGATCTGCTCGGCGCGTTCGTCGCTGGTCTTGATGGGTTTGCCGACAACGAGATCAAGTATGTTCATGGAAGACGATTTCCACTGGATTTGAAGCTAGAAAAACAGGTTCCGGAATTTGGGGAGTCAACTTTCAGATGCACAGTTAATCCTTCAACGCAACGACGGATACCGCGAAGGGGAGCAGACGGACTTTGGCTTCGTCGACTTTCTGCCTCACGATGTCCGGTGACACTCCGCCGATGGTCTGGATTGTGGCCCCGATACATTCTTTGGGCAGTTCCACCGTGACCTCACGATTTCGCTGGTTAATCAGCAGTAACTTGCGGTGGCCGTCTCTGGTGAAAGCTTGTGCCTCGATGGCATCGGACTCCGCCAGCGAGCCATGGCTTCGCACTTCGGTGGAGGGGAGATCGTCTCCCGGGCCGAACTTGTTTTTGATCAACTGCAGAACAGCGAAGCGCGCGTTCGGTTTGCCGTTCGTCCAGTCGATCATGCTGACACTGGGAAACTGCGAAGGGTAGCCGACGAGTTGCGATTCGCCTACGGTGTCAACTCCGAGTTTTGCCAACTCGATGTAGAGGTAAGCGTAGAGCGCTCCACTCAGATTCCAGTACGCAGGAGGGATTGCTCTCTCGATGTGACCGGGCTCGCCCTGAACCATGTCGCCTGTGAGAATCGAGCCCACTTCATTGACCATGACCTTGGTGGATGGGGACAGCAGATCTCGAAGCTGGAGGATGTAATGCGTTACGGAAACGAATTCGCTTGCCCGGTCAAAAAAAGTGTACTGCCAGTCCTCCAGCGTTTGATCACCCGACGGCGTGGCGTAGACGTGGAAGGAAATGTAATCCAACGGCACGCCTGGGTCGTGGTTCTTAGGGTTTAGAAAATATGCGAACGTTCGCGGAGCATCGGAAGGGCCGGACAGAGCGAGAGCAACAAATTTCATTTGCGGCGCGACCTTGAGCACGGCCTGGGTCACGGCATCATAACGTTCTACGTATTGCTGGGGCGTAGTGTCGTGCTCTCCATCGACCTCGTTGAAGACCTCCCAGTAACGGATATCGTAGTGATAGCCGGAAGAATGGAATTTGCCCAATTCGTCGGTGAATCCACCCTGGGTATACCAGCTCGCGAGGCGCGCATAGTAATCGCCCAGCGCTTTGAGGTCGGGAAGCTGCATGCCTTGCGAATAATTCCAGATTACTTGATTGGGATCGTCCGGATAGGTGATTGGCTGAGGCGTGGTGAACAGCCATTGAGGAATGGTGCTGAAGCTCATGACGGGGTTGTGGCCGGCGGACGCATGCAAGAAATCGTCCACCAGAGGGTCCATGTATTGGAAGTCCCAATAGGTCTGGTTGGCGTCAGGAGGGCGCAACTCGGCCACCGCCAGCTTCGGATAGGGAAGCCAGAAGGCATAACGAACATAGTCAGCCCCCAGAGTGCGGAGAGCGTCGAAGGAGGCGTCGTGGATGGGCGATCCGCGACGCAGCATCGGATTGACCACCGCCTGCAGGGTGGGCACGGTGCGATTTGGAGTTTTCTTTTCCCAGGCCACAACAATTTGAGGTGCGCCCGTGGGTGCGGCCTGCGCGAAGAGCGCGGCGTTCGCGACCACCATGAACAGCGGCAGGATAAAGGCGATGCGGGAGTTTCGTGTTTTATTGTGCAATTTGCTTAGGCTGCATGTTAGGGGTGTTCCGAACGTGAAGTCAATGAGGGGTGAAACGACGGTCGGCATCGTAGACGAGCGCTGAGACAGTCATTTTCATCCCAGCAGGAGATCGATCGAGGAGTAGGATGGGAATTCCGTCTTGAGGGTCCGCATACAATTTCCGGCGGGTGTGGCCGGAACTGACGTACGGTCCGCGACCATCTTTCATTTTGTTGTAATGTCGGAGAATCTTACATTTCAGCTTTTGGCGTTATGGGGAGCGACGCACAATGTTTCGAAGAGTTCGAACCGTAACTTTACTGGTTGTGGCCGTAGGCTTTGCACTGTCCTTCGCCGGCGCGCAGGACCGGGGCGCAGATTCGGAAGTCCACCCGTGGTGGCAGCATGCCGTTTTCTATGAAATTTATCCGCGCAGCTTCGCCGACAGTAATGGCGATGGGATCGGCGACCTCAACGGCATCGCGTCGAAACTTGATTACCTGAAGGATCTCGGCGTAGATGCCATTTGGATTTCGCCTTGTTATCCATCGCCGCAATTCGATTTCGGCTGTGACGTCTCGGATTACGAAAATATCGATCCGATGTACGGAACACTGAAAGACTTCCAGCATCTGTCGAAGGAAGCGAAGAAGCGCGACATCCGCATCATCATGGATTTTGTTCTGAATCATAGTTCCTCGCAGCACAAGTGGTTCCTCGATTCCGCGTCATCCCGAACTTCGGCGCATCGGGACTGGTACATTTGGCGCGACGGGAAAGCGCCCGGCGTTCCTCCGAACAATTGGATCTCCGACTTCGGCGGGTCGACCTGGCAGTTTGATCCGAAGACGGGCCAGTATTACTACCATTTCTTTGAGGTCCAGCAGCCGGATCTCAACTGGCGCAACCCGGCAGTGGGAAAAGCCATGTTCGACGTGACCCGCTTCTGGTATAAGAACGGCGTTTCCGGGTTTCGGCTGGATGCCGTGGATCTCTTGTTTGAAGACCCGGATCTTCACGACAATCCAGTCTTACCGGGCACGACTGATTTGGGCGATCCTAGGATGGAAAATAAATACAACGACAAATTGCCGGAAAATCACAGTGAACTTAAAAAGTTGCGCAAGGTGGCCGACCAGAATAATGCGGTCTTGATAGGAGAGACTTACACGTCGAATCGAGAGGAGTTGAAAGAATACTACGGCGATCACAATGACGAAATCCAATTGCCCATAGATTTCATGTTCTGCACGGTGGATAAGCTGTCGGCGAACGACTTTCGTACACAGATCGCAAACGCTGAATCTATGGGCGGCTGGTCGGTTTACGTGATCGGCAATCACGATATGCCGCGATCCTCTGTGCGCTATGGCGACGGAAAACACAACGACCAGATTGCCAAGCTGATGGCTGGGATGTATCTGACTCTTCGCGGAACGCCGATCATGTACTACGGTGAGGAACTGGCGATGGAGAACAATGATCCGGTGCGCAAGGAAGACGTAAAGGACCCGCTTGGGGTTACCGGATGGCCGAAGGAAAAAGGGCGCGATGGCGAACGCACACCCATGCAGTGGAACGACGCGCCCAACGCCGGGTTCAGCCAGGCTACGCCGTGGTTGCCGGTTCCGGCCAGCTACACCCACAATGTGGCCAGCGAACTAAAAGACCCTGACTCGGTTCTGCAATTTTACAAACACCTGCTATCGCTTCGGCACGAGGACCGCGCGTTGCTGGACGGAGACTATGTCGCGTTGAATCAGGACAATCCCAACGTCCTCTCCTACCTGCGCCGTTACAAGAATGAGGCGGTACTGGTTGTTCTAAATATGTCAGGGACGACACAGCAAGTCGGTTTTAATCTTTCCGAACAAGGCTTCGCTTCCGCTAAGGTCATAACTATGCTCACGACTGTGGCCGCAGCGTCCGGTGGCCAATTCGATCAGATCGCCCTTGATCCATTCGCGGTATACATCGCACGACTCTCGCGATGAACGGGAATGCCACGAAATAGTTATGCAGTCAAGCATGGAATGCGACGATGTCGATTCCCAGGAGTTATGCCTTGAACAAAATAGTCGCGTTTTTTATAGGTCTGCTTTTTATAGCCCTGAGTTTTGTTTTTGCATGCGTCGTTCTCGTGACCTTGTCGTCGGCACAAACCATCCAGGTCGATATCACTCCGGCTCACTCCACGAATCACTTTCGTCCGAATGAGACTCTGGGCGCTGGAATTGACCGAATCCCGTCGGAGGCTGTTGACAGCGGATTGACGCAGCCGAATTTAGCGAGGGCAATGGCTTCCGGGTGGCAGCCTGTCAGCTATCGAAACAATACGGAGTTATCCATCGAGGCATGGCACTGGAATCCGCAGGGCACCTGGAGCGAAGGCAACGGGAAAGGATATTTCGTGGGCTCGGCAACTCCTGGCGAACCGATCCGTCACTCGTATGGATATTCGCTGCCGCATCGTGGCTTTACACGGAATGATGGCACGCCGAATGCCGGGTTTTCGCGCATTACAGATGGCGATGAGAATAGTTATTGGAAGAGCAATCCGTATCTGACTGAGCGCTTCACTGGCGAAAGCGATTCCTTGCATCCGCAGTGGGTCGTGATCGATCTGGCGCAAATGCAGCAAGTCGAAAGCATCCTGATCAAATGGGGGGAACCGTTCGCTACGAAATTTGTAGTGCAGCACTGGACGGGAGACGATCCGATGCACGCGCCAACCAAGGGGGTGTGGCAGACGTATCCGCTGGGGGTCATTGAGAAGGGTCACGGCGGATCAGAGATCATGCGTCTGAATGCGAGTCCTCTTCCAGTTCGATTCCTGCGCATTCTGATGACGGAGTCTTCCAATACTTGCGCAGCAGGGCACGCCTCTGCCGATCCTCGCGCTTGCGTCGGCTACGCGATCCGCGAAATCTATCTCGGAACGGCCTCTGCCGACGGCGAGTTCCACGACATCATGCGGCATACGCCCGACCAGGAACAGACCACGACGTATTGCTCCTCCGTGGACCCATGGCACGAAGCTTCCGATCTCGGAACAACTCATCAAGCGCAGGTAGGTTTCGATTTTTTCTTTATGAGTGGCGTGACCCGAGGTCTGCCGGCCATGATCCCGATCGCGCTGGTTTACGATACGCCGGAGAATGCCGTCGCCGAGATTGCATATCTGCGGAAACGGGGCTACCCAATTTCCTACGTTGAAATGGGTGAAGAAGCGGACGGACAATACACCGCGCCGGAGGATTACGGTGCACTTTATCTGCAGTGGGCTACGGCTCTGCATCGGCTCGATCCCAGTCTTAAATTGGGGGGACCGTCATTTCAGGGCGTGAACCAGGATATTGAAACCTGGCCGGCTGCGAACGGCAAAGTATCCTGGACCGGGCGGTTCATCGATTACCTGAAACAGCACGGACGCATGCGCGATCTTTCGTTTTTCTCTTTCGAACATTATCCTTACGACCCGTGCAAGATTCCCTGGGGCAGCCTTTATGACGAGCCGCAACTCATCAACCACATCATGCAAGTCTGGCGCGATGATGGAATTCCGGCGGACCTTCCCATGTTCATCACAGAGGGAAATCTTTCCTCGGGGGCCAGCGAAACTTTCATGGACATTTTTTCGGGGCTCTGGCTCGCCGATTATATCGGTTCATTTCTGACCGCGGGAGGCAACGGCGTTTACTACTTTCATTATCTGCCGCTGGTGATGGAACACGGCTGCAACGATTCGCCGGGAACCTTTGGGATGCTCACGGTCGACGGGCAATACAAGATTCAGCAGCCTCTGGCGCAGTTCTTCACGGCCCAACTGATTAATCTGGAGTGGGTCACTCCGGGCGAGAAACCGCATGATGTATTTCCCGCCCGCAGTGACATCGACGACGGCGCGGGACATGCGGTGGTAACGGCATATGCCCTGAAACGTCCCGATGGCCAGTGGTCGCTGCTTATCGTGAATCGCGATCAGCAAAATGCTCACCGGGTGAAGATCGCGTTTGAAGACCAGGCCAGCCATGAGAACGAGGCGTTCGACGGAGCTGTTGAGATTTCGACGTTCGGAAAAGGACAGTATCAGTGGCATCCGGGACATACGCGTTTCGTGGGACATGCCGAATATCCGGCTGAAACTTCGGTGGAAGCGGAAAGCTTCGGCATGGCCGATCCGGACGGGCCGATTCTGCACGTCAAGCAGAATGTCAGCGCGGATACAGCTTATGAATTACCGGCAGCATCGGTGGTTGTAATTCGGGGGGGCATTCACGCGCGGTAAGCTTCGGAAATCGATCCCAGGAAGAACCGAGATTGTACTCATGAAGCTTGAACGCATGAAGCTTGCACACATGAAGTTTGCACAGATGAAGCTGAAAGCGAAGCAACTTGTCATTTCGAGTCTGCTGGTTTTTTCCTGCATGGTGGGCGCGCAGGATACGCATTTTGATCCTGAGCATCAGCAGATTCCTGTACCTGATTGTCTGTCGATGAAAGCGGCGTGGGAAGGTGGATGGAAAGCTTGCACGCAACAGGACCACGATAGGTGGCTCGCCGATATCCGGCACTGGCGCAGTGAGCGCTTGATCCGCATTGGCTACGATGGATCGCGCTACGATCTGCCCGAGCTTCGGTGGACGCAGTCCAGTTTTATCCAGCCGCAGATGATGGTACAGGACCGCTATTTCTATGATCCGGTTGCGCATCGCTACACCGTCGATCGTTATCTCGACGATTTGGAAAAACGGTACGGCGGCATCGACGCGGTGCTGATCTGGCCGACATATCCGAATATGGGGATCGACGACCGCAATCAGCACGACCTGATTCGCAGCATGCCAGGAGGGGCTGCGGGTGTGCGGGCAATGATCGCAGACTTTCATCGGCGTGGTGTGCGCGTATTTTTTCCGATGATGATGTGGGACCAGGGAACGCGCGATCCTGGGAAACCCTGGCCGGAGGCAATTGCTGAATTGATGAAGGAGGTCGGAGTCGACGGCATCAACGGCGATACCCAGGATGGAGTCCCGCTCGCATTTTCAGCGGCTGCCGATAAGGTTGGACATCCGCTGGCCTTTGAGCCGGAGGACGGGCCTTCCGATGAAGGTTTGGCGTGGAACATCATGACCTGGGGACAGTACAACTTTCCCTTCGTTCCTTTGGTTGACAAGTACAAGTGGCTTGAACCGCGCCACATGGTGAATATTTCGGATCGCTGGAATCGTGACAAAACCAATGATCTGCTGTTTGCTTTTTTTAATGGCGTCGGTTGGGAGAGTTGGGAGAACATCTGGGGAATCTGGAATGGAATCACGCCGCGCGATGCCGAAGCAACTCGCCGCGTCGCCACCATCGAGCGCTCTATTGCCCCGTTCCTGGTCAGCGGTGAATGGGAGCCGCTTGCGCCGATGTTACGCTACGGAGTTTTTGCCAGCCGTTGGCCCTTGCATGATCAAAATGATCAGACGGTCTGGACCATCGTGAATCGCAACGAGTACGACGTGGAAGGTCGCGAAATCGAACTGCAGACTGAAGACGGAATGCGCTATTTCGATCTTTATCATGGCGCCGACCTGCAGCCCGAACGCAATGCGAAAGGCAAGGTCGTGCTTAGTTTCGATATCGAAGCGCATGGCTATGGAGCGTTGTTCGCCACGAAAACCCCTCCGAATGCGGTTATTCAGGCGCTCATGTCGAAGATGCAAGAGATGACTGCGAAGCCGTTGGCGGGTTATTCGCATGAGTGGAAAGTATTGCCGCAGCAGATCGTACCGATCGCTGCGACTAAACCGCCTCCAGTGTCTTCCTCAGCATCCCAGGCCGGGATGGTAAAGATTCCTGGGGGGAACTTTGTCTTCAAGGTGCAGGGAATTGAGATTGAGGGATACGATGACATCGGCGTGGACGTGCAATATCCCTGGGAGGATTCTCCGCGGCGTTTCCACGAACATCCTATGCAGGTGAAATCATTCTGGATCGATACGTATCCAGTCACCAACGCGCAATTCAAGAAGTTTCTGGACAATACGCACTATCATCCGCAGGATGATTTGAACTTTCTGCGAGATTGGAAAGGAGGAAGTTTTCCCGCTGGTTGGGACAACAAACCTGTTACGTGGGTTTCGTTAGAAGACGCGCGGGCTTACGCGGCGTGGGCTGGCAAGCGGTTGCCGCATGAGTGGGAATGGCAGTACGCGGCGCAAGGCAGCGATGGCCGCATCTATCCCTGGGGAAATGAATGGAACGGGAGCGCGGTGCCTGTGCCGGACAAAAGCCGCGCTATGCGTGGGCCGGATTCGGTGGATGCGAATCCGCAAGGCAAAAGTGCTTTCGGCGTGATGGACCTCGTCGGGAATGTGTGGCAATGGACAGAGGAGTTCACCGACGAGCACACGCGCGCCGGTATTGTGCGCGGCGGCGAATACTATCAACCGCAGGGTTCGATCTGGTATTTCCCGGTGACCTACAAGCTCAACGAACATGGCAAGTTGCTGCTGACGGCGCCGGGCCTGGATCGTTCTGGCGGAGTTGGTTTCCGCTGTGTTCAGGATGCGGAGTAGGCCGCGAATTTGTTTCTCATCACGCATGATGGGATTTTGCTCGCCTGCCGTGTTGCCCGACGAATGGTAAGCTTCGCACGGATTGCTTTCCCTTTTGGCGAGGATTCCATGATGGAATGGCTGTACGGCAAAAAAGTTTTTGGCGGGCAGTTGTTTGTCCCTGCAGTCTTCTGTTGCTGGCTGCGTTGTCGGTCGCGGGAGCGCAGGTTGCCGACGTCACACCAAGTTTGACGGCGTGCATGTTGACGCCCTCGATGCCGATGCCTGGAATGGCGTGGTTTTCGCGGCGCGGGCGTTCCGGCAGCCTTCCGACTTTGCCTTCCGATTTGGATCGTTCAGCCAGACGTTTGTCGATGGCCCTGCAATCTTCGACGCGGTCCGGGAAGTCGGCCCCCATGCGCCGGACGCGTCCTACTGCCGGATGTCGTGGGCCGTTCCTCCGCGCAATGCGCTGATCACGCTGGAATGGTCGCGGATTGACCAGACAGCGGTGGTAGGAGCGATCACTGGCGATTCCGATTTCCAGATTCTTCTTGAAACTTATATTCCTCTGGCGTCAGGTTCATGGGGTTTGCCGGGTGTGTATTCGGTGGACGCGACCAAACAGGCGATTGTGGGCGAACGCTACTTCGACGGTGTTTTCGGAGTCTCCAGCCAATTTGTGGTGATGATCGACCGGCCGACGATGGGAAGCGGCACTTTCCCTTCGCTCGATCAACTGCGGGACACGATGAAGAATGCAGGGCTACTAGTGGAGTCGATCGACAGCGATCCATCGAGAAACGCGGCGGGGCTGCAGTTTGTCACGGGGAAGTCGCGCACGGCGCACTTTGTGGCCACTTTGGGCTGGAATAAACAGGAGATTCTCGGGCGGGCCCAGGCATTGCTCTCGGCCGGGAAGATCGATGACATACTCAAGGAAAAATACGAAGCGTACGCGCGACGGAGACCCGTGGCGGACGGCATGTTTGCAGGGGCCACAGACGCGATCGGCAATAACATGTTCTGGAACACGCTGTATGCTGCGCAGCCCGACCTCGTGTTTCCCAGCATCAGCCGCAAGTGGGCTCACGGCGCGGGATGGGTGCCGGGAGAGTGGGATGGATTTTTCGGATCGGTGCTGAGCAGTCTGGAAGACAAAGATCAATCGCTGGCCACGATTCGCGCGCTGCTGCTGGCTCAAACCGAGGACGGATTAATTCCCAACGGGGTTACCGGCGGCGGCGATACGCCGGATCGTTCGCAGCCTCCGGTGGGGGCATATTGCGTTTGGAAGGTACTGCAACGTTATCCGGACGACGAAATGTTGAGATGGGCATATCCGCGACTGAAGAAGTGGCACGAGTGGTGGTTCAAAGATCGGGGTGACGGACAGCCCTGGCGTGATGGCAATCGCGATGGCCTGCTGGAGTGGGGCAGCAATCGGGGATCGGGCGGATCGAGCGGCGGGCGTGGCTTTCAGATGCAGGCGCGGTGGGAGTCGGGGATGGACGACAATCCGATGTGGGATGACGTGCACTACGACCCGCATACTTACACGTTGGACCTAGATGATGTGGGATTGAATTCGTTGTACGCGCTGGATGCGGAAAGTCTGGCCGCGCTGCCGGGCAACTCGGATTAGAGGACGATCGGCAGAACTTCCTGGCCGATTACGAGAAGATGAAACGGCGGGTGCGCGAGAGACTTTGGAACGACGCTGACGGAATCTATGAGAACCGTTTTTGGAGCGGCGAGTTCTCAAAGCGGCTTTCGCCGAGCAGCTTTTATCCGATGCTCGCCGGGATCGCGACGCCGCAGCAAGCGGAGATGATGGTGCGCGAGCATTTGCTGAATCCCAGGGAATTCTGGGGGGAATACGTTGCGCCGACGACTTCGCGCAGCGATCCGGCATTTGCCGACCAGTATTATTGGCGCGGCAGCTTAGAGGCTTCCAACTTCCGGCATCCGGAGGCCGCGCATAATCCTCGCATTGGCCAGTTTGGGATGAAGTTCATCTTCTGAGCGGCGTGATCGATCGGGGAAACCTGGGGGACCGAAGTTCTCGGTCCCTCTTTTTTTTGCAGATCCCGATTCTCCCAGTTCGGCAGCCCTCATCATCTTTGTCCCACCAGCACACATCTTATTGAAGCGCGATCTATCTGGGAAACATTGCTCGTCGTGGTCGAACGGGTTCGGATTCTGTAACGCCGAGAAGCCCTTATCCGGAGGCGAATTTCCCTTCAGCGGTGATGATACTTCTTCGTTATTGCGGCTTCTCCTTGTCTTTCGGCGGTTCCTTCTTTGGTGGTTCTTTCTTTGCAGGTTCCTTCTTGGCGGGTGGAGTGGCGGGTTTGGCCTCGGGTTTCGGAGTTGGCTTATTCGCAGCCGGCTTGTTCGGAGCCGGGGCTGGTTTTGCCGCTTCCGGACGACCTACGGGTTTCGAAGGTTCAGTTCGACGCTCGGGCGTTGCGGGAGCGGGCTTGGCCGGAGCAGGCCTGGCTTCAGGTTTTGTGGGAGCGGGCTTGGCCGCAGGCTGTCCTGGTCTAGCTGCGGGTTCTCCAGGCTTGGCTGCCGGTTGGGCGGGGCGAGCTTCATTCCTCGGGGGCTGACCTGGCCTTCCCGCGGGCGCGGCATTACGCGCCGGCGCAGGAGACTCAGCGCGGTTGGGTTGAGCAGCCGGCGTTGCGGGTCGAGCGGGTGCTGCGGCGCGTGCAGGCCTTACCGGCGCGATTGGTTTGCCTACGGCGACGGGCTTTGCCGCAGCAACCACGGCCGGTTTGCCGTGATTGACGGAGGCGAACTGCTGTTTGTTCTGTGCCGCTGCCTTTTGCACCTGCAGCTGCGTTGTCATGGGCGGAATGCGCTGCTCGCGGGTTGCGGCAACTTCAACCGGTAAAGGCTGGCGAGTGACGCCCCCAGGGCCGTTGAAGCTGGTGCGGGTATTGGTGACGTTGACGGTGGTGTTGTTGATAATGACCGTATTCGTCACGGTACGGTTGTAGACTTGAACGTTCGTGACATTGGTTACGTTGTTGACGGAGCGGTTGTAGTCGAAACGACTTCCGTTCCAGTAGCCCCCCTGATAGCCGGCGCCGACGTAGCCGAATCCGTAGTTAATGCCGCCGTAGTAGCCGATGTGCCGGCCCCAATATCCGTAGCGGTAGCGGTATCTGCCACCGGAGAATCCCCAGTAACCGGGCGTCCACAACAGGCCCACCTCGGGCGGGCGTGTCCACGCACCGGGCACCCAGTAATAGCCTTCCGAAGAATAGCCCCAATACCCCGGCGTCCAGAGGTAGCCGTCGCCAGGGCATTCCGGTTGAGAATATTCGGGCAGCTCCGGCGGAGGTTGGGAGGCTTCGACGTCGGGTTGGCCGTAGCTGGTATCGTCGTCGTCGTAATTGTCGTTCGAATATTGATCGTTGCTCCCGCTGGCCTGAGTGTCGCTCGCCGGAACCAGGTTGGAGGCGGCCGCCGGATCTTGCTGCTGAGAGGGTTGCGATTGATCGGGCTGCGCCGGTTGAGTTTGGGCGCTGTTGTCCGGAGCCGGGGCCAGGGCTGGATTGTTGTTATTGCATGCCCCGATGCCAAGCGTGAGTGCGACGGATGCGGCTGCCAGAAGAATAGGGTGAGGGAATCTGCTGGTTTTTGTCATAGATTTTAGCAATCCGAAATTTGGATGCGGGATTGTACCAAAGGTTAAGCAAGAAGACTTCCGAAAAGTGGGTTTGACGGCGGTGGTTGAAACCGTCGGCCGGCACAAATCGGATTAAAAGCCGTTATCCCCAGCACACTGCCTCAACCGTGTGTGTTCAAGCGGACGGAGACGAAAGACCATGGGCTCCAGAGCAGGCTTGACCCCATCGAGTAGAACAATTAGGTTTCAGCACACTTTGCGGGCTAGGGGCCGTTGTAAGGTTGCCCAGTCTTTGTAATGTTTTTGGGCCTTATGCTGTGGGATGGGGTAGACTCGGGTGAGCATGGTGACTCAGGTGATTGGAGTCAACATGCCCCGCATCAATAACTTGTCAATGAACTGAGAACTTTAGATTGTAATATGGCGGAGAGGGAGGGATTCTACTACCGCCGTTCTCGCTATCTAGCTGTGATGCCTACACTTTCGCGATGATACGCTTTGTTTTAGCGGGTTACAAGCGAATCCGTCTTCGGCTACACTTTCTATAGTTTCTCTTATTCGCGGGAGTTCGACGTAAAACGGTATCAGTGGTATCAGTGGTATCAGTGCAATGTTTTTAGGCAGATTCAAGACTAATTTGCCGAATCGGCCAGCTCTGTAAGGGATACCTTTCGGTTGCTCCGCGTCCTCCCGTCCTTGTTGGGGACACCCCATCCGATACTTCTCGGTACTGATGCCGGTACTTCCCAGAAGCCCGTTTCTGGATACCTTCATTGTTTCCGACACTCTCCTGAGATGTACCTCATAGCCGGGGCTTCACGGGTCGTGGGTCTTCACAGGCAGATCCAGATAGGACGCCAGCTGCGCCTCGCGATATACCGTCAACTTGGGTGTTCCTTCTGCCGGGTACCGCTCAAACAAGCTTGCGTCGGCTCCGGTCAGTGCCACCCGAATTCGATGCCCTTTTCGCAGCAGCACGGACGTGGGATTCATTGACAAGCGTATCGTTGCCGCTGCCGTAGGTGCCAACGGCTCGGCATCTCTGCGGAAGACTGGATGTCAGGGTATTCTTCTGAGAGGCGAAGTTCTTTTCATTGAGGTTGATGCGAAAGCGCTCAACCCGCTCA
>Ga0182018_10002056_pt1 | contig 21156 bp, 21 predicted proteins | sample 812P2MmetaG_FD_120490 | JGI IMG/M metagenome (GOLD analysis project Ga0182018, IMG submission 120490) | Permafrost microbial communities from Stordalen Mire, Sweden - 812P2M metaG | ecosystem: Environmental > Terrestrial > Soil > Wetlands > Permafrost | place: Sweden: Stordalen | collected...
AAGTGAATCGGTGCTCTCAGCGTGGCGGTCCCCAGGGATGGGACACAGAGGCCAAGGTCACCGCCCGGGAGGACCTTCGGCCCTAGGGGGCACCCGGGTCACCCATCACACTGGAGGGATGGGGGAGGCCGTTCCGGGCCAGGGAAGGATTAAAGGATTATGGGAGAGATCATGATTGACATGAAGAACGAGTCGAGCGCAGGGCCCTCGCCGTGGGAGCGCGAGCTCTACGCGCACCTGAGCGAGCACGCAGATGCGGAGAGGGGTCTGCTCGAGCAGTACTCAACAGTCGCCAAAGAGACCCCCTCTAAGGCATTCCAGTACCTCGTGAACCTCCTCATTGAAGAGGAGATCCGCCACCACAAGATTTTCAGCGAGTTGGCCGAGTCCCTCAAGGACGAGGCGCTGGCGGGCGGCCGGAATGCGATCATCCCAACTCTGGACTTCGATCGCGCCAACCATGATGCCGTGCTCGACGCCACCCAGCGGCTGCTGGCCAACGAGCAGAAGGACGCGCGCGATCTCAAGGGGCTGCGGCGATCGCTCCGCGACGTCAAGGACACGTCCTTATGGAGTTTGTTGGTCGAACTGATGGAGCGAGACACGCAAAAGCACATTGCCATCCTGACCTTCGTCCGCAAGCACGCGTGACGTTGGCGCCATGACCACCGGCTCGAACAACCAACCATCGACCAAGCTACACAACGAGGCCACGGGAACGACCGGCCCTGACTCGCAGGCGTCGACCCGCGGGGCCCAGCCCGGGGATCTGGCGCGCCGAGTAGCCCATCGCCGCGCCGAGCTCGGATTGTCCTTCGAGGAGTTGGCCCGGCGAGCCGGAGTCGATCCCGGTTACCTGCGCTATTTCGAGCGCAGCCCTGACGCCAGGGTGAGCGCCGGCACCCTGCTCCTATTAGCCCTCGCTCTCGAAACGACGCCCATCGTCCTTCAAGGCGGGAACGTGAATCGTCCCCCCGGGTCCGGGCGGCCGGGTCCCCACCCCATACTGGAAGCCCTCACACACGAGCAGTGTCACGCCCACCTGTCGGCCGGAGGAATAGGGCGCGTCGTCTATGCCACAGTGCGAGGGCCCGTCGCGGTGCCGGTGAACTTCCAACTCGACAATGGCGCCATCGTCATCAGCACCAACCTCAACAAGGCGGTGATGCTCGAAGCCAATGCGGTGGTCGGCTTCGAGGTAGACCGCGTCGACGAAGCCATGAGCGAGGGATGGAGCGTGCTGGTGACCGGCGTCGCGCACCGGGTCGACGATCCGGACGAATGCGTCCGCCTGGCCGCCCTGGGTCTGGAACCCTGGGCCGGGGGCAATTGTCACGTGCTGATGAAGATCACCCTGCGCGAGATGACGGGCCGCGTCATCGTCCATCATCCCCATCCCGAGGACGACTGACCCGGCTCCTCCCGGGCGCCATCCGTCACGCCTCGCGATGATCGCGTACGGTGGGAACGACGGATTCGCGGCGCCGTGCCGTGGCAATCGTGGTTGGAGGTTCCCATGGTCGACGACATCGATGATCCCCGCCGCCAAGAGCCCGCCTTCGGCCTCGACGAGAGGGCCATGCTCGAAGCTTGGCTCGAGTTCCACCGGACCACGCTCCTCCTCAAGTGCGAGCACCTCGACGATGCGGAGCGCAAGCGCAGACCGGTCCCGACCTCCATGCTGTCGCTGCACGGGCTGCTGCGGCACATGGCCGAGGTCGAACGAAACTGGTTCCGTTGCGTGCTGCTCCGTGAGCCCGACGCGCCCTCGCTCTGGTACGACCCGGCCGTCGAGGACAGCGAGATGGTCCCGCTCGACGAAGCCGACTGGGAGGCCGACCTCGCGGCCTGGGAAGCAGAGTGCCAAGCCAGCCGCGTGGCGGCCGCCGCCCACACGCTGGACGACACCGGGCTCCGCTTCGGGGAACCCTGCTCGCTGCGGTGGATCTACGCGCACATGATTGAGGAGTACGCCCGGCACAATGGCCATGCCGATCTCATCCGCGAGCTCGTCGACGGGAACGTCGGCTGCTGAAGCAGGGCCCGAGTATCCCCGAGGACCAAGGCATCCCCGAGGACCAAAGCATCCCCGACAACCCGGGCGTCGCCGACCGCACAGGCGTCACCGTGGCTGAGCTGCGCGCGGGCTTCGACGGCGTGGCCGAGCTGTATGACCGGATCCGGCCCACGTACCCGCCGGCGCTGTTCGAGGAGCTCTTCGCGCGCCTGCCTCCCCAGCCCGACGTAGTGGAGATCGGTCCCGGCACGGGACAGGCGACGGGCTCCCTGCTGGCCCACGGCGCCCGTGTCACCGCCGTCGAGTTGGGCACCAACATGGCGCGTCGGCTGGGCCGCAATTTCGAAGGGCGCGAGGAGCTGCACATCGTCGTCTCGAGCTTCGAGGACGTGGCCCTGCCGAGCCACTCCTTCGATGCCGTCGTCGCCGCGACGGCCTTCCACTGGATCGTCGCACCGGCCAATCTGGAGAAACCCTTCGAGCTCCTGCGCCCCGGCGGTCTGCTGGCCATCATCGACACCGTCCAGGTCGCGGCGCCCAGCGACGAGGGTTTCTTCGCGCGGGCGCAGCCCATCTACACAACGCACGGGCAAGGCAGAGACGACCCTCCACTGGCTTCCCCCGAACAGGCGACGAGCCCGTTCGTCACTGCGCTCGCGCACTCCTCCTTCTACGACACGCCCCTGCTCTTTCGCCATCGCTGGGATCAGACCTATGCAACGTCCGCCTACGGCGATCTGATGCGCAGTTACTCGGGAAGCCAGGCCATGCCTGAGGAGGAACGCGAAGCCTTGATCGCGGAGATGTCGCAACTGATCGACAGGGAGTTCGGAGGCCGCATCACTCGCCCTTTGGTCATCACCCTGACGCTGGCCCGGGCCGTCGATCATCCGCGGCATTCTCGGCGATGAGCCGGGCGAACTCGGGGTCGATGACCGGCTCGTCCGCCTGGCTTGCGTTGGACGTCACGATGTCGAGCATCCGGTGTGGCTGTACCTCAATGAACAGGCCATCGGCCTCGGCGGTGAGCACACCGGCGCTGTAGATGCCGGCCCAGGTGTAGACCTTGCGCCTCTCGCTCCTGACGAAACGGGCGGCCAGGTCCAGCGGCGCCATCAGCGGGGTGGGTTTGCGGTAGCGGACATTCAATGCCGCGGTCATCGCCGGTTTGTTGGCCACAACGTTGGCTGCGCCCATCAGCTCGTCGAACAACTCCGCGATCACCCCGCCGTGCACGCAGGTCGGCGGACCCTCGTAGGGGTAGCTGAACGTGGCACGCCCGCGGATCTCGCGCTGGCCGTTCTGGCCCTCCACGGCCCACACCTCGACCGGCGGGGCGATGGGATTGGCGAAGCCGATCATGGGACTGGCCGGGAAAAGGTCCTGCGGATGGCCGGCCAGGTCGGGCTGGCGACGTGCCCGCTTGGAGTGGGCCGCGTTCTTCTCGAGAACATCCGCGATCTCGCTCATCTGGTCCGCTGCAGCCGCTACCTCGCCGTCGGGCACCGGCAGGCCCACTGCCACCGCGCTGATACGCCGCATGGCGGCCGCCAAGCGGTTGAGCGGCTCGTCGCCGGTCGATAGGGGTGAGCCGTGGGAGCCCAGAGCTGAGGGGTCGGGGAATGCGCCCTGCGGCTGGGACGAATCGCTCACTGACGGGTGAAGTTCGCCGGTCGTTTCTCGGCGAAGGCCTTCTGTCCTTCCGTGGCGTCCTTGGACCCGAAGATGGGCCAACCGATCTCGAGCTCGCGGGCCAGGCCGTCGACTTCAGACATGCCCTCGGTCTCGCGCACGGAGCGCTTGATGGCCTCCACCGCGAGCGGGCCGTTCTGCGCGATCACTGCAGCGATCTCCAGCGCCTTGTCCAGCGCCGTGCCGTCGGGCACGACGTGGCCGATAAGGCCGATGCGCAGCGCTTCGTCGGCCCGGACCTCGCGGGCCGTGAGGAGGAGATCCATCGCCACCGTGTAGGGGATCTGGCGGCGCAGGCGCACTGTGGAGCCTCCGAGGGGGAAGAGGCCCCGCTTCGCCTCGAAGACTCCGAAGACGGCGCCTTCCCCGGCGACCCGGATGTCGGTGGCCTGGAGGATCTCGGTCCCTCCGGCCACGGCCCAACCCTCGACGGCGGCGATGAGCGGCTTCTTCACGTCGTAGTGGCGCAGCAGCGCCTTCCAGTGCAGGTCGGGATCGGCCTCGCGCCGCGCCTGGTACTTCTCGGCGTGCGTGCCACCCATGGACTTGAGGTCCATGCCGGCGCAGAACGTGCCCCCGGCGCCGGTGAGTATGGCGCACCTGATGTCGTCGTTACTGTCGATCTCCTCCCAGGCGTCGGCCATGCCGACCAGCATGGGCAGGCTCAGCGCGTTCTTCGCCTCTGGCCGGTTCATGGTCACGATGGCGGTGGCGCCGTGGCGCGTGAACGTCAGGTGCTCTGTCGATTCCACTCAATCCTCCCGGTGCCCGTGGTGCGGTGCTGCTCAGAGCCGCTCGATGATGGTGCCGGTGGCCAACGCACCGCCGCAACACATCGAGACCAGGCCGTAGGTGGCGTCACGACGCTCGAGCTCATGGAGGATGGTCGTGATCAGCCGGCTGCCCGTGGCGCCCACGGGGTGGCCGAGCGCGATGGCTCCCCCGTTGACGTTCACCTTGTCCATGTCGGCCCCGTGAACCTTGGCCCAGCTCATCACCACCGAGGCGAACGCCTCGTTCACCTCGAAGAGGTCTATGTCGTCCATGGTCATGCCGGCCTTCCCGAGGACCTTGGTCGTCGCGGCAATGGGACCGTCGAGGTGGTAGTACGGGTCAGAGCCCACCAGCGCCTGGGCCACCACGCGCGCCCGCGGGCGGAATCCCTCGGCCTTGGCCCGCTCCTCGGACATCCACAGCACCGCAGCCGCGCCGTCGGAGATCTGGGAGGAATTCCCGGCGTGGTGCATCCCGTCGGGCAGTACCGGCTTGAGCTTGGCCAGTCCTTCGGCCGTGGTCTCCCGGGGACCCTGGTCCTTGCTGATCACCAGGCGCTCGCCGTTGTGCTCGCCCCTCGGCCCCTCCTCGCCCACGATCGGTGCTTCCACGGACACGATCTCCCGCGCGAACCGGTCCTCGGCTACCGCCACCGCCGCCTTCTGCTGGGAGGCCAGCCCGAGCCAGTCCACGTCCTCGCGGGTGATCTGGTACTTCTTCGCGATGCGCTCCGCCGCCGTGAACTGGTCGGGCATGTCGTAGGGCAGGTCCTCGGGGATCGACCGGCCCACCCCGGCAGCCGAATTGGAACCGAGCGGGACCCGGCTCATGGCCTCCACCCCGCACGCGATACCGATGTCGATGGCGCCAGCAGCGATCAGGTTGTTGACGAAGTGGTTGGCTTGCTGCGAGGAACCGCACTGGCAATCGACGGTGGTCGCCGCCACGTCGTAGGGGAGGCCGGCGAGCAACCAGGCCGTGCGGGTCACGTTGAAACCCTGTTCGCCGGCCTGGGTGACGCAGCCCCCCACGACCTGTTCAACCAGGGACGGATCGATCCCGGAACGCTTGATCACTTCCACCTGGACCGCACCCAAGATGTCGGGCGCCCGCAAGCCCGAGAGCCATCCATTGCGCTTGCCAATGGGCGTGCGGACTGCTTCGACGATGACCGGCTTCGCCATGATGGACGTCCCTTCCTCCTGCCTATCCCGGCTCGGGCCGGTTGCCCCACGGGGCGGATATAGAACCTGTTCTAACTTTACCATTCGGCTCAGGCGCACTCCGGTGCCGCACTCCGGGGCTGCGGGCCACACCAATGCCCCCCGGAGCATGCCGCACGACGGCCGGCCGCCGCCCTACGCGTTCCGCAGGAGCTCGCGGGCGATGACCACCCGCTGGACCTGATTGGTGCCCTCATAAATCTGGGTCACCTTGGCGTCGCGCAGGAATCGCTCGACCGGGAAGTCCTTCGTGTAGCCGTAGCCGCCCAGCAGCTGGACGGCATCGACGGTGACCGACATGGAAGTGTCCGACGCGAACGCCTTGGCCATGGCCCCGAACTGCGTCAGCTCGCCCTCGGGGTCGTCGTCCACCATGGCGCAGGCCCGATAGACGAGGGCTCGGGCCGCCTCGGTGCGTGTGGCCATGTCGGCCAGCATGAAGCGCAGCCCCTGCAGATCGGCGATGGGCGCACCGAAAGCGTGACGCTGCTTCATGTAGGAGGCCGCGTAGTCGATGGCGCCCTGCGCGATGCCGACGGCCTGGGCGCCGATGGTGGGGCGGCTGCGATCCAAGGTGTGCATGGCGATGGTGAAGCCCTGACCCTCCTCGCCGATGCGATGCGATGCCGGCACTCGCACCGCGTCCAGCACCACTTCACCGGTGGGACTCCCCCGCATGCCCAGCTTGTCTTCGTGCTTGGCGATGGTGATACCCCAGTCCCGCTCGACCAGGAAGCACGAGATCCCCCTTCCCCCGGCGTCGGGGTCCGTCTTGGCGAAGACGATGTACACGTCGGAGATCCCCGCATTGGTGATCCAGTATTTCGATCCCGTCAGGACGTACTCGTCCCCGTCCCGCACGGCACGCGTCCGCATGGCGGCAACGTCGCTCCCGGCGTCGGCCTCCGAGAGGCAGTAGCTGGCCTGGATCTCGCCGGTCGCCACCCGGGGCAGGTACTTTTGCTTGAGCTCCTCGCTGGCCCAGTTCATGACCGGCAACATGCCGAGCTTGGAGATGAGGATGGTCAGGGAGGTGGACGCACAGACCCGGGCCAGCTCCTCGGCGACGATGGCCTGGGTCACCATGTCCGCCCCGGCCCCGCCATAGGCCTCGGGTATGCCCAGCGACGGGAGCTCGAGCTCGCAGCAGGCGGCGAACGACTTCCAGGGGAACTCGGCCAGCCGGTCGGTCTCGGCCGCCTGGGGGGCGATACGCTCCTCGGCGAATTGGCGCAGGGTGTCGCGGAATTGTCGCTGCTCGTCGGTCAGGGCAAAGGTCGCTGTCTTCACCGGCACATTCTCGCAGAGCCGGCCGGACGCTCGATCTTCACGTCGTCACCAGGTGCTCGATGAGCAGCTGGACCAGCTTTCGTGGCGCGGCCTCGGGGATCCAGTGGTTGACCCCGTCGAGTACCACGAACTGGTAGCGGCCGGCCACGAATTTGCTCGAGGCTTCTGCGGCCGGCCGGCCGAGGGCGGCATCGGCGGTGGACCAGATGTAGAGCGTCGGTACTTGCACCAAGGGGAGATCGGCCAGTTCGTCCTCCCCGGTGGCGCGGTACCAGTTCAGCGCCGCCGTCAGGGCGCCCGGCCGGGTGAGCACCGCCAGATACTCCCGGGCGTCGACATCAGCCAGGCCGCTGGCGGCGAAGAGCGCATGGAGGCCCGAACCCGAATGATCGGCGCCGAGCAGCAGCCTTTCGGGCACTCCGGGCCGGCGGAAGTCCGCCATATGGGCCGAGCCCGCCGCCTGGGCCGGGTCGCCGCCCATGAGAGCGTGACGGAGGGCCAGGGGGTGCGGCGTCGAGAGGACCGAGAGCGAACGCACCCGATCGGGGTACCGGGCCGCCACTACCCACGAGAGCATGCCGCCCCAGTCGTGGCCCACCAGATCGAACCGGTCCATCTCCATCGCATCGGCCAGTGCGAGGACGTCGGAGACCAGATGTTCGAGGCTGTAGGCGCCCACGTCCGGCGGACGTGCCCCGGCGCAATAGCCGCGCTGGTCCGGCGCCACCGCGCGGTAGCCGGCGGTGCCGAGTGCACCGAGCTGGGCTCGCCAGCACCACGACGTCTGCGGGAACCCGTGGAGGAGCAGGACCCGCCGGCCCTTCTCCGGTCCCGCCGCCCGGGCGGTGAACGTCAGGCCGTTGGCATCGATCTCCAGCCGCTCGATCACCTGCGTCCGCCCCGCCCCGATCGTCCGCCGCGCCGCTGAGGCTCAGGTGGTCGGCCCGGCCGCGCCGGCCAACCGCAGCCCCTCGCCGCTCTGCACCAGGGCCTGCACTTCGGCCGGGCTGCGCCGCAGGCTCTCGTCGGGAATGGCGTCGACCAGGGCGCGCTGGGCCACATAGTCGTGCGACACCGACGCGAAGGCCCGGCGGCGGGCAGTCACCAGCTCGGCAGGGGCGTCGATCAGGAACCCCCACAGGGCGAACGCCACCTGGAGGTCGTAGATGCTCGGCGCACGCCCGTAGAGCGCCGCCCGGCGGGCGGCGATGAGCGCGGCGCCAAGGAGCACGTCGTGCTCGGACTCCCCCTCGGTCAACCTGAGGTCGTGGGCGAATCGCCGGGCCAGGCGCAGGGCGAACCCGGCGTCAGTGCCGGGTGTGCCCACGCTGGGCCCGCGGAGCGCGGTCGGGGTGCGGAGCTCGGCCGGGCGGTTGGTGGTCCACGGTCCGGGCACGTGGAGATGGCGGGCCGGACGCACCTGGTCCGCCTTGGTGATGGGGACGAACGTCGGCTGGGTCATAGGCCGGGAGGTTAGTGCACTGCCGCTTCAGGTCACGAGGCGTGAAGGAGCCCGAAGACCACCGAGTCGTAGAGCGCTTGCCAGCTGGCCTCGATGATGTTCTCGGAGACCCCGATAGTGGTCCAGACGGACTCCCCGTCGGTGGTGTCGACCAGCACTCGGGTGATGGCGCCGGTGCCGTGGCCCGAATCGAGCACCCGGACGCGGTAGTCCGTCAGGTGGATGGATGCGAGCACGGGGAACCTGCTCCCGATCGCGCCACGCAGGGCGGCATCGAGTGCGTTGACCGGTCCGTTCCCTTCCGCCGCGGCCACGATCCGCTCCGCACCGACGCGCACCGTCACGGTGGCCTCCGTGGTCACGCCGAACGATGCGCCGGCGATGCCCTCCGCACGGTCCCCGTGATCGGTTATGACGCGGAAGGACTCGACGCTGAAGAAGTCCGACGACCATCCACCCGCCCGGCGCAGCAGCAGTTCCAGCGACCCGTCCGCCACCTCGAAGTGGTACCCCTCATGCTCCAGGCGCTTGAGCTCGTCCAGGACGCGCCCGAGCACCTCCCCATCGAGCTCCAGCCCGAGTTCGGCCGCCTTCATGGCCAGCGTCGAGCGCCCCGCCATCTCCGAGACGACCACCCTGGTGCCGTTCCCGACCGCGCTGGGCACTACATGCTCGTAGAGGTCGGCGCTGCGGGCCACCGCACTGGCGTGCAGGCCGCCCTTGTGGGCGAAGACGGAATGGCCGACGTAGGCCTGCTGGGGGTTGGGGGCGATGTTGACCAGCTCGGCGATGTGGTGGGACACGGGGGTGAGCCGCTCGAGGCGATCCGCGGGGATGGTGCGTATGTTGAGCTTCAGCGAGAGGTTGGGGATGGCGGCGACGAGGTCGGTGTTGCCGGCCCGCTCCCCGTACCCGTTCACGCAGCCTTGCACCTGGGTCGCTCCCGCCTGGACGGCAACCAAGGAGTTGGCCACCGCGCAGCCGGTGTCGTTGTGACAGTGGATGCCGATCTGCGCGCTGGTGCGGGCCCGCACGTCGGCCACGGCCTGGCCCACGCTGTCGGGCAGCGAGCCGCCGTTGGTGTCGCACAGGACCAGGGCCTCTGCCCCCGCCTCCTCGGCCGCCGCCAACACGGAGAGGGCGAATTCGGGATTGCGCCGGTAACCGTCGAAGAAGTGCTCGGCGTCAAGGAACACCCGTAGGTCGTGCGCCACCAGGTGGCGGACGGAGTCGCGGACCATGGCCACCGCTTCGTCGAGCGAGGTGCGCAGCGCCTCGGTGACGTGACGGTCCCAGGCCTTGGCCACAATGCAGGCGACCGGTGCGCCCGCGTCGATGAGGTTGGCCAGGACGGCGTCGTCCTCGGCGGCCACACCGGCGCGGCGGGTGGACCCGAACGCCACCAAGGTGGCGGTGGAGAGGGTGAGCTCTTGGCGCGCCCGGGCGAAGAACTCGACATCCTTGGGGTTGGCACCCGGCCATCCGCCTTCGATGTAGGTCACGCCGAGGTGATCCAGCTGTTCGGCCACGCGCAGCTTGTCGGTCACCGTGAGGGAGAGCCCCTCTTGCTGGCTGCCGTCGCGCAGGATCGTGTCGAAGATGTCCACCGACTCGGGGAGGTCCGGCACCTCGTAGTCGTGCGCACCGTGCGAGTGGCCGTGAGACTCGCCATGCGCGTGGGTGTGGGACTCGCCGTGCGCCTGGGCCTCAGTCGACATGTTCGAGCCAGTCCTTGTAACGGTCGACCTCGCCGCGCACGGTAGCGAAGTACATCTGCTGGATCTCGCGGGTGATGGGCCCCGGCTTGCCCGTGCCGACCTCGCGGTCGTCGACGGCGCGGATGGGAACCACCTCGGCCGCCGTCCCGGTCAGGAAGGCTTCGTCAGCGAGGTAGAGGTCGGTGCGGATGATCTGCTCGTGGCGCACCTCGAAGCCGAGGTCGCGGGCGATGGTCTGGACCGAGCTCTGGGTGATGCCGTCCAGCGCGCCGGCGTCCGACGTCGGCGGCGTCAGGAGCACGCCGTCGCGCACGACGAAGATGTTCTCCCCCGTGCACTCACTCACCGTGCCGTTCGGCGCGAGGAGGATGGCTTCGTCGTAGCCGGCTTTGATCGCCTCCACCTTGGCCAGCGATGAGTTGGCGTACATCCCGGTGCCCTTGGCCGCGGTGGGGACGGCGTTGGGATCGTGGCGGCGCCACGAGCTGACCTTGCACGACACGCCGTTGGCCACGCCCTCGTCGCCCAGGTAGGTGCCCCAGGGCCAGGCGGCGATGGACACGTTGGTCGGGCAGGGCAGCGGGTTGAGCCCCATCTCCCCGTACCCCAGGTAGACGAGCGGGCGCAGGTAGCAGCCGTCGTCCATGCCGTTGACCCGGACCACCTCGCGGCAGGCCGCGACGATCTGCTCGACCGTGTAGGGAATCTCGATCATGAAGATCTTGGCCGAGGCGAAGAGGCGGCGGATGTGGTCGGTCAGGCGGAACACGGCCACGCCGCGGGCGGTCGGGTACGCCCGGATCCCCTCGAACACACCGGAGCCGTAGTGCATGGTGTGGGTGAGGACGTGCACCCTGGCTTCGGCCCAGTCGACGAGCTCGCCGTCCATCCAGATCTTCTCGGTCGGGGTGATGGGCATTGATCAGAGCCTTTCTGCGATGGCATCGCCCACGGCGGTCGTGGACAGTGGATCGGTGGAGATGGTCATGGTGTCGGACTGCTCGGACAGCGCCTTGAGGATGCGCCCGGCGGCGTCGGACTCGCCCAGGTGATCGAGCATGAGCGCGGCGGAGTGGATGGCGGCCAAGGGGTTGGCCACGCCCTTCCCGGCGATGTCATGCGCCGCGCCGTGGACCGGCTCGAACAGCGACGGGCCCGTGCGGGCCGGGTTGAGGTTGGCTGACGCGGCGAAACCGATCCCGCCGCTGACGGCGCCGGCCAGGTCGGTCAGGATGTCCCCGAAGAGGTTGTCGGTCACGATGACGTCGTAGCGCCGCGGCTGCTCCACCAGGTAGATGCAGGCGGCATCGACGTGGTTGTAGTCCCAGGTGACATCAGGGAACTCGGGGGACACCTCGGTGACGGTGCGGTTCCACAGATCGCCGGCGAAGGTCAGGACGTTGGTCTTGTGCACCAAGGTGAGGTGGTGGGCAGGCCGCCGGTCGGCGAGCTCAAAGGCAAAGCGCACGCACCGCTCGACGCCCATGCGGGTGTTGACCGAGCCCTGGGTCGCCACCTCGTGCGGGGTGCCGCGCCGGAGGAACCCACCCTCGCCGGCGTAGGTCCCCTCGGTGTTCTCCCGGATGACCACGAAATCAGCCCCCTGGGCGATCGATCCCGGGACGCCGGCGAAGGGCCGGAGGTTCACGTAGAGATCGAGCTCGAAGCGCAGGCGGAGCAGGAGGCCGCGCTCGAGTGTCCCCGGCGGCACCGAGGTGTCGCCCACGGGCGGTCCCACCGCGCCGAGGAGGATGGCGTCGTAGCCCCGGAGCTCTTCGAGCACCGCATCGGGCAGCACGCTGCCGTCGCGCTGGTAGCGAGAGGCCCCCAGGTCGAACGCGGTGGTCGCGAGGTCGACCCCTGCGGCCGCCACCACCTTGAGTGCCTCGGCGCAAACCTCCGGCCCGATGCCATCGCCCCCGATGACCGCGATCCGCCTCTTGTTCGTGCCTGTGCTCACTGAGCCTGCCTTTTTCCTTCCATTGGTCGACCGGGTGCGGGGCGCAGCCCGCCGGAATTGAAAAACCGCCCACGCAGTGGACGGTTCAACGGCGCGCGGGTATGTGGCGCGCCTAGTGAATAATGCCTACAGAGTGCTGGGGGCCGCGCATGGAACCCATATTCTCCCGCGCCCGGCGGGTCCCGTCAACAACAGCTGCACCCGAGGGGCGTCCGCCCCCTTGGGAGCCGATTAGCCTGGTGCCTGCCGTCGAGACGTCATCCGCCGCCGGCAACCTCCACCCGAAGGACACGTACTGTGACCAACCCACCATCAACCAATGAGACCGTATCGGCCAGCCTCACGCAGGCCACCTACGACCGCCTGGTGGCGGAGCTGGAGGACCTGACGACCAGGGGAAGGGTCGAGATCGCCGAGCAGATCGAGGCGGCCCGGGCGCTGGGCGACCTGAGCGAGAACGGGGACTACCACGCCGCCAAGGACTTCCAGGGAAAGATGGAGTCCCGCATCCGCCAGCTCCAGGCGCTGCTCAAGAACGTGGAGGTGGTCGACGAGTCCGAGCCGGGCGACGGCAGCGTGGCCACGGGCAGCACCGTGACCCTGCGCTACGAGGGCGATGACGAGGACGACATCCAGCAGTTCTTCGTCGGCTCCATCGAGGAGCGCCAGGGCGACCTCCCGGTGCTCTCCCCCAGCGCACCCCTCGGACAGGTCCTGCTGGGACGGAGCGCCGGCGACACCGTTGAGTACAAGGCACCGGGCGGTGTCCTGCGGGTCGAGATCGTCGCGGTCGATCACTGATGGCCCTGGCCCCACGCACCCTCGTGGAGAAGATCTGGGACGCGCACGTCGTGTACGCCAAGGCGGGCGAGCCGGACCTGCTCTTCATCGACCTCCATCTCATCCACGAGGTCACCTCTCCCCAGGCCTTCGACGGCCTGCGCCTGGCCGGGCGCACGGTGCGGCGCCCCGACCTCACCGTGGCCACCGCCGACCACAACGTCCCCACCACCGACATCGACAAGCCGGTGGCCGATCCGATCTCGGCCACGCAGCTCGCGGTGCTCGACGCCAACTGCGCGGAGTTCGGCATCACCTGCTACCCGATGGGGAACCCCAACCAGGGGATCGTCCACGTGATCGGTCCCGAGCAGGGCTGGACCCAGCCCGGGATGACCATCGTCTGCGGTGACAGCCACACCTCGACCCATGGTGCCTTCGGCGCCCTCGCCTTCGGCATCGGCACGAGCGAGGTCGAGCACGTCCTCGCCACCCAATCCCTGCCCCAGGAGCGCCCCGCCACCATGTCCGTCACGGTGGACGGCGAGCTCGCAGCCGGCGTCAGCGCCAAGGACGTGGCGCTGGCCATCATCGGCACCATCGGGACCGGCGGCGGCATCGGGCACGTCATCGAATACCGGGGATCCGCCATCCGCGCGCTGTCGATGGAAGGGCGCATGACCCTGTGCAACATGAGCATCGAGGGAGGGGCGCGTGCGGGCCTCGTGGCGCCCGACGAGACGACGTTCGCCTATTTGAAGGACCTCGACCACGCGCCCCGCGGCAGCGCGTGGGACGCCGCGCTCGAGTACTGGCGCACGCTCCCCACCGATCCGGGGGCGACCTTCGACAAGGAGGTGGCGATCGACGCCGCCACCATCGCACCCCATGTGACATGGGGCACCAACCCGGGCCAGGTGACCACCATCGACGGCACGATCCCCGACCCCGAGTCCATGGAGGACCCCGGCGAGCGAGAGGCGGCGACGAGGGCGCTGGCCTACATGGGCCTCGAGGCCGGCACGCCCCTGCGCCAGGTGCGCGTGGACACCGTGTTCCTGGGTTCGTGCACCAATTCCCGCATTGAGGACCTGCGGGCGGCGGCGGAGGTGCTCGACGGCCGGCACGTCCGGGCGGGGATGCGGGCTCTCGTGGTCCCGGGCTCGCACCGGATCAAGGCCCAGGCCGAGGCCGAAGGGCTCGACAAGATCTTCGTGACGGCCGGCTTCGAATGGCGCGAGCCCGGCTGCTCCATGTGCCTGGCCATGAACCCCGACAAATTGGCGGTGGGCGAGCGGTGCGCGTCGACCTCGAACCGGAACTTCGAGGGCCGCCAGGGTCGGGGCGGGCGCACACACCTGGTCTCCCCCGCCGTCGCCGCCGCCACCGCCGTGGCGGGCACCTTCGCCACGCCGGCGGACCTCGACCGATGAAGCCCGTCGTCATCGTGACCGGGCGCGCCGTGCCACTGGAGCGCACGGACGTGGACACCGACCAGATCATCCCCTCCGACTGGCTCAAGCGCGTCGAGCGCACCGGGTTCGGCGCCGGCCTGTTCGCCGAATGGCGCGACGACCGGGACTTCGTCCTGAACCACCCCGAGTACGTCGGCGCCAACATTTTGGTGGCGGGCCACAACTTCGGCACCGGCTCGTCCCGCGAACACGCCGTCTGGGCCCTCATGGACTACGGCTTCGAGGCGGTGGTCTCGTCGCGCTTCGCCGACATCTTCCGGAACAACTGCACCAAGCAGGGGCTGCTCCCGGTGCAGGTCCCCTCCGAGTTCGATCACGCGCTGCTGTCGGCTGTGGCAGCCGACCCTTCGCTCGAGATCACGATCGACGTGGCCCGCGGCACCATCGAGGCGCCGGCGGCCGGCCTGGCGGCCACCTTCCCTCTCGACGAATTCACCCGGGAGCGCTTCCTCAACGGCTGGGACGACATCGGCCTCTCCCTCCGCCACGCCGACGCCATCACCGACTACGAGCGCCGGAGGCCGGCGTTCATGCCCTCGGCCTGACAGCGCCGTATATTCCTGCCGCACCGGCAGGCATTCTGTGCTGCCGCCGGCGCGGGTTCCTTTGCAGCCGCATCAGGTGCCCGATACTGTCCCCGCAGCGGGCCTGGCGACCGCGTCGACCGCGCAGAGAGGGTTGGTGACACATGCGCATTTTGGTGCTCGGCGCGGGATTCGGCGGGCTGGAACTGTCCACCCAGCTTTCCGAACAGTTCGGCGAGGAGATCGAGGTCGTGCTCATTGACCAGAGCGGGGGCTTCGTCTTCGGGTTCTCCAAGCTCGACATCATGTTCGGGAGGAAGGCCCCTTCCGAGGTGTTCCACCCGTACCGCGACATCAACAAGCCGGGGCTGCGGTTCGTCCAAAGCGCCATCCGCTCCATCGATCCCGCGGCCAAGCGCGTGGAGACCGACGCGGGCCCCTTCGACGCCGACATCCTCGTGGTGGCACTGGGAGCCGATCTGGACCCGCCGGCCACGCCGGGGCTCCTCGAGGGCGGTCACGAGTTCTACACGATCCCCGGCGCGTTCGCACTGCGCGCAGTGCTGGAGGACTTCGAGGGTGGCAACGTGATCGTCGCCGTGACGTCGACACCGTTCAAATGCCCGCCGGCGCCGAGCGAGACCGCCCTTTTGCTGCACGACTACCTGACCGGCCGCGGCATCCGCGACCAGTCCACCATTGCACTCGTCATGCCGCTCGGGCTCCCCATCCCACCCTCGCCCGCGGCATCGGAGGCACTGCTTGCCGCGTTCGGCGATCGGGGCATCAGCTGGCACCCGGAAAAGTTGGTGCGCGGGCTCGATCCCGACCGCAAAGTGGCCCTGCTCAGCGACGGCTCCGAGATGCCCTACGACCTCTTCCTCGGCGTGCCGGTGCACCGGGCGCCCGCGGTGGTCGCCCAATCGGGGCTGACGGTCGACGGGTGGATCCCGGTGAATCCCCTCACCCTGGAGACGGCGCACTCCGACGTGTACGCCATCGGCGACGTGACGAGCGTCGGCACGCCCAAGGCGGGTGTCTTCGCGGAGGGCCAGGCCTCGGTGGCGGCTGGGCAGATCGCGGCACGCCTGCGCGCCGGCTCCACCCCGCCGACCTACGACGGGCAGGGGACCTGCTACCTGGAGTTCGGGCACGACATGGTGGCCCGCGTCACCGTCACCTTCTTGAGCGGGGCGCCCCCCGTCGGGGCCCTCGAAGGCCCGTCGCAAGAGATTGCCGCTGACAAGAGCGAGTTCGGGACCAGCCGCATACAGCGCTGGTTCGACCGCTCCTGGGCGAGCTGATCGCCCGGTCAGCTGACCGGGACCGGCACCAGCTCGAATCGGCCCACGTCGACCAGGCCCTTGTCCGTCAACCGCAACGCGGGGATCACCGAGAGACCCAGGAAGCTCAGGTGCATGAAGGGCGCATCGATCGTCGATCCCAATGTGCGCGCGACCGCCACGAGCTGTTGGAGGCCGGCTGCGACCACGCGGGCCGGGCGGTCGCTCATGAGGCCGCCGATGGGCAGGGGGAGCTCGGCCAGCACAGCCCCCTGATCGTCGACCGCCACCTGCCCACCGCCGATGGCGGCCAGGCGCGCCACCGCGGCCGCCATGGCCGCCGGTCCGGTCGACGTGCGCGCGCCCACCACCATGCAGTTGTGGGCGTCGTGGCCGACGGTCGAGGCCAGCGCGCCGTGGCTGAGCCCGAATCCGTCGACCCAGCCGAGACCGATGCGGCCGGTCTGGTGGTGCCGCTCCACCACGGCCAGGCGCGCCACCGTGGCGCCCGGGTCTGCCGGGTCGGTGACGAGCGAGGTGGTGCTGAGCGAGCCCTGCCGGATGCCGATGGTGCGCACGCGGGTGCCGGGTCGCAGGCCGTCGTCGAAGCGGGCGGCCGGCGGCGGGACCGCGAGGTGCACCGAGTGGCGCATGAACGCCGGCGCCGGCGTGTCCTTCACCTGGCCGGGCACGACCGCGCCCTCGCGGGCCACCAGCCGCCCGCGTTGGAACACCAGCGAGGGACGGAAACCTGAGAGGGTGTCGAAGCACAAGATGTCAGCCTGATAGCCCGGCCCCAGTGCCCCGAGCTCGCTGAAGCCGTGGTACTCGGCCGGATTGAGCGTGGCCAGTACCAGCGCGTCTATCTCGCTGACCCCGGCGGCGACGGCCAACCGCACGCAGTCGTTGAGGTGCCCCACCTCGAGCAACGTGTCGGGCTCCCGATCGTCGCTGCACAGGGCCACGTGATCGGTGCCGTGTAACAGGACGGTGGGGATCAGGTCACGCAGGTTCTGGCTGGCCGACCCCTGCCGGATGAAGACCCACATCCCCTTGCGCCGCTTCTCCTCGGCCTCTTCGAGCTCGGTGCACTCGTGGTCGGACTCCACCCCGGCGGCCAGGTAGGCATCGAGCGGCGCGCCGGAGAGTCCCGGGGCGTGCCCGTCGACACGGCGGCGCCCCGCGGTGGCGATGCGGGCCAGCATCTCGGGGTCGCCGGCCACCACCCCGGGGAAATTCATGACTTCGGCCACCCCGATGGCCCCGAAGTCCTCGAGGAGCGTGGCGACATCGGGTGCGAACAGCTCCGCGCCCGGGCTCTCGAAGGGCGATGCCGGCACGCAGCTGCTGGCGCACACCCCGAAGGTGAAGGGGAGTTGGCGGGCCGCCGCGATGAGCGCCGCCACACCGGGAATGCCGAACACGTTGGCCACCTCGTGCGGATCGGCCGCCACCGCAGTCGTGCCCAGCGGCAGGACGGTGCGGACGAACTCGTCGATCCACAACTTGGTCGACTCGAGATGCATGTGCGCGTCCACCAGCCCGGCGGTCACGGCGGCGCCGTCGAGGTCGATCTCCTCTTCGGCCTCTCGCCACCCCCATCCCGCCACCACGCCGTCGGCGACCGCCAGATCGGTGGTCACCCACTCGCGGGTGGAGGGGGACAGGACCCGCCCGCCCCGGAGGAGCAGGTCGGCGGGCTCGTCGCCGCGGGCGACGGCCAGGACGTGCGGGGAGGACGGAGCGCGAGCCATGGCGCATGGTGGCTTCGATGGCCTGCCCCGTCAAACCGCCGGGCAAATCGCCCGCTCCGGGGGACCGCGTGGCAACATCGGACCGTGGTGATCTTCCGGCCCATGACCGACACCGACATCCGCGGCGCGGTCGAGGCATTCGACACGGGGCTCCTGGCCGTGCGTGCCCGTTACGGGCTCCCCGTCACCGCCAGCACGCTGCAGAACGACCAGCGGCGCCAGAACCGAGCGCGCCATTTTCTCCACACCGACCCCGGGGGATCGTGGGTGGCCGAGGACGGCGGGGTGATAGTAGGCATGTCCCAGTCCTTCGTGCGCGAGGGCTACTGGGTGCTGTCACAGCTCGGGGCTCTCCCGGGCAGCCAGGGACGCGGCCTCGGACGCGAGCTGCTGCGCTTGGCCCACACGCACGGCGACGCGCACAGCCCCGGGACGATCCAGTGCTCCCGCGACCCCAAGGCCATGGCGCTCTACTCCGACTTCGGGTTCTCGCTGCATCCCGTGGTGGCGGCGTGGGGGCCCTTGCGCCCCGGCGCGGTGCAACACCCGCGCGAGGTCACCCGGCACGAGGGCCCTGAGGTCACGGCCACGCACATCGAGGTGGTAAGCGCCATCGATCGCACCGTGCGCGGCGCGGCGCGCGCGGTCGACCTGGAGATGATGCTCGCCGAGGAGGGTGCCCGCCTCCTCTTGCACGAGGATCAGGCCTACGCGGTGGCCCAGGACGACCGGATCGTGACCCTCGGCGCGTACAACGAGACATCGGCCGCGCTCGTGCTGCGCGCCATGCTGGCCGAAGCCCCGCCCGGGGAGACCATTGAGGTCAACTGGCTCACGGCGGCGCAGCAGTGGGCCATCGTCGTTCTGACCGAGGCGGGCGTGGAGCTCCAGCCCTATGGCCCGGTCATGGTGCGCGGCATGCCGGGACCCCCGAGCCCGTACATCCCGAGCGGCGGCTACGGCTGAGGGTCGAGGGTCCAGCGGTAGCGCGTCCACCCGGCCATCGGCCGGGCGCCCAGGCGCTGGTAGTAGTCGATGGCGTCTTGGTTCCACTCCAGCACGTCCCACTCCACCCGCCCCGTGGTGCGGCCCCGCAGGTCAGCCAGGAGGGCGCCGGCGTGACCCTGCCGCCGGTGGGCCGGACGTACGTAGAGATCCTCGAGCCAGATGCCGGACTGGCCCAGGAACGTGGAGAAGGTGGGGAACCACAGGGCGTGGCCCACCACGGACCCGTCGTCGGCCACCGCCACCGTGTCGTGGACGGTCGCCTCGGGCCCGAAGAGGACCCGTTGGAGGTCTGCAGAGGTGCAGACGCACTGGTCGGAGAGACTCTCGAAGGCCGCCAGCTCCTCGATCAGCGCCTGCAGTTCCGGAAGGTCCTCCTCCTTCGCCGGGCGGATCACACGCTGCGGGCGCGGTTGGCCGCCGACACCACGGCGGCCAGGGAGGCGTCGAGGATGGAGGAGTCCCGTCCCACGCCCCACCAGGTGGACCCGTCGGGACCGGCGCACTCGACGTAGGCCACCGCCGATGCCCCCGAACCCGCGGTGAGGGCGTGCTCGGAGTAGTCCTTCACCTCCAAGGCGATGCCGAGCTCGGCGGCCAGGGCGGCGACCAGGGCGTCGATCGGGCCGTTGCCCTTCCCGGCGATGGTCCGGTGCTGCCCGTCGACCAGGAGCTGCGCCGTGACGGTGGTGTGCCCCTGACCAGTGGAGACCTCGCTGCCCACCAGCCGCAGGCCGGCATCCTCGGGCAGATAGGCCTCGGAGAAGACGTCCCACATCTCACCGGTCCCGATCACCGTGCCGCTGGCCTCGGTGATCGCCTGCACCGTCTTGGAGAACTCCATCTGCAGTCGGCGGGGCAGATCGAGCCCGTGCTCGGTGTCCATCAGATAGGCCACCCCGCCCTTGCCCGACTGGCTGTTGACCTGGATGATCGCCTCGTAGGTCCTTCCCGTGTGCTTGGGGTCGATGGGGAGGTAGGGCACCTCCCACTGCGCGTAGTCGTCCCCGATGGCGGCCATCCCCTTCTTGATGGCGTCCTGGTGCGAGCCGGAGAAGGCCGTGTAGACGAGGTCGCCGGCGTAGGGGTGGCGCGGATGGACGGGCAGGCGGGTGGCGTACTCGGCCACCCGGCGCACCTTTTCGATGTCGCCGAAGTCGAGGGCGGGGTCGATGCCCTGGGAGAACAGGTTCATCGCCAGCGTCACGATGTCGACGTTGCCGGTCCGCTCCCCGTTCCCGAAGAGCGTGCCCTCCACCCGGTCGGCACCGGCCAGCACCGCTAGCTCGGCCGCGGCGACCGCGGTGCCGCGGTCGTTGTGCGGGTGCAGGCTCAGCACGACAGCGTCCCGCTTCTTGATGGTCCGCCCGAACCACTCGATCACGTCGGCGTAGACGTTGGGGCTGTACATCTCCACCGTCGCCGGAAGGTTGAGGATCATGGGCCGGTCGGGTGTCGGTGCAATGACATCCATGACCGCCTCACAGATCTCGACGGCGAACTCGGGCTCGGTCCCGGTGAAGCTCTCGGGGGAGTACTCGTAACGGAACTCCGTGCCGGGCACGGCCTGCTCGAACTTCTTACACGTGATGGCTGCGTTGACGGCAATGTCGACGATGCCGGGCTTGTCCAGACCGAACACGACACGGCGTTGGAGCTCCGATACCGAGTTGTAGAAGTGCACCACGGCGCGTCGGGCGCCGACGAGGGACTCGAAGGTGCGCTCGATCAGCTCCTCGCGACACTGGACCAGCACCTGGATCTCGACGTCGTCGGGGATCATCCCCTCGTCAATGATCAGGCGCTGGAAGTCATAGTCGGTCTGGGAGGCCGACGGGAATCCCACCTCGATCTCTTTGAACCCGACGGCGACCAACGTCTGGAACAGCGCCAGCTTGCGCTCGGTGTCCATGGGGTCGATCAAGGCCTGATTGCCGTCGCGCAGGTCGACACTGGCCCAGCGTGGCGCCTGGGTGAACTGGCGGTCCGGCCACGTCCGGTCGCGCAGCACCAGCGGGACATGCGACCGGTACTTCTCGAAGTGCATGGGCGACGGATCGCAGGGCAAGGCCAGGCGGCCCCGCTCCCCGCCGTCACCACTCCCTTTCCGTTCTCCTGTCATGCCCATGTTCCCTTCCTCTTTGTTTGTTGGTCTCTTGTGTGCCGGGTCTCTTGTGTGCCGGGTCTCTTGTGTGCCGG
>Ga0182018_10002057_pt1 | contig 21154 bp, 19 predicted proteins | sample 812P2MmetaG_FD_120490 | JGI IMG/M metagenome (GOLD analysis project Ga0182018, IMG submission 120490) | Permafrost microbial communities from Stordalen Mire, Sweden - 812P2M metaG | ecosystem: Environmental > Terrestrial > Soil > Wetlands > Permafrost | place: Sweden: Stordalen | collected...
ATGGTCGAATGCTTTTTCAGCATTCTCACCCGGCAGGCATTGACGCAAAGCGTGCACCGTTCCAAAAAGGAACTGAAGGAGTTTCTGATTCGATACCTCAAGCAATACAGTGAGAACCCCACGTCGTTCACCTGGACCAAGGGCCCCGAACATCTCCAGCGAATCTTCGAAGCCACCAGGCAGTATCAGGCAGCCCATCCCAAGCAGGCAAAGCAACGGAAAGACCGCCAGCATAATGCAAAGAACTAACTGTGCGATGTACTAGTCGAAAAGAGCTTCAGCGCAACCCTGAGGTCTTCGATAGAGGTTCTAGCTCTATATCCATCACTCTTCGTTCGCCCGACGCGAGTCTCACTACGGGCTGTGCAGGATTGGATCCATCGGTGCAAACCCACCCTTTGTATCCATTTGCCGTCACATAAATCAGCAAGTTACTCCCGTCGGAGTGGCTAGTGAAAATCGACCGTCGACCGTGCGACGGTTACTGCTACTGCCTGCATTGTCAATCGCAATGTAGCTTATGTAAGCACCCTCGACTGCTTTCCGGTCACTTTGTCCGTGACCAAACCGGTTAAGACGCCACGCCTTGGCCCCTGCAATCGAATGATGACGTTCTGCGATGGATTTTCCGGCGTATCCGTGACTTTCTGGCCGGGGCATTGGTTCTCAATCGAATACTCCTCCTCTTCGGTGGTGGCAAAATGCCGTAGCTTCCGAACTTTAAATTCCTAATCTGGCCCGGAGTTTTCCCTCCTTAGAATTTCGAAATGCGGCAGAATGACAGCATGACTTCTTCCCTCCGTTGTCTGAGCATTTGCCTTCTGGTTGGCCTGATCCCGGCTGTCAATGCAGTCTCCGGCCATCCAGTCTCTGGCCATCCAGTCTCTGGGCAGACTCCGGCGCCGGCGCAACCAAGGGAACGCGTGGCGCCGCCAACGCGAGACCCGAACACTGCTGGCTTTGTCACAGCGAAGGAATTGCCCGACGGCTCAAACCCGCCCGTGAATGCGGACGGCAATTTCATCCTCGGGCCTACGCATGAGGTTCACATCGATGCGGCTGCCCAGGATGGCAGCCCTACGGGCACCGTGATCGAGTTCACGATGAACTCGTCGGATAGCAAAATCTATCCCGGCATTGCGCGGGACGCGGGCACTTTCGGGACTCCAGATCCCGCCGACCCTGCGAAGCTGGGGATGACGACAAGCCATCCCGCTGCTTATACGCGGAAAGTGGCCGTCTATGTTCCCAAGCAGTACGTCGCGGGCAGCATCGCGCCTTTCATTGTGGGGGCGGACGGGCCTGACCGGTTGCTCTTCTCGACTCTGGACACGTTGATCGCCCAACACAAGGTCCCAGTGATGATTGCGATTTCGATCGGCAACGGAAGCGGGGACGCGCAAGGGAGTGAACGCGGTCTTGAGTACGACACAATGTCGGGAGTCTATGCCGAGTTTGTGGAAAAGGAAGTGTTGCCTCTGGTGGAATCTCAGGCCCATGTGAAACTGACGAAAGATCCCGATGGCAGGGCGACCACGGGTGGCAGTTCCGGAGGCTCCTGCGCGTTGATCATGGCGTGGTATCGCCCTGAGTTGTATCACCGTGTTCTCACTTATTCGGGAACATTTGTAAACCAGCAGTGGCCTTCCAGTTCGCAAACACGGCATGGCGCCTGGGAGTTTCACGAGCATCTCATCCCGGAAAGCCCGGTGAAGCCGATACGACTGTGGATGGAAGTTGGGGACCGGGATTTGCTCAATCCGAACGCGATGCGTGACAACATGCACGACTGGGTTCTGGCCAACGAGCAGATGGCGAAGGTACTCGCGGCCAAGGAATATCACTACCAATTCGTGTTTGCCCGCAACGCTGGGCACGTGGACCGAGCGGTGAGACAGCAGACGCTGCCCGAGGCGCTGCAGTATGTCTGGCAAGGCTATCCGTCTTCTGTCGGCAAGAGGACGTCAAGAACTGATCCGCAGTTTCGGGGGAATCGAGTGATGGCGCAGCGGAATGGCGCTTTCGTTCGGGTGCTGCCGGGAGCAACATTCCTTTTACAACGCCAAATGCTAGACTGACTCCGCGCCGGTCTTTTGGCGTGTGGCGTCGACCCCATGCCTTCGCAAACCGAAAAACTCGGCCTGATCGCTGGCAATGGCAAGTTTCCCTTTCTCGTTCTGGATGCGGCGCGGGCGCAGGGATATGAGGTCGTGGTGGCGGCGATCAAGGAAGAAGCCTTTCCGGAGATCGAATCGCATGGCGCGGTTTCGGTTCATTGGCTCTCGCTGGGGGAACTATCGAAGCTCATCGAAACTTTTCAGCGCGCAGGCGTGCGGCGCGCGATAATGGCGGGGCAGGTCAGACACAAGCAAATCTTTTCCAGCATACGGCCAGACTGGCGCTTGGCCAAGCTTTTGCTCTCGCTCACCACGCGCAACACCGATTCGCTGCTGGGTGCGATCGCGAAATTGTTGGCCGATGAAGGCATCACGCTGGAAAATTCCACCTGGCTGCTGGAGCCCCTTCTCGTGAAAACTGGCGCGTTGACACCGCGCGGACCCACTGAGCAGGAGCGCAAAAACATCGAGTATGGACGAGCGATAGCTCGCCAACTTGCACAGCATGATATTGGCCAGACGGTAGTCATTGCCGAATCCGCCTGCGTCGCTCTCGAGGCGATGGAGGGGACCGACGCCACCATCGAGCGCGCGGGCGAGATCATGCGTTCGCTGCATGGCGAAGCGTCTACCCTGAGCCGGGCGTTGACCGTGGTTAAGATCGCCAAGCCCAATCAGGATATGCGCTTTGACGTACCGGTAATTGGAGTGAAGACAATCGAAGTCATGCAGGCGGCGGGAGCGTCCTGTCTCGCTTTGGATGCGGGAAAGTGCCTGCTGCTTGATGGAGACAAAATTGTTCACACGGCGAACGCGGTGGGAATCGCGATTGTCGCAGAGGGAAATTAGGGAAAACAAGGAAAATTAAGGTTCGATTCGATGAAACCTCCAAATAGAGGAACCCGATCGGAAGCTACTCGCATCGCCGACCAGCTTCGCCGCGCCTTTGACGGCAGTGCGTGGCATGGGCCTTCGCTACTCGAACTGTTGGAAGATGTGGATGCGGCCATGGCCGCGGCCCGGCCCCTGCCCAAAGTTCACAGCATTTGGGAGCTTGTCTTGCACATTGCGGTGTGGGACAACGCGGCCTCCCGCAGGTTGAGCGGAGAAAAGTGTCAACCTACCGGTCTGGCAAATTTTCCACTGGTGTCCGCGCCTACAGAATCAGCGTGGCGCAAGGCCGTAGCCGAGACGAGACGCATTCACGAGGCTCTCGTCAAAACCGTCGCGGCTCTTCCCGACTCCCGCCTCGGTGAATGCGTTCCCGGCAAACGCTACGACTTCTCTCACATGCTATATGGAGTTGTTCAGCACGAGCTTTACCATGCCGGGCAGATTGCTATCCTGAAAAAAGCGCAGGGTCGCTCGCGCGGATAGCAGCTTTTCAAGGCAAGTCTTCGGCGTTTCGGACCAAACCCAACGTCCAAAGACCTTTGCGTCACCATTTCTTAAAGATCACGGCCACGGCCGCGACGATCAGCGCGAACCCTGCGAGGTAATTCCACCGCAGCGGCTGCTTCAGATACAGCACGGAGAAGGCGGCGAAGACAGTAAGAGTAATGACTTCCTGGATCGTCTTAAGTTGGGCCGCGGTGAACTCGTAGGAGCCGATGCGGTTTGCCGGGACTTGGAAACAATATTCAAAGAACGCGATCAGCCAGCTGACCACAATTACTTTGTAGAGCGGTACCTCGCGATATTTCAGATGTCCATACCAGGCAAACGTCATGAAGATGTTGGAGATGGTGAGCAGCGCGATCGTCCTCATGGGGCGATTCAATCCTTTCCGCGGTTGATTTTCCGTAACGTTGGAATGCCGAGCCTGGAACGCCCGAACCAGCGGAGCTAATCCAGATGATCTTTCTCTGATTTACGTTTACAATTTCCTTCTGGCAACCGGCCCTCGAGAATTTCTCTGCCCTCGCAAAATCCGATTTCCGTCGCCGTGGTCGGCGTAGGCGTCTTCGGACGCAATCATGCCAGAGTCTACAAGGAACTTGAACAACAAGGAGAGCCGGTGCGCCTGCTGGGGGTGGTTGATCCGGACATAAGCCGCGCCGACGCCGTAGCCAGCGAGTTTGGATGCAGGGGCTTCGGATCAGTCCAGCAGATGTTAACCACACGCAGCGAGTTGCAAGCCGCCTCGGTAGCGGCTCCCACGGTGCATCACCTTGCTGTGGCGCGCGAGTTGATGAAGGCCGGAGTGGACGTGCTGATCGAAAAGCCGCTGGCGGCAACGCTGCCGGATGCAGAAGAGCTGGTCTCGCTCGCGGCTACGCACAAGCGGATCGCGCAGGTCGGGCATCTCGAGCGCTTCAATCCAGCGGTTCGCGCGACCGTCCCTTTGCTGACGCAACCTATGTTCTTCGAAGTGCACCGGCTCAGCGTGTTTACTCCACGCTCACTCGATGTGAACGTCGTCCTCGATCTGATGATCCATGATCTCGACATTGTGCTGGCGTTCGCCAAGTCGCCGGTCAAAGAAGTTCGGGCCGTCGGGCTGCCCATTTTGTCGGGCAAAGTGGACATTGCGAATGTGCGGCTGGAGCTCGAATCGGGCTGCGTTGCGAACTTTACGGCCAGCCGCGTCTCCACCGAGCGAGTGCGCAAGCTGCGTTTTTTTCAGCCGCGGCAGTATGTTTCGCTCGATTACGGACGCCAGGAGGTGCTGGTCTTCACCGTGGGACAGGATGGAGCCGTATCGGAAGGAAAGTCCGGAGCAATGTCCGGATCGCCTTCGGTAAATCCTCAGATTGGCGTCACGAAACCTCCGGTCGCCTCGGAAGAACCGCTGCATGCCGAGCTCAAGGCTTTTCTCCGCGCGGTACGAGAACGCTCCACGCCCGTGGTTCCGCTCGAAGACGGCCGTCGCGCCCTGGCGTTGGCGCTCGAGATCGTTGATGCAATTCGCGACCACGGAACAAAAGTAAACCTCGCAGGCATCGCCAAAGCAAAACCCTGATTCTTCTCTAGAGATCCGCGTCAAACCCTTCCGCTTCCTCCTGACCGAAGCCGTACTTCAGGGGAGTGAAGGATCTCGCGCGCAGACTGACCATGCTCTCATGCGAGATCCCCTTCGACTTGCGCCGGGAAGGCTCTCGCTCGGCCTAACCGCGCCGGCTCGGGATGACGCCCTCATACGAGAAGCCCAACCTGCAAACGGGAGGGCGTCAAATCTCTCATTTACATATGTTTACACACCGAAGTCGTGGCCCGATTGTAGGAGAGCAGAATCCCCCGAAAGATGCGAAAATAGAAGCAACTTGGTTGTAGAGCATCGCGCGCATTGCGTTACTTCCTGCCAGGCCGGGATGCAACGCCGCGAGTGTATCCTGTGTCTAACGAGTGGCGGATACAGCTAAGCTTTTACAGTTAAGCGTTCTCAGTTACGCCCAGCGCATGCCGATCACGCAAATTCCATTCCAGGATCCGGTGGCTCCCCCCGAAAAGCCGCAACCGGAACAACTCGGCCTCTACGACCAGCAGGATTGGGAAACCGCCTACCGTGATCTCGATGCGCATGTACCACACCTGCTCATCCAGTTGCAGGACGATCTGGAGCGCTCTCGCTGGCGCGAAGCGATCTGGATTTCGATCATCGTGCACCTGGTGCTCACCATTGTTCTGTGGAACTTAAACCTGATCGAGAAGTTCGTTGGCTGGCACACCGCAGTCGTTGTGCCCATGGCGACCCAGGACAAGAACCTCACCTTCCTTGCGCTGCCGCCGGATTTGCAGAAGCCCACGCGCAGACCGAACACGAACATTGCATCCGACAAGGATCGCATCGCGACCTCGCGTCACCCCGAGCTCGATCCCAAGGAATTGCGCAAGATTTTGGCGACACCTCCGCCGGGCGCGCCTGGAATGACAGGTCCGCGCGCGCCGCAGCCTGCACCGCCACAAGCGGCGGCTCAGAACCAGCCGCCTTCTCAGCAGCCGCAAGGGCAGCCCCAGCCTCGTCCGCAGTTCCAGAGCGATCAGCAGGCACAGTTGCAGACGCCCGCCCGTCCCGATAACTCTTTCAGCAAGTACGCGGGTGCGATGACGCCGGGGGCAGCGATTCAGCAGGCTACGCAAGGAGTGGCAGCCAACCGCGCGGCCGGTGCTGGTCAGGGAGGCGACTTCGGGCTTGGGACTGGCGCTCACGGCGCCCAAATGGGTCCCTTCGAGATTCTCAGCGACACCCAAGGCGTAGATTTTGGACCTTATCTGCAGCGGATCTTGGAGGATGTGCGACAGAACTGGTATCACCTGATTCCGGAATCTGCCGAGATGAAGAAAGGGAAACTCGCCATTGAGTTTGCCATTACAAAGGATGGCAAGGTCGCGGACATGCGCCTGATAGCCACCTCGGGTGACACCGCGCTGGATCGCCCGGCATGGGGCAGCATCACCGCTTCCAATCCTTTCCCGCCACTACCCAGCGAATTCACCGGGCCGTATCTCGCGCTCCGGTTCCGTTTTTATTACAATCCCGACAAAGCTGATTTGCAGTAGCATCGCGTCCTCCCCCTCCGCAACGCCCTTCCTTGCCCTGGATGTACCTGCTACATTTTTAGCCAGTGCTGCCCTCCGAAGAATACGTTCAGCGCCGGGACGCTCGTCAGGCGCGCGTTGCCCACTACGAGAAAATTCATATCCGCCTCGGTAATCTCCGGCTTGTTTTGGCGTTGCTCGCAGTAATCATTGCGTGGGCTTCGTTCCGAGGGCACTACTTCTCACCTTGGTGGCTGACCGTACCCGTTGTCGCGTTCGTGGGCATCGCGGACTATCATTCGCGGATTCTTCGGGCGCGCGAGTTGGCTCACCGCGCTGCCGGATTTTATGACAAAGGGCTGGCCCGCGTTGAAGATCGTTGGGCCGAGTTCGGAGAAACCGGCGATCGCTTTGACGATCCGCATCACGTATACGCGAGCGACCTCGACCTGTTCGGGAAGGGAAGCTTATTTCAACTTCTTTCGACCGCCCGCACGCGCATGGGCGAAGACACGCTGGCACAGTGGCTACTCTCTCCCTCCACAGTGGAACAGGTCCGCGAGCGCCATGCCGCAGTGAACGAACTGCGCGATCAGCTGGATCTGCGAGAGGATGTGGCGGTGCTTGGCGAAGATGTTGGCGTGGGCGTGCATCCCGCCGCACTGTTGAAGTGGGCGGAATCGCCGAACCTGATGACACCGTTATGGATCCGATGGCTGTCGCCGTTTCTGGCTGCGCTGGCGGTCGCGGGCGCTGTCGTGTGGGCCGTGTGGGGAATGGCTACACCGCTGGTGCTGATCGTAGTGATCGAAGCCATACTCACATACCGGCTAAAGAAACCACTGGAGGAAGTGCTGCGGGAAACCGAGCACGCATTTCGCGACTTGGACTTGCTTTCGGGCGTGCTCGCCCGGGTCGAAGCACACACGTTCCAGTCGCCGCAATTGCAGGCGCTGCAGCGCGAACTGTTGTCGAACGGCGTCTCCGGCTCCCAGGCAATCGCGCGGCTCAGAACTTTAGTCGACCGGATCAACTCGCGCCACAACATCTTTGTGCGGATCATCGACGCTCCGCTCATGTACTCGGTGCAAGTAGCATTCGCCGCGGAACGCTGGCGCAACGCTCATGGCAGTGCGCTGCGGTTGTGGGTGAATGCCATCGGACAGATGGAGGCGCTTCTTTCGCTGGCCGCTTACAACTTCGAGCATCCTTCTGATCCGTTTCCGGTATTTGCTGACGGCGCGGCCGCGTTCGACGCCGAAGAACTTGGACATCCCCTCGTTCCGGCGGCAACCTGCGTGCGCAACAACGTCAACATTTGTGGAAAAACGCGAGTTCTGCTGGTGAGCGGTTCCAACATGTCGGGCAAAAGCACCTTGCTGCGCGCCGTAGGAATAAATGTTGTGCTGGCCATGGCGGGCGCGCCTGTGCGAGCCCGCTGCCTGTCACTTACGCCGCTGCGAGTGGGGGCCAGCATTCGCGTCAACGATTCGCTGCGGGAGGGCAACTCGCGTTTCTACGCCGAGATCACGCGGCTGCGGCAGATTTTCGATTTGGCGGGAGGCGATCCGCCACTGCTGTTTCTATTGGATGAACTGTTACAGGGCACAAACTCGAAAGATCGCCGCGTCGGTGCGGATGGAATCGTACGCGCGCTGGTGAAGCGCGGCGCAATTGGGCTAGTGAGCACGCATGATCTGGCGTTGACCGACATCGGCGGTCCGGTCGAGATCCAGTTGCGCAACGTCCATTTTCAAGATGAGCTTACGAACGGCCGAATGACATTCGACTACAAGCTACGCGATGGCATCGTTACGAAAAGCAACGGCCTTGAACTGATGCGCTCCATCGGGCTTGAAGTGTAGGTGTCGGCAGTTCTTCCGCATCTGTTACCACACTTGGCAACGGTTCTGATTCACCATAGGCGCGCCCGCCTTGCAGTGAAATGCTTCCTGGAATTGCGGCATATTTGAGACTACGCCGTTCGTACGATACTTTTCCGGAGAATGCGGGTCGACCGTGGCCCGCATCCGCTTGGTCTCATCCCGGGTCTCGCCGCACCAACTCTGGCCGTAACCCACAAAGAAGCGCTGATCGGGCGTGAGGCCATCGATCGGCTCCAGCCTTTGGTCCTTGGTGTCATCCTTCCACGCCGCGTAGGCCAGAAGCAGGCCGCCCAGATCGGCCACATCTTCACCCAGAGTCAGCTTGCCGTTGATTTTGATGTCATCGATGATGGTGTAGGTTGAATACTGGTCTGACACGCAACTGGCGCGCTTCACAAATTCCTTTCCGTCCTCCGGAGTCCACCAGTCGCGCAGGTTGCCGTGGGCATCGAACTGCCGTCCTTCGTCGTCGAACCCGTGGGTCAGTTCGTGTCCGATGGTGCCGCCGGTGTCGCCGTAGTTGGGCGCAGCATCGGAGGTCGGATCGAACGCCGGAGGCTGCAGCACGCCCGCGGGAAAGTTGATGTCGTTCATCTGCGGATCGTAATACGCGTTCACGGTCGGCGGCGTCATGTCCCATTCGCCACGATCCACGGGCTTGCCGATTTTGGCTAACTGCCGGTTGAATTCGAACTCCCGTGCGCGCTCCACGTTGCCCAGTTCGTCTCCGCGCACGATCTCAAGTTTGCTGTAGTCTCGCCACTTGTCGGGATACCCGATCTTGTTGGCCATCCCTTGCAGCTTGGCCAGCGCCTGCTGCTTGGTTGCCGGAGACATCCACGGCAAGCTCTTGATGTCCTGGTCCATCGCCACCTGGATTTCCTTCACGATTTTCAGCGCCTGCTGCTTGGCCTCCGGAGTGAAATACTTTTCCACGTACGCCTGGCCTAAATCCTCTCCCAAATAGCGATCGACCGCTTCCGTGCAGCGTTTCCAGCGGGCCTGCAGTTCCTGCTGTCCGCGCAGCGTCTTCCCATAAAATGCGAAGTTCTCGTTCAAAAATGGAGCCGAAAGAGAGGGTGCATCCGCATGCACCAGATGCCACCGCAGGTAAGTTTTCCAATCCGCCAGGTTTTCTTTTTCCAGTTCTTCGTTCATGCTTTTGAAGAAGGTGGGCGAGGCGACATTCAAGGAGGGGAGCGCGGGCATTCCAACCTTGCCGAAATAAGCCGTCCAGCGGAACTCGGGAGAAATCTTCTCCAGCTCCGCGCTGGTCATCTTGTGGTCCAGAGCCTTCGGGTCGCGCCGTTCGACTCGCGTCATCGAACCCTTAGCCAGAGCGGTTTCGATGCGCATCACGGTTTGTGCCTCGGCCGCTGCGGTTTCGTGCTGGTCGCCGAGCAGCTCAAACATTTTCCCTACGTGAGCAACGTACTGCTTGCGCAGTTCGACCGACTTGGCATCGTCCTTGGTGTAATAGTCGCGGTCGGGCAAACCCAGTCCGCCCTGGTCGGCGTCGGCGATAACCTGATTGGCATCGCGGAAATCCTGAATCGAATCAAAGCGGAAAAGCACGTTGTCATTAATCATGGCCGAGGCCACGTCAGCGATTTCCGCCTTGGAGCTCATCTTGGCAATCTGTTCCAGCTCCAGCTTCAGCGGCTCGGCTCCCTTGGCGTCGATCGCCTTCTCGTCCGTACAGGAGGCATAGTAGTCGCCAATCTTTTGGTCGACCGTGTTGCGCTTGGGGTCTGGCGCGGACGCAGCTTCCAGAATCCCGCGCAAACGCGCCAGATTTTCGTCCTGCATTTTGGAATAAGTGTCCCACGACGATTGATCGGGGGGAATGGGGTTTCTCTTGATCCACCCGCCGCAGGAATAAGTAAAGAAGTCCACACAAGGATCGACGCTCCGGTCCATCGACGTGACGTCCAGCGCCGGCTCAGGCTTGGCCGCTCCCGCCTGCTGCGCGTTGGCTAAGGACAGAGAAAATAAGATCGCAAACGCAACCAAACTCATGCGCACGATTGCCATTGAGAACCCTCGTTGGTATGAAATTGAAACCCTGAGACCCCAAAGTATAAGCCCAGGCGTCAAGCCTTATGTCAGAAGCCCAGGTCGGAAGCCGATCTTAGCCCTTTCTCAAATGAATCGATCCATCTCCGGTGCGAATGGTCAGCAGACTTCCCCCGCCATTCAGTTTGCCGCGGACTTCATTCTGCCGAATCTGGCCCTCGGTGGTGATCGGCATGTCGAGATCGATGTGGCCGTCGCTGGTGTGCAGGTCCACGTCGGCGGCCAGTTCGCCGGGGACTTCAAGAGAAACGTTGCCGTCGCCGGTCTCCAGTCGCCAGCCCGTCGCCAGCGAAGATCCGCCCGCCGCGCGCACTTCCACGTGACCGTCGCCCGTCTTTAACTCCAGCTCATCAAAGCGGCCCTGGGCCGTAATGTGTCCGTCGCCGGTCGTGGCGTGCAACTTTCCGTCCACCGCCTCCAGGTTCTCGGAGCCGTCGCCGGTGTGCAGATCCATTTCACCCTTCAGTCCGGCAATGTCGATCTTCCCATCCCCAGTGCGCAGATTGACGCGACCCTCGCGCGGCATCTGGATCATGATGTCCACGCGATGGTTGCCCCAGTCGACGCTGAAGTTGTGGTGCGGGTAGTGCACATCAATTTCGACCGAGTCTCCGCTCTGATGCTCTTCCACGCGAATGCCGCCTTCGCCGATCTTGTAGCGAGAAGTGATGACCTTGGCCTCAATCCTGTTCTGATCCCAGGTCGTGACGCGGATGTTGGCGTCGGAGGTCTCGATTCGCAGCTCGGGCTTGCCGCTGAGGTTATAGGTTTTCGACCATTCATCGGCGCGGGCGGGTACCGCGGAAAGCAGGGCAAGAGAAGTGGTAGCCAGCGTGGCAAGCGTCAGGCGCTTCATCGCAGAGAGTTTCATAAATCCTCCGGCAAGGGCACAGCTTCGCCCAGCCTGTTAGACGTGGTTACGGACGATCGGTGAGGTTAGTTCCACGGAATTAACCGCCTGGCGCATCCGCGGCAACGCCACTTGCCGCGCCGGAGGTCCCTTTGAACGGAGAGCTTCTAGGGAAGCGCGGGAAGAAATAATTCAGAGATTACGGATGGGAAACCAGAGAGATGAATCTCAGCACGTGGTCGGAATGCTGTATATTCAGCGGCCAATGTGCTTACTTGCCGCCCGCGCCGGCCACCTGCACCGCCGACTCCATCAAGGCCGGGATCCGCACCACGAACAGCGCCCCGCCTTGCGGCTGGTTCTGGCAGGTTATCTGGCCACTATGATCCTGGATTACTCCATACACCGCGCTCAGACCGAGGCCCGTACCCTTTCCGACCGGCTTGGTGGTGTAAAACGGATCGAAAACCCGCTGCGGCTCGCGAATCCCCGGTCCAGAATCGGAAAACTGCAGCACGGCCTCTTTGCCCTGCAGTTGGGCTGTAATCTCCAGCGACCCTCCGCCTGCCTCTTCCAGAGCATCCATGGCGTTCTCGATGATCTCGACAAACGCCTCGAAGAGTTGGTTGGCATTGCCCTGCACCCGGGGAAAACCGGGGTCAATGGAAAGCTCCACCCGGATCGTTCCCGATAAACGGCGCGACTCGAGCATCTGGGTGGCGCGCTGCAGCAGCATACTAACGTCCACCGGAATTTTTTCCGCGGGCGACTGCTGGGCAAAACTCAACAGGTCCGCGACCAGATCACGGGTTCGCCCAGCCTGGTTCACGATCTTGCGCACGAGCGCGTGCTGTTCGTCGGTGAGCCGCTCCTTCGTCCACAGTTGCTCCGAATACGTCATGATTGCGGTCAAGGGATGGTTGATGTCGTGGGCCGCTCCCGCCACCAGGTTTCCCAGCGAAGCCAGCTTCTCTCTCTGCACCAGTTCGCTCTGCAAACGCTTCTGAGCCTCGTATCCCTGGCGCGACTTCTGCAGCAGGGTCACGAGAGTCTGGTCCTGGACATACTGCCGCAAAAACACGAACGCTCCCAACAGCAACATCGCCACCAGCACGGTCGCAACCCGGAACACTCGGGAGGGAGGAGCCGACTTATCGAGCAGTATGGTCCACAGTCCCAATCCCGGCAGAGACAGCAGTGTCAGCATGGCGAGCCGCGGAATCACTTTCCTCCATCGCGGGTCCAAATTGATCTCTCGGCTCTCGAGACCCCATTCCCGCGCCGATAAAGCGGTGGCCGCCATCCACGCCAATGTCCCGATGAAAGGGACATCGTACAGGCTTCCTGAGTAATACCTGCCGCTCATCACCGCCCGCTCCAGCACCCAGGAGTTAATGGCGTAAAGCAGACCGACGGAAAAAAGATTCCCATAGAGCCGGCGCCATCCGCTCGATCTGGTCCATACCGCTTGCCCCAGCACCGCCAGCAGCAGGACGTTCTCCAGCCGATAAAGCCGGTTGTAGCAGATGTTATACAGATCGACGTTCGGGGCTACATACTGGTGGGGAAACACAATGAAGGCATAAAGAAAAATCCACCAGGCCAACAGCATCAGAAAATTCCGCAGACTGAGATGATTTCTGGCTTCTCTTTTAAGCAGGTCCGGGCGCCAGAGTACCGCCGCGATCATCGGTACCGCATGGAAGAAGAGAATGACGTCAAAGAAAGATGCATCGGGAAACCTGCGATGCAGGCCGATTTCGCGATAAGTCCACGCTGCCTGATTGCACGCCCAGAGCGAGAATCCGAGCGCCATCAACGCCCAGAAACTGCGCTCCTGCCCGGGGCGGGCCAGAGCGTTGCGCAGCGCGATCGCGGCGGCTACCAGCATCAAAGCCAGTCCCCCCAGATCGGAAAACGCCGTCAACCCAGTGCTCTTATGAGCCATCACCGACACGCCGGCAAAAGCCAGTGTGATCCCGGCCGCTGCGGCAAACCAACGGTGGCGCTCGAACAAACTCATCCCTCTTTATTCTATGTTACGGAATTCGTCATCCCGAAAGCGCCTGGCAGGCCGCCAGTTACTTTGGTCATACCTGTTCGGAATTGCAGTTGGGGGATCACGGTTCGGGTGCTCGCTCAAACCTCGCCGTTGTTTGGCGAGACTAGAGCCTACCCTGAGCGAAGCCGAAGGGTGGGGTTTTGATCTACAGCCGCACTTCCAGACCCCCGAATCCAAAGATGTTCTAGAATCGACAGGGAGGGCATTGATCGTATCCTTCCCCTGGTGACCCATGGCATTTCCCGTGACCCGTCTTCGCCGCCTCCGCCGCACCGCGGAGCTGCGCAACCTGGTGTGTGAGACTCGCCTCACTCCCGACGCACTCGTCTATCCCATGTTCGTCTGTCCCGGCGAAGGTGTTCGCAAGCCAGTCCGCTCCATGCCTGGCGTGTTTAATCTATCGCTGGACGAAGCGGTAAAGGAGGCGCAGCAAGTTCATTCCTTGGGCGTGCCCTCGGTCATCCTGTTCGGCCTTCCCGACACGAAAGATGAAGTTGCCACCGGTGCCTGGGCCGACGACGGCATCGTCCAGCGAGCTGCCCGCGCCCTGAAGCGCGAAGTCCCCAGCCTGATCCTGATGGGCGACGTATGCCTCTGCGAATACATGTCGCACGGCCACTGCGGAATCGTGAAACAGACATTCACGCCCCAATCCTTGGGTGCCGCGGTTCGAGACGCCCTAACGCCGTCGCAGCGCCTGCTCATGGTGAAGAGCAAAGAAGAAAAAGAAAGAGCCATCGCGACGCTGGCATCCGTAGCCGCGCGTGCCGCGCAGTCAAGTTTCGAAATTGACAACGATGCCTCCCTCGAACTCCTGGCCCGCACCTCAGTCTCGCTGGCGAAAGCCGGCCTCGACATCATCGCCCCCTCCGACATGATGGACGGCCGCGTCGCCGCCATCCGCCGCGCTCTCGACGCCGCTGCCTTCACCCATACGCCGATTCTTTCCTACGCCGCCAAGTTCGCCTCCGGCTTCTACGGCCCCTTCCGCGAGGCCGCCGACTCCGCTCCGCAGTTCGGCGACCGCCGCTCCTATCAAATGGACGGGGCCAACCGGCGCGAAGCCATGCGCGAAATCCAAGCCGACATCGACGAAGGCGCCGACATGATCATGGTCAAACCCGCCCTGCCCTACCTCGACGTAATCGCCGCCGCCCGCGAGCGCTTCGACCTGCCCCTGGCCGCCTATCAAGTCTCCGGCGAATATGCCATGATTGAAGCCGCCGCCCAAAACGGCTGGATCGAACGCGACCGCGTCATGATGGAATCCCTACTAAGCATCCGCCGTGCCGGCGCCACCATCATCCTGACCTACTACGCCAAGGACGCGGCCAAGCTGTTGGGATGAAGTGGTAAGTGTGAGGGAGTTGCACGGGTGGGGGCGGACACTACTGACCGCCGCTTTTTACTTTGATCTAGACCTCGAATTCAGACGGTCCATGCATCCTCCCCATTCGCGACGGGCCTCCAAGCAAAGTCAAAAGCGTCGGACCGCAGTGTCCGACCGCGCGCACGACAGCCCACGCCGCCGCTACACTCCTGCAGCACCTTGGCCCTGGAAACTCACTTCCACCAGCTTACGGTCTTCCTCCGAGACCGTGAACATCTGCCGCGGCTTCAGGCTCATAAAGCTGGCCACGAATACGTCGGGGATTTGGCCGATACGGGTGTTGTAAGTGTTGACGTCGTCGTTGAAAAACTCGCGGCGGTCGGCGATGCGCTCTTCCAGTTCGGTAATGCGGTTCTGAAGCTTGAGGAAGTTTTCGTTGGCCTTGAGTTGTGGATAATTCTCGGCCACGGCAAACAGTCCGCGCAGCGCGCTCGCCATCTGCAGATCGGCAACGGCTTTCTGGCCGATGCTAGCCGCGTTCACCGACGCCGTTCGCGCCTCGGTCACGGCGAGCAGCGTCTGCTGCTCGTGCTGCATGTATCCCTTCACGGTCTCCACCAGGTTGGGGATTTCGTCGTGACGCTGCTTGAGCAGCACGTCGATATTGGCCCAGGCGCGGTCGTTCTCATTGCGCAGCCGCACCAGCCCGTTGTAGAGAATCACGCTGTAAATGAGCACGCCGGCTACAAAAAGGAAAAACGCCAACCCGGTGATCGCACTGCTATCCATTACTTTAAGGTGCCAGTCGCGGGTCGCGAAGGCAAGTGCCGGAAGGGTTGCGTCAGCAGTTTCGAGCGTGTCGCGACTACGCACACGCGGGACAGCCGAGGCGGCTGTCCCTATATGCGCATCTTTGTTCGCTAGTCTTTGTTCGCTAGTCTTTACTGGGTTTTTTCGGAGTGAGATCGCAGGCTTTGCGAACTTCATCCAGGTTCAAGCCTGTGGGGGAGAACTCCGCAATCTGCCGTCCGCTCGCGGTCGGGAGTTCGATATTAAGCACCTGCGCACCGAGTAGCCCTCGGGTGGTTCCTTTGTCCATAGAAAGGAAGTGGCCCCGCTCCCAGTTCCAGCCATGATAGCCATGCGTGTCGTCGATGCGAACCATCACTTCCAGTTGCGGCTGGCCCCAGAAGCCGGGTCGATTGGGTGGAGGAAGTCGGACTCCGGGATTGAAATCGGCCAACCTGAGCTTGCCATTCTCGCAAAACAGGTCGACTCGGGGCGGGTAGTTAGGATCTTCGCGAAAGTAATTGTTGGCTACAAGTTCGAAGCGGACTTTGTGGGCGCCGGTCATCTTGTCTTCCGATTGAAACTCCATCCATTTGCCGCCGGCGCTGACGCCGTCTTTTTCACCCTGATAGGGGCTCATGGCGCCACCCTGGGCAAAAGCAGAGACGGCGCAAAGCAGTGTCACGCAGGCCAAAACGGACTTGGCAGCCAGGGCGGTACGATTGGGGTTACGAGACGAGTGCAATTCGTTCACAGTTTCCTCCAGACGGGTATCCTTAACTATGTTTGAACCCGGAAGGACCCTGAAAAGTTGCGCGAAAAGGTTCAGGCCTGACGGGTTCCCGGGCAACGACCTACCGGGTATTGACCTTCAGGTCGACATAGACCTGGGACCGGTCGTCGAACTGGCTGACCGATTTGGTGTCGCTTTTGCGGCCCTTATACTGAGCGTAAACCTCATAGTCGATGGCAGTGGAGAGCGCCGGGAAGCGGTAGGTGCCGTCCGGTCCCACAATGTAGGTCTTCACCGATCGAGTGCGGGTGTTGGTCAAGTAGACGATCGCATCGGGTAGCGGGTTGTCCTGCGGATCGAGCACCTTGCCGAGCAGCAGGCGCCCCACGGCCTTATCTTTTTTGTCGGCCGCGGCATTGGACACCACACCCAACACTACCAGCAGCCCACAAGTCACAATCAAAGCCTTGATCAAGGATCCCTGGCGATTCATGCTGCCGCTATTGTCTCACGGAGAACTTGCAGCCAACTACTGGCCAGAAGCTATCTCATTAATGGTTGGGAAGCGCACGGGCTACGCAGGCGGGGGAAACACTAGGCATGCGGCTCAGTCATGAAAGGGCGCGGCTTTCAGGCGCGCCGTAGGTGCCGCAAAATCAGCAGTGGCTTTCGCCAAAGCAACTGGCGGCGATTGCCGCTCTCGCAAAGAATGCTCAGGTTTTGGCCTGACGGATCTCGCAGCTTCCTTCTTTCCCTTGATTAGGAGACGGTTTCTAGTGGGTCAGGTGTAATCCAGTGTCTGCGCGTTCGTCGTTATAAATGTGAACCGTAACCTGCTGCACCAGCCGCAGAGGCTTGCCGTCGGCGGATTTGACGCCCTTAAGATCAGCCCACAGAATATAGTCCGCTTCGCCAGCCGGAACCCGCTGGGCGAACTCACCCATGTGGTCGGAATAGAGTTCCCAGCGAACCTTCTTGGCTTTATCGGTGGCGCGGCGGATTTTCACGGTGACACCATACACCGGACGATCATCAGGTCCCCAGACCGTCCCGGCAATGAGAGCGTAGGGCTTGGCTTTGTCCTTGTCCTTGGAGTTGGAAGCTGCGAGAAGCCCTTTCTGCGTGCTGAAGATCGGCAAGAGAAGTACGATCAGGAAAAAGCCCAGGTGAAACAACTTTGCAAAAGGCCCGCCCGAACGAAGTTTAAGAATAGTCACCGTCTTCGCTCTCCTCCGCTTCCTCGTCGTCTTCTTCTTCGTAACCTGCTTCCACGGCTTTCAATTCGAGCGGACTGGTGGTGACGACTTCAAAATCCGTGCCACACTCCGGGCACGAGATCACTTCCCCTTCATCGACCTCTTCCTCATCGACGTCCAGATTGGTGTCGCATTCGGGACAAAGAACCATAAAGCCTCCCTCGCCGGTTAGAGCCTCCTGTTAATATTTAGAGTCTCCCCGGCTGTAGGTCAAGGGGCACGAGCTGTAGACGCGCGATTTTTCTAGAGGAGCGAAAATCGCTCTCCCGGAGCGACATTTGCGCTAGAAGGGGAAATTGAACCATGCTCCATTTGTTTCGCGGAACGCGCTGGATTGCGGCCGCGCTTCTGTCGGTGGCGATGACGGGTACGGCCCAGTCTGGGAAATCTGAGCCGAGTTACGCCGCCGATCCGCAGATTGCGGCGGCGTTGCGGCAGGTTTCCGCGCAACGAATTCAGGCGAACATTGAAAAACTTGTCAGCTTCGGAACTCGGCTGACCCTTTCGGCGCAGGATCCGGCATCGATTGCCGCGGGTCATGGAATTGGCGCGGCGCGCGAGTGGATCCAGTCGGAGTTCGAGCGCTATTCGAGAGATTGCGGCGGATGCCTGGAGGTGAAGACCGACAGCTTTAGCGAAGAGCCCACCGAGCGTATTACGAAGGCAACGGAGATCACCAATGTTTATGCGGTTCTGAAAGGGACTGACGCCGCGAACGCAAAAAGAATTGTGCTGGTGACCGGGCACTACGATTCGCGCAACACCGACATCCTCGATGGCATCGGCGACGCACCCGGAGCGAACGACGATGGCAGCGGCACCGCCGTCAGCCTGGAATGTGCTCGGGTATTAAGCAAGCTGAAGTTCCCAGCGACGATTGTTTTTCTGACTGTGGCGGGGGAAGAGCAGGGTCTGAACGGCAGCAAACACTTTTCGAAGATGGCCAAAGATCAGGCTTGGGACCTGGAAGCGGCCCTTAACAACGACATTGTCGGCGGCGACAAAAGCGCGGAACAGGATCATTCCGTGGTGCGAGTTTTCTCCGAGGGCGTGCCCGTGGCGGCCACCGAGCAGGACCTCCGGCGCATTCGTGGTTTGGGCGGGGAAAGCGATTCCGGTTCGCGGCAACTGGCACGGTATATCGCAGATGTTGGCCGGACTTATGACGTGGGCCTGAGGCCGATGCTGGTGTTCCGGCTCGATCGCTTTCTGCGCGGCGGCGATCATTATTCCTTCAACCAGCAGGGATTCGCCGCCGTGCGTTTCACGGAATTTCGCGAGGACTTTCATCATCAACACCAGAACGTGCGTACGGACAACGGCGTCCAATACGGCGATCTGCTCAAATTTGTGGACTATGACTATGTGGCGCACGTGGCGCGTCTGAACGCGGCTACGCTGGCATCGCTGGCATCGGCGCCGGCGCCGCCAGCGAACGTACATATACTGACCAGGGATTTAGAGAATGACACCACGCTGAGCTGGGAGGCTTCGCCGGGCGGACTGGCCACCGAATACGAGGTATTATGGCGCGCCACGACCAGCCCGGAATGGGAACACGCGCAGAAAGCTGGCAACGCGACGCGCGCGACGCTCAAGCTTTCGAAGGATAATGCCATCTTCGCGGTACGGGCGGTGGACCGCGCGGGTCATTGCAGTTTGCCGGTGGTACCGGTACCGGAGCGCTAAGCGGTTGTACTCGGCCTGGTGCGAGTAGAATTGGACCTTAGGTAAAGTCGAGGCAAAAAGTCGAGGTAAAATCTGTGCGGCGAACCGGCGAACCCATGACGTTGAGCCTGCCCCCGTTCACCCCGGCGGTGACCTGGCTGCTGGGCATCAACACGGGCATCTACCTCCTGCTCCTGCTGTTCATGCGAGTGCAAGCGGATGTCCCTGTTTTTGTTCTCGATAACCTCGCCCTTCAACCGCAAGCGGTAGTCCACGGCGCGATCTGGCAGTTGGTCACTTACGGTTTCCTGCATTTCGAGTTCTGGCACTGGTTCGGCAACATGCTCGGCCTGTGGATGTTTGGCGCTGCCTTTGAGAGCGCGTGGGGTACGCGGCGTTTCTTGGAACTGTTTTCGATTGGAGTGGTCGGGGCGGCAATTACCACGATTGCCGCTTCGTACGCGCACATCTTGGGCAATCCTGGGACGCGTACGCTGGGCGCTTCGGGCGGAGTCTTCGCCATTCTCATCGCCTTTGGAATGTTGTTTGGGGACCAGGAAATCATGATGATTCCGTTCCCCTTTATGATCAAGGCGAAGTACTTCGTGGGCATCCTGATTGTGGTCACGTTGGCGTTTGCCATGTCCGGCAGCGGCGGCGTAGCGTATGTGGCCCATCTGGGCGGACTACTGTTTGGCTGGCTTTATGTAAGACGCGGCATCAAGCCGGCGCTGGTGAACGTCGGATTCGCGGAACGCTACTACGGCGCACGCAATTCCTACTACCGCTGGAAGCGGCGCCGGGCGGCGAAGAAGTTTGAAGTCTACATGTCGAAGCATGACCGCCAAGTCCACTTCGACGAGCATGGGAATTACATTCCGCCCGATGACGACACCCACAAAGGCAATGGGGGATCGAAGTCGGGATGGGTGAACTAGGATTGGCCACGGATATCACGAATTACACGGATCGACAGTAGAAACGTCGCTTGCTAACGTCTCTGCCGGCGGCGCTCCGAATCATGGTGAGAGTGACGTTGCAGGCAGCGTCCCTACGATAAAAGTCCTGATAGCTCGGACCATATTTGTCTGGGCAGTGTCTCCTGCATTGCCTTCCCTTTGAATCCCAGATCGTGACCGGCACCTTCCACCACCAAGAGCTTCGTCTTCGCGGGAATCATCTTCAGGGCACGCTCCATCTCGGCAATTGACGCGAAGGGGTCGCGAGTACCTTGAACGAAGAGCGACGGCGTGCTCAGGTCGGGCAGATGTTGGGTGCGCTGCTGTTCGGGTTTGCGCGGGGGATGTAGGGGATAGGAAAGCAGCAGCAGGGCGGCAACCAACTCTGACTCTTGCGGTCGACTCTCGGCGCACAGCATGCTGGACTGGCGTCCGCCGTAGGAGTGGCCACCCAGCAAGAGGCGGCCGGAAGTCATTTTTCTCATGGCGGCGAGAGCATTTTTCAAGCCCGCGCGGTCGCGGGCTGCATCTCCGGGTCCCGGCGGACCGAAGGACTTGGATTGGCGATACGGCAAATCGCAACGCAGCACGGTGAATCCAGTGCTGCGGAATGTTTCCGCCAGAGCCACCAGAAGCGGTGCCCTGGCGTTCGAGCCCGCGCCATGGGCTAATACGAGGGCGTCGCCGTTGGGAGTGTCGGGCAGATGGAGGAAGCCGCGAACCTTCGGGTCGACGGAATCGTCATTGAACTCGCGCATGGGATTCTCAGGCAAGAAACCATTCTAAATCGTGCCCGATGCGGCCGCGCTCGCTCTGGCCTCACCTCCGAGGCGGCTATCTCTACACCAGCCTCTTCCCCCGAGTCTTTTCACTTCCGGCTTTCCAAAGGTAGTTCCGTCAGTGTCTCGTAGACTTTTACGATTTGAATTTCATTTCCCAGGCGAGACCA
>Ga0182018_10002058_pt1 | contig 21144 bp, 18 predicted proteins | sample 812P2MmetaG_FD_120490 | JGI IMG/M metagenome (GOLD analysis project Ga0182018, IMG submission 120490) | Permafrost microbial communities from Stordalen Mire, Sweden - 812P2M metaG | ecosystem: Environmental > Terrestrial > Soil > Wetlands > Permafrost | place: Sweden: Stordalen | collected...
ATCCACGTCTTTGGCGCGGTCAGTGAAAGTCGTGGATGGCTGGGCCAGGCCCAGCCGTGACGTGGAAACGTCGGGTGCTCGGACCCTATTTTAGCGCCCATGGGGTCGAGCCCGGGGATGACGAATCAGGAAGGCCGTTGCTATTCGCCGGAACCTGATCGGAAACCGCTCTGACGGATCACGCCGTCCAGCCAAAGTGCGGGAACGCCCAGTTGAGCTGCCGCAGGACCAGTTCGTTCATCTCCGGCGACAGTGTCGACTTCCAGTCGCCGGCGATGCCTTTGCGGAAGAACGCGCCGCTTTGTTCGGTGCCAGCCTCGCGGCCGCCGGTCTGCGCCGCGAAGGACGTCCGCGCGACGCAATCGGCGACGATGTCAGACGCATCCGATACGCTGAGAAACCGGAACATGTTTGACACCACGAGTTGCGGCGTCCGGCGCAGACTCTCGTACGTAACCGTCATGAAATCGGCGGGATACCGCGCGGCGAGGTCCAGGGTCGTGCGCGCGCCCTGATCCAGCGACGGCAGCGCGAGCCGGATGAAGGCGAATTTCTCCGCGGCTTCGTCCTCGCCGGCGACTGGTTTGTGGAAGAAATGCCACGCCGACGTCAACACGTCGCGCGGGTCGCGAGCGATGGTGATGCACTTCGCCTTCGGGAATAATTGTTTCAGTCGGGGAAAGAAAAACACGTTTTCGGGCGTTTTCTCTCCAATGGCGCGACAGGTCTTGTGCGCGCTTTGCTGACGCAACGCGAGCAGGATGGCGGTGCCCAAAAGGAATTCGACATCATCCTCGGTTGGGACAGGATACCCGCCTGTGTGGCCGAACAAGGCCGTATTCTTGCCGTTCAGCGCTTCGCGTCGCTTCGCCATCAGCGCTTCCAGCGGTTCGGCGAGTTGTTTATGGAACAGACCCTCGCCGCGGCAGGATACCTCCGGGTGGCAATCAAGAATTTGCTGCACCCAGGTCGTGCCGGAGCGTGGCGCGCCGCCGATGAAAAACAACTGCTTGCGGGCCAGGGTGACCAGCTCGTCTTGTTGCTCGACCCAATTTCGCAACGACCATTCCTGTCAGTTTGGGGGATCGGCGACACTACTCCCTTTCGGCGGCGAGAACCTTCGTCCGGGCCGGCCGTCGCGGCGGTGCCGGATCGCGGACTTTGGCGGCGTCATGCACACCGAACCCCGGAATGGTCGCGATGACCTGCTTCACCTGCGCCGGCGTGATCAGCCGCGTGCACTCGAATTGCCTGGGTGTGTCCTTATGCCGCGGGCACCACAGAAAATCCTTGTGGTCGAAACGATGCCGCGGATCGTTCCAGCACGAGTTGCAGGCATGCCAGTTGATCACGCGATACGGCGTCGCGAACTCATTCGTCGGATGCGTGAAGCCGCTGATCAACACCACCGGGCACCCGGCGGACCAGGCCAGCCACGTCAGTCCCGACGACAGGCCGACGAACATCGAAGCATGCCGCAGCAGCCGGGCGCGCTCGACCAGCGGGCGGTCGCCGGTTTCATCCTCGGCGCCGTTGGGGATCTGCGTCCACATCAGGCCAAACCCATGCGCGGGCTTTTGGTCGATGCAGATCACGCGGTAGCCGTTCTCCCTGAGGAACGCGACCACTTCGCGCCAGCCGTTGGGATTGGTCCAGTATTTACATCCGCTGCTGCTTTGCACGGCGATGACGGCATAGGGTTCGGCGATCGGCCGGGTTTCATCCGGCAGCGCCAGCCGTGCCGCTTCCTCCGTGGGATCGACGCCGAGGATGTAACCGGCGGTACGATGCAGACCGACCATCCGGAAATCGGTCGGCTGCCAATCGTTCGACTCGTCGCCGAAGAACACGCCAAGCGACCAGGTCGCGTACATCGTGTCCACGAGCTTGTGCTCAGCGACTTCCTCGTGGGTGACCAGCCGCAGGTCGGGGTAGGCATCGCGCAGCAGCGGAATGATCAGGCCGGACAGCGCGCAGGTGACGCGGGTGAGGGGATGTTGCTCCGCGAAACGGGCCGCGTAAGGAAACCAGGCGAGGATGTCGCCCAGAGTGCCGACCGGGAACTGAATAAGCACGTCCTGGTGGCGCGGGTCGAAATCGTGCGCCATCACGACGCGCGGGTCATCTGGCGCATCGTCGTCAATCGACCAGATTTCAACCTTGAAGCGCACGTACCAGCGCTTGGCGGAGTTCACGAATGCGCCTTTGTTCTCGCTCTCGAACAGGATGTTGCCGGTGTCGAGGTCGCGCAAACGGATGCGCCATTTGCCCTCTGTGCGGGGTGGCAGCGACACCCGGCAGCCGAGGTTGAAGTCGAAGCGAATGCCTTCCGGACCAACGAGTACCGGCGTCGAGGCCGCCGGCGGGTACGGCGATTTAACTGCCTCCTTCGGCGGTTCCTTGGCAGACCGCGGGTCGGACGCGCTTGTCTCGGCCGGGTCCTCGGCGGGCACGTCGGTCATATCGACTCCGGTCAGATTACCACGGGAACGGGCATTCGCGGGCGGCTCAACAATAACCGCTTCTGGGCGGCGGCCTCTCGTCCCCGTCATGGCCCGGACGAGCCGGGCCATGACGGGGACGAGAGGCCGCCGGTCGACTCGATTATTATCGGGCGCCGCCTTAGACTAAGTGCATCGCTGATGACCGTAAAGCATTCATCGCGGCGAAAGTCCCGCGACAATCCGGTGCGTCAGTCCGGAAAGAACACCAGGGTCCGCAGCTCGATGCTTTCCCGCGGCGGCCTTTCCACCGGCGCGGTCGGATCCTCAAACGAGGTATGCGGCATAAACCGCGCCCGCCCATCGTGCATGGAGTCGAAGCATTTCAACAGCAGCACCTCATCGCGGATCATGACCGGCGCATAAAGCCAGCGATGCGCCTTGTTATAGAACAGCGCGTAGATTTCACCGGTGCGATCGCGATAAATCAGGTCCTGCGCGACCAGATCGCCGTCCGCGATCGTGCCGGCGTGGCACAGCGCGAGCGGCGCATCCAGCAATGGCCCTTTGATCGGCCGCCACAAATTCACGATAGCGAAACGGTGTTTCAGCAGTTCCTCGGCCTCATCGCCCATCAGGTCGCGGACTCGTTGCGGGCCGGAGATCTCGGTGTAGTCGCCATGGATGCGAGTCACGGGCTGGCGCGGGATACCCGGCGTCCGGTCCTCAACACCCGGCGTCCGGCGGCGGATCGTGTGGTCGAAGATCACGACCCGATTTCCCCCCGTCGCCTGCGTGATGAGCCACTCAGCCTCGGGGTAGTACACCTGGCGCAGTTCGTCCTCATCGTACAAATCGCCGGCCTCGGTCGGCGCGGTGAGCAATTTAAATCCCTCGCGGTCCAGCGACATCGAATCGCCCAGAGGACGCATGTCGTAAATCGGCACCGTCCTGACGTCGGGAACCATGTTGGTGCGCGGTTGGCCGGAAGGCGGTTCGTAGGCGTAAGTGTGCGGCTTCTCAGCCATTTTCGCGAGGTAGGTTACCTCGCCATGAATGTGCGGCAGCCCGTCGAGGTCCATCATGCGGCTCCTGAGCGTGTGCTTTGCCCGAAAATGGGGACGCCGAGGGGGAGAAACAACCGCGGAGAAACAACCGTTACTGGGATGCCGCGCGCTGGATCGCCTGCCACACCCGTTGCGGACTCGCCGGCATTTCCAGTTCCTTAACCCCAAGCGGCGCCAGCGCGTCCAGAATCGCGATCATCACCGAGGGCAGCGCGCCGACCGTCCCCGCCTCGCCGCCACCCTTCGCGCCGAGCGGATTACTGGGTGTCGGCGACGGGTTACTGACGATCGAAATGTTACACAAATCATCGGCCCGCGGCATCGCGTAATCCATGAAGCTGGCGCTCAGGAGTTGGCCGGACTCACGGTCATAGACGACCTGTTCCATCAACACCTGACCGACCCCTTGCGCGACGCCGCCATGCACCTGACCCGCGAGCGTCATCGGGTTGATCACGGTGCCGACGTCGTCGACCACCAGATAAGTTCGCAGATCGACCTCGCCGGTTTCCGGATCGACCTCGACCTCGCAGACATGGCAGCCGTTCGGATACGTCGCGCGTTCCGGCGCATAGGTCGCGTGTTCGATGAACCCGGGCTCCATGCCTTTGGGCAGCCGCGCCGGCTGAAACGACGCCATCGCGACCTGCTTCAGGGTGACCTTCTTGTCGGTCCCGGCGACTGAAAACGCATTATCCGCGAAGGTGATATCCGCCTCGGCCGCTTCCAACATATGCGCGGCGAGTTTCTTGCCTTTGACGATCAGTTTCTCCGCCGCCATTGTCAGCGCGGTACCGCCGGTGACCATGGACCGGCTGCCGTTCGATCCCATGCCGAACGCGACCCGGTCGGTGTCGCCATCGATGAAACGAATTTCGTTCGCGGCGGTTCCCAGTTTCTCGTGCAGGATTTGCTTATACATCGTCTCATGGCCCTGGCCGTGGGTCTTGGTCCCCATCAGCAACAACGCCGAACCACTGGGCTGGAATCGCACCTCGGCATATTCCGGCACCGGGCCGGCCGCCTGCTCGATCGCGTTCACCAGCGCGAAGCCGCGCAACTTGCCGCGCGCGCGGGACGCGTCACGGCGAGCGGCGAAACCGGCGTAATCCGTCGTCCGCAGCGCGATGTCCATGTTCTCCGCGAAGGTACCGCTGTCGTAAACCTGGCCCAGAGGCGCCTTGTACGGCATCTGATCCGGTTGAATAACGTTCCGCTTACGCAATTCGATCCGATCGATGCCGAGTTCTTCCGCCGCCGCCTCGATGATACGTTCCATCAGATAAATCGCCTCAGGCCGTCCCGCGCCGCGGTACGGCGCGGTCGGATTGGTGTTCGACAGCACCGCGTCGATCGACACATGACACGCGGGCACGTGATAAACGCCGGTGATCGTGATGATCTGTCCAAACGGCGTCAGTAACTGCCGATCGGATGCGATATAGGCACCGACGCTCGCCAGCATGTTCAGCCGTACGCCGAGAAACTTGTAGTTCTCGTCCAGCGCCAGTTCGATCTCGCCGACATTGTCGCGGCCATGCTCGTCGGCCATGATGACCTCGGACCGTTCGCAGCGCCATTTCACCGGCCGGTCGAGCTTTTTCGCCGCCCACAGCACCAGCCGATGATCGACATATTGCCAGCCCTTGGTGCCGAAGCCGCCGCCGACGTCGTTGACGACAACGCGCACCTGGCTCTCCGGCACCTTGAACACGTTGGCCGCGAGCATGTTACGCACCCGATGCGGATAATTCACATCGGCGTAAAGCGTGTAGCGATCTTCGAACTTGTCGAACACGCCCAACGAGCCGCGCGGTTCCATGAACTGGGCGTGCACCCGCGTGATGACGTGGCGGCGGCGAATGATATGCTTCGCCTTCGCGAAGGCCGCGTCCGTCGCCGCCTTATCGCCCCGTTCGAATGTGTGGGAGATGTTGTCGCCGTTCTCGTCCCACACCACCGGCGAACCAGGCTTCGCGGCCTCGGCGACATCGGTGACGGACGGCAACGTTTCGTAATCGACCAGCACCAGTTCGGCGGCGTCCTTTGCCTCCGCCAGGGTTTCCGCGATCACCATGGCGACCGGGTCGCCAACATAACGGACCCGGTCGCCGATCAGCGCCGGCCGCTGCGGCGCGAACATCGGCGAGCCGTCGCGTTTCTTGCGCGGCATGTTGGCTTTCGGCATCGCGATCCCGTCGGCGACATAGTCGGTCGCGGTGTACACCGCCACCACGCCGGGCGCCGCCTTCGCCGCCTCCGTATCGATCGAACGGATCAACGCATGCGCGTGCGGCGATCGCACGAATATGCACCACGCCTGCCGCGGCATGACGTTGTCGTCCTGATAATGCCCGCGGCCAGTCAGCAGTCGAACATCCTCATACCGCCGCACCGGTTGCCCGACGCCAAACTTTGTGGGTGTATCGAAATGATCAGCCATTTTGTGTTTCCTTGAGAACCGGCCCGTTGGCCATCCCTATGATCCATTGCGGCCATAACCTGAAGCACTTCCACCGCACTGACGCCTTTGCGCTCTTTTTGCGGTTCTTTGCGCTTTTTGCGTTCATTCTTCCTGGCCTTCGCTCGGCACGAACCGCGACCATTCACCGCCGGGAAAGCGAAAGAAAAACGCAAAAAACGCAAAGAACCGCAAAAAGATTCGATACGGAATGGATGCAGGGCAATCGGGTCACTCATCAAACGAACCGCGTCGTGATCGTGCCGAGTGGGCCGTAATCCACCAGGAACACATCGCCCGCGTGCGCCTCGACCGTCGCGGTGAACGAGCCGCCCAACACGAACTGACCCGGTTCCAGCGCGATATCGAACGGCGCGAGCTTGTTCGCCAGCCACGCCACGCCATTCGCCGGATGGTTCAGCACCGCGGCCGCCACACCGGACTCCTCGATGACGTTGTTGCGATGGCACAACACGCCAACCCACCGCAGATCCATCTCCATCGGCCGGATCGGCCGTCCGCCGACAATCAGCGCGGCGTTCCCCGCGTTGTCGGCGATGCTGTCCAGCACGCAGCGCGGCCGGTTCGTCTCCGGATCGATGCGATACGTGCGTCCATCGACAATTTCCGCCGCCGGAACCACGTAATCGACCGCGTTCAGCACGTCGAAAATCGTGCAATTCGGACCCTTCAAACGCTTGCCCATCACAAACCCCAGTTCGCACTCCAGCCGAGGCTGGATGAACCGGCTCATCGGGATTTCCTCGCCGGTATTGTAGAACATATCCGCCATCAGCGAGCCGTAGTCAGGCTCGTCGATCGCCGACGCCCGCTGCATCGCGCGGGAGGTCAGCCCGATCTTGTGACCTTTGATGACGTTGCCCTCGCCGCGCTTGATATTGATCCAGGCGCGCTGCACCGCATACGCATCCTCGGTCGTGAATTCCGGATACAGCACACTGGGCGCGCGCGTGCGCTTCCGCTCCTTTTCGGCGGCGTGATAGGCACGGGCGAGGGCCTCGATCGTGGCGCTGTCTAGCATGGCGGTTCCCTGGGCTGGTCCCAACGCCTATGCGAGCCGCCCTCGCCGGTGTCAATCGCCGGGTCTCTTTCCGATACGCCTGAGCAGCGACACGAGGAACTGTGGCGACAAATAGATCGGAAACTGGCACAGCGCGAACCAGAGCCACGTCGACCCTGGCAGTGCACCCTCGGTCGCCGCGAGCATCAACCCCATGTTCCGCTGCGACGCGGCGAGGCCAAGCGACAATGCCTGGATCCGGCCGGCTCTCCAGAACACCAGGGTGGTGAGGAAAAGCAACGCGAAGAAAACCCCGAACGCGAGCACGGCCATCGCCGCGACCCGCATGGGATGAGCCAGCGTCTGGGGCACCACATCGCCCATCACCGCCGTGACAAAGACCAGCAGGAGCAGAATGTTGCCTCCGTCGATCGTCTCGCGGTGACGCTCGATCGTCGCCACCCCCACGACCCGGCGAATGACGCTCGCGAACAGAAACGATCCTGACAACATCGCGAACAATCTCAACGCCAGCCCACCCGGTGAGATCGCGAGCGTGTGGCCGAGCAACGCGTAAGCGAACAGCGGCGCGACCACCGGAACAAGGACCGTGCCCGCGACCAGTGTGATGAGCACGATCGTGGCATCCAGCCCGGCCAGAGACGCCATCGCGGGGGCGGCCATCATCGGCGATGTGACACCCTGAAGCATCAGGCCGAGGAACAGCCCAGGCTCGGATATGTTCAAGCCGGTACTGAGCGCGATGAGACCGAAGAGCAGAGGCACGCCGATCCCCGTCCAGGCCGTCGCTGTCAGGATGAGTGCGGGCCGCCGCAGATGACCGCGCAAAGCGGCCATGTCCAGGCGGCTGAACGATACGGTCAGCAACAGGAAGATCGCCTCCGGCACGCACGGCCGCAGGAACGCGCCGAGTGGAGGCACCGCGATGGCGAGGAACACCAAGGCGGCCACGGCTCGCGGTCCCTGGCGGCCAAGGCGGGCCAGCAGGTTCCAGGGCTGATATTGATGCATCAGGGGATATACCGGCAAAGCCGAGGGGCCTTCCAGTCCGCCGCGACCTCCCCCATGATGCCAGGTTCAAGCAAGACGAGGAGGAACGCCATGGCTGACGGCGGCACCGATACCAGAACCGCGCACGTCTCCGCCGAAGAGGCTTTGGCGATGCATGCCAGCGGCCGGCCCGGCAAGCTGGAAATCCGCGTCACCAAGCCGATCGTCACGGCGCGCGATCTGTCGCTGGCCTATTCGCCCGGCGTCGCCGAGCCATGTCTGCACATCGCTCGCGATGAGTCGCTGGCGTACGAGTACACCGCCAAAGGCAACATGGTCGCAGTCATTTCCAACGGCACAGCCGTTCTCGGACTGGGAAATCTCGGTGCCATCGCGTCGAAACCGGTCATGGAGGGCAAGGTCGCGCTGTTCAAACGTTTCGCCGACATCGACGGGATCGATCTGGAGATCGGCACTGAAGACGTCGACGAATTTGTCAGCGCGGTGAAATTCCTGCGCGGTTTCGGCGGCATCAATCTGGAAGATATCAAGGCCCCGGAATGTTTCGTGATCGAGCAGAGATTACGCGAGATCATGGACATCCCCGTCTTCCATGACGACCAGCACGGTACCGCCATCGTCGCCGCCGCCGGTTTGATCAACGCGTGCCATCTGACCAACCGCGAATTGCGTGACGCGAAACTGGTGGTGAACGGTGCCGGCGCCGCGGCGATCGCCTGTGTCGAGTTGCTGAAAGCGATGGGCATGCGCCCCGAACACGTGATCCTGTGCGACACCAAAGGCGTCGTGTATCAGGGCCGTACCGAGGGTATGAACCAGTGGAAATCCGGTCACGCCGTGCAAACCAAGGCGCGAACTTTGAGCGAGGCGCTGGAAGGCGCCGACATCTTCTTCGGCCTCTCGGTCAAGGGTGCGATGACGCCGGACATGGTAGGGCGGATGGCGGCCAAACCGATCATTTTCGCGATGGCCAACCCGGATCCGGAGATCACCCCGGAGGAAGCCCGCTCCGCCAGCCCCGACGCGATCATCGCCACCGGCCGCAGCGATTATCCCAACCAGGTGAATAACGTTCTTGGCTTCCCGTATATTTTCCGCGGCGCCCTGGACGTTCGCGCCAGCACGATCAACGAAGCGATGAAGATCGCCGCCGCCGAGGCGCTGGCCCAACTCGCGCGCGAGGACGTTCCGGACGAGGTTCATTCCGCCTCCGCCGGCAGACGGCTGACGTTCGGGCCGGAATACATCATTCCGAATGCGTTCGATCCGCGGCTGATCACGCGTGTGCCGCCCGCGGTGGCGCGTGCCGCGGTGGAGTCCGGCGTCGCGCGCAGGCCAATCATCGACCTGAACCGTTATGCCCGCGATCTGTCGGGCCGTCTGGATCCCACCGCCGGCGCGCTCGACGCGATCATGGAACAGGTGCGCGCCAATCCTCGCCAGGTGGTATTCGCCGAGGGCGAGGAGGAAAAGGTTGTCCGTGCCGCCGTGGCGTATCGCAACGCGGGCTATGGACGGCCGGTGCTGATCGGGCGTGAGGACCGGGTGCTGGCCACCCTGGCCAGTCTCGGTCTTGGCAAAATGGACGGGATCGATATCCACAATGCTCGCCTGTCCAGCGCCAACCCCAAATATACCGACTTTCTGTATGAGAGGCTGCAGCGAAAGGGTTTCTTGCGCCGCGATGTGCAGAGGATGGTCAACCAGGATCGCAACGTCTTCGCCGCCTGCATGGTCGCGACCGGCGACGCGGACGCCATGGTTACCGGACTGACGCGCTCGACGTCGGTGTGTCTGGAGGATGTCGGGCAAGCAATCGGCTCCCGGCCTGGTCATATCTCCTTCGGTCTGACGCTGCTGTTTGGACCGCATGGGCGCACGTTTTTTCTCGCTGACTCGCTGGTGCATTTCCGCCCGGATGCCGAGCAACTGGCGGATATCGTCGTCGGCGCGGCGGCGGCGGCGAAGCTGATGGGACACGAACCCAGAGTGGCGTTGTTGTCGCATTCGACGTTTGGCGATCCGGCGCATGACCGGGTGGCGCCGATGCTGGACGCGGTGAAGATCCTGGACGGGCGTAAACTCGACTTCGAATACGATGGCGAAATGAGCCCGGATGTGGCGCTGGAGGCATCGATCCGCGCGCTGTATCCGTTCTGCCGGCTGACCGGGGACGCCAACGTGCTGGTGATGCCGGGTTTGCATTCGGCGCATATTCTGGCTCGGCTGATGCATCATCTTGGTGGTGGGACGACGATTGGACCGTTGCTGATCGGGATGGAAAAGCCGGTGCAGATCGTGCCGATGGATGCCTCGGTCAGTCAGATTGTCGATGTCGCCTGCATCGCGGCGTATCAGGCGGTGGCACGATGATGCGGGTGGTTGCCGCCGTGGCGGTTGGGATCGCGGTCAGCGGTGCGGCGCTGGCGCAGGCGGTGCTGCCCAGTAAAGTGCTGAGCGCGGCGGCGGCGAACGCGATGGTGATGGGCGCGTTGGAACAGTGCCAGAAGGATGGTTACAAAGTCTCCGCCGCGGTGGTCGATCGGGGCGGCAATTTGCTGGCGTTCGTTCGCGATCCGGCGGCTGGGCCGCACACCGCGGAATCATCGCGCCGCAAGGCGTTCACGGCGGCGACGTTCGGGATGACCAGCGCCGCGTTCACCGCGCTGACCGCCAATCCGGGGGCGGCTGGATTGAAGGATCTCACCGGGGTATTCGCTCTGGCCGGCGGGGTTCCGATCAAGCTTGGCAACGACGTACTGGGCGGGATTGGCGTCGGCGGCGCACCGGGCGGCGAGAAGGATGAGGCGTGTGCCAGTGCCGGCCTCGCGAAAGTCGCCGATCAGTTGAAGTGAAGCCTCGGTGCTTTGATGAGGGAGACGTGACTGATGAACATCCGGACCCTGACGCTGTCGCTTCTTGTTGCCGCTTCGCCATTGTCCTTCGCATGGGCGGATGATGTCACTGATCAGATCAACGAGGCGGTGACCGCGTACGGCCGCAAGGACCTGCCGACGGCGATCGCCGGTCTTGAAGCCGCGCTCAGTCTGATGAGGCAAATGCGGGCGGATGCTTATGGCGCTTTGTTGCCTGATGCCCCGTCCGGATGGACGGCGGATAAGGCGGAGACCGTCGCCGTGGGCGCCGCGATGATGGTAGGCGGCACCGGGGCGACGCGCAAATATCACAAGGGCAACGATACGGTGACGGTGTCGATTCTGGCGGACTCGCCTTTGATGCAGGCCATGTCGGCGTTGGCGTCGGCGGGTATGGCTGGGCTTGGCGGCATGCAGACCCGGATCGTGAATGGGCGGCGGACGATTTACATGAAGGACGAGGGCTCGTTCACCTCCATCGTCGCCGACCGGATCATCGTGCGGGTCGAGGGCAGGGGACAGACCGAGGACGTGCTGAAGCAGTTTCTGACCGCGGTGGATTTCGCCGCGGTTGAAAAAGTCGCGCATTAGGTTTGGCCAGGTTCGGCCGCTCAAATTGTCATGACAACGTTGGGTAGTCGTGCCATGAGCGGGCAGAGGAGTTCCCATGCCGTCTCATTCCGCTCGCACGACCAGGCTTGACCTGAGGTTGTCGCCAGATGCGAGGCAAACCCTCAACGCCGCGGCGCGCGCCACTCACAGGTCGGTCAGTCAGTTTGTGCTCGAAAGTGCCCTGTCTCGCGCGGAGGAAACCCTCCTCGACCACCGGCGCTTCGTCCTGGATACGGAACAATGGGCCGCATTCATGGCGATGCTCGATGCTCCACCACGGGAGATTCCGGAATTGCGACGGCTCTTCGCCGAACAGAGTGTGTTCGATCCATCGGAGCAGACGTGACCGAGGGATTTCGCGTCGAAAATCTTCGCTGCGATCATCCGATTGATCGTTTCGATCTCGGACAGGATAAATTCCAAAGGTTTCTGGTTCGGTTTGCGTTCGCCAATCGGCCATTGCGTCCGTCGTTTCAACGGAAATTATTGGCTTTCGCGGCGACTCAGGTGCCAGATGTCACGCGTTCCCACCAGCGCGCGGGAGTCATTCGATAGGGTGCCAGCAAATCTCGGAGCTTCACGCCAGGCCGGGTTGTCGTGTATGAGCCGGTCCCCCAGGATGGGCTCGATGTGTATCCCATATTGCTGGCGAAAATGACAGCCTCCTGATAACTCAAGGCAAATGTCTCGACTTCATTTGACCCACGAGCCAAATTCCAGACGAATGCGATGAGCAGGTTCGGGAATTTTTCATATTTCTTGTTGATTCCGAATGACTGAGTGGATGCCGCCTTCATCTGGATCGGTCGCGCAATAAAGGATGGGACATTCGTGTCAATGTCGGCGTAGGCGATGAGGTCGATCCCGCGATCCCGGCTGGGATGTGCGACCTCGAGTCCGCTTCGGAGGATTTCATCTGTGAGCCGATTACGACCGAGCAGTTCGACGACCTGTGAATCCATCGGACGTTGTACGGAAATCATCACCCCAACGCCGCCCTCACCGCGTCCAGCGCCTCCTTCGTCTTCCCGCCATCCGGCCCACCGGCCTGCGCCATCTCCGGCCGCCCGCCGCCGCCCTTGCCGCCGACGGCTACCGCGGCCTTCCGCACCAGGTCCACCGCGTTCACCCGCCCCAGCAGGTCCGCCGACACGCCCACCACGATGCTCGCCTTGCCCTCGGCCGAGGACACCAGCGCCACCACGCCCGAGCCCATCTGTTTGCCGATCGCTTCCGCCAGGCCCTTCAAATCCCGAGCCGGCGTATCCCCCATATCGCGCGCGGACAATGGGATCCCGTTCACCTGCTCCACCGCGGCCGAGGACCCGCCGGTCGCCAGTTGCCGCCGCAAATCGGCGATCGTCGCCTCAAACCGCCGGCGTTCATCCAGCAACGCCGCGACCCGTTCGTGGACATCGGCGGGTGACGTGCGCAATGCTCCGGCGGCCTCGTTCAAACGGCCTTGGGTTTCCAGCACCAGAGCCTCGGCCGCGGCGCCCGTTACGGCTTCGATCCGTCGCACTCCCGCCGCGACCGCCGACTCCGAAACGATCCGAAAGTACCCGATGTCGCCCGTCCGCCGCACATGCGTGCCGCCGCAGAGTTCGATCGACCACGCGGTCTTGTTCCCCTCCGCCGCGCCCATCGACACGACGCGGACCTCTTCGCCGTATTTCTCCCCGAACAGCGCCATCGCACCGGTTTCCACCGCCGCCTCGGGCGTCATCAACCGTGTCGTGACCTCGGAGTTTTCCCGGATCCGAGCATTCACCACCGCCTCGACCCGGGTCAGTTCGTCGCCGGTGATCGGCCGCGGCTGACTGACGTCGAAGCGCAACCGGTCCGGTGCGTTCAGACTGCCTTTCTGCGCCACGTGCGTGCCGAGTTCGCGGCGCAAAGCCTCGTGCAGCAAATGCGTCGCCGAGTGGTGCGCGCGGATCGCCGTCCGTCGCGCGTGATCCACCGATGCCACGACCGCGGCGTCAACGCGGACCACGCCGGTTTCAACCACGCCCAGATGCACGAACAAATCGGAAAGTTTCTTTTGCGTATCGGTGATCCGGATGCGGAAACCGTCCGCGCCCGCGATCACTCCGGTGTCGCCGACCTGGCCGCCGCTTTCGCCGTAGAATGGCGTTTGATTCAGCACGATCGCGACTTCGGTCCCTTCGCCGGCCTCTGGCACCGACGCGCCAGCGGCGACGATGGCGAGCACGACGCCTTCCGCCGCCTCGGTGCTGTAACCAAGGAATTCCGTGGCGCCGACACGCTCTTTGATTTCGAACCAGACATTTTCGGTCGCCGCCTCGCCGGAGCCGGCCCAGGCGGCACGGGCGCGAGTGCGTTGTTCGGCCATGGAGGAGTCGAAGCTGGCCAGGTCGACGGCGCGGCCTTGTTCGCGCAACGCGTCCTGCGTCAGGTCCAAGGGGAAACCGAACGTGTCGTATAACCGGAACGCGACAGTTCCGGGCAACGCCTGGCCATCGCCAAGCCGCGACACCTCCTCGGCGAGCAAGTGCAATCCGCGTTCCAGCAAGTGCTTGAAGCGGGTTTCCTCCAGCATCAGCGTTTCGGTGATCAGCGGCTCGGCGCGAACCAGTTCCGGATACGCGGCGCCCATCTGGCGGACCAGAACCGGGACCAGCCGGTACATCACGGGTTCGCGCGCGCCCATCATCGTGGCGTGGCGCATGGCGCGGCGCATGATGCGGCGAAGCACATAGCCGCGGCCCTCGTTCGATGGCAGCACGCCGTCGGCGATCAGGAACGCCGAGCTGCGCAGATGGTCGGCGATGACGCGGTGGCTGGCGCGAAAGGGACCGTCGGGGTCCTGGCCGGTGGCCTCGGCGCTGGCCAGGATCAGCGCGCGAAATGTGTCGGTGTCGTAATTGTCGTGCTTGCCTTGCAGGATCGCGGCGAACCGTTCCAGGCCCATGCCGGTGTCGATCGACGGCCGCGGCAACGGCACACGGGTGCCGGGCGGGCCTTCCTCGTACTGCATGAATACGAGGTTCCAGATCTCGATGAAGCGGTCGCCGTCTTCGTCGGGGGAACCGGGCGGCCCGCCGGGGATCGACGGCCCGTGGTCATAGAAGATCTCACTGCACGGCCCGCACGGTCCGGTGTCGCCCATGCGCCAGAAGTTGTCGGAGGTGGCGATGCGGATGATGCGCTCCTCCGGCAGGCCGGCGACCTTCTTCCAGATCGCGGGGGCTTCCTCGTCTTCGGCGTAAACCGTGACCAGCAGGCGGGATTTGTCGAGCCCGAAATCCTTGGTCAGCAACTCCCACGCATAGGGGATGGCGGCTTCCTTAAAGTAATCCCCGAAGCTGAAATTGCCGAGCATTTCGAAGAAGGTGTGGTGGCGGGCGGTGTAGCCGACGTTGTCGAGGTCGTTGTGCTTGCCGCCGGCACGGACGCATTTCTGCGCCGTGGCGGCGCGCTTGTACGGCCGCCTCTCCTGACCCGTGAAGACGTTCTTGAACTGCACCATGCCAGCGTTGGTGAACATCAATGTCGGATCGTTGCGCGGCACCAAAGGCGAGCTGTCGACCACCTCATGCCCATTGCGGGCGAAATAGTCGAGGAAGGAGGCGCGGATGTCGTTGCTGCTGGCCATGGGGTGCGGTCGGGTTCCAGGTTGCGGTCGAAGCGCCCAGTCGTAGCGATTTTGGCCCTCAGAGTCACGGGTGAGTTGGCGACGCCGGGCCTTGACGAAGGCGCTCGCACCCCGGCACGGTCCAGCCAACTATCAGGTGGCCACCAGGTGCGCCGGAATAAAGGGAGACGATCCAAATGCCACGCAACAACCTGACGCGACGCCATGTGGTGGCGGGAGCCGCCGGATTGAGTGCCGCCACAATCCTGCGTTGGCCCGCCAACGCGGCGGAATTCAGCTACAAGTACGGCTCCTCCTCGCCGATGGAGCATCCGGCGATGGCGCATTCGAAGATCGCCGCCGACAAGATCAAGGAGGCGACGAACGGGCGGCTGGAGATCACGCTCTATCCCAGCAGCCAGTTGGGCGGCGACACGGCGATGATCTCGCAGGTGATTTCCGGCGCGATGCAAATGTACATGCTGCCGATCGACCTGCTGGCGCCGCGTAATCCGGTCTGCGGCATTACTGGTGTCGGCTTCGCTTTCCCAGGCTACGACCAGGTGTGGCCGGCGATGGACGGCGATCTGGGGAAGATGTTGCGCGACGTGGCGGAAAAGATCGGCCTGTACTGCCTCGATAAGGGCTGGGATCACGGTTTCCGCCAGATCACCACGCGCACCAAACCGATCGCGGTTCCCGACGATCTGCACGGCTTCAAGATCAGGCTGCCGGTCGCTCCGTTTCTGGTCGCCCTGTTCCGTCACCTCGGCGCCGCGCCGACCACGCTCAATTTCAGCGAGGTGTACAGCGCGTTGCAGACCGGCATCGTCGATGGGCAGGAGAACCCGCTCGTGCTGATCGACACCGCCAAGCTGTACGAGGTGCAGAAATACTGCAGCCTCACCAATCACGTCTGGGCTGGCTTCCACACTTCGTTCAACGTCGCCGCCTGGAAGAAACTGCCGCCCGATTTGCAGGAGACCGTCCACAGCATCTTCAGCGTCGAGGCCCTGGCGGAAAGGCGGGACTTCGTGACGATGACCGGGACTGAACAGCAAAACCTGACATCGAAGGGCCTGAGTTTCAACAAACCCGACATCAAACCGTTCCGGGTCGAGCTGGCCAAATCCGGCTTCTACGCCGACATCAGAAAAACCGCCGGTGACGAAGGCTGGGCTTTGCTGGAGAAATACGTCGGCGAACTGGGGTAAGCCACGGGGCAATCGCCTGGACCAGGAAGGCCAGGGCTCCGCCCTCGGACCCGCCAGGAGGCGTTGCCTCCTGGACCTCCAGCAAAGGGCGAGGCCCTTTGCAATCTGTCAATTTGGGTTTGTTCTCTGGGAGGGCCAACCCGGACCATGCGAGGTCACGGTCGGCCCTCCCAGAGAACAAACCCCATTAATGGTTCCAAGGGGCCTCGCCCCTTGGCGGAGTTCCAAGAGGCAGAGCCTCTTGGTGGGGTCCGGGGTGAAACCCCGGCCTTCCTGGTCCAGGCGATTGCCCAGCGTGGGTTGACGCCGTATGGGAGTGGGCCGTTGGTTTCGCCTGCCCGACATCTCGCCAGAGGACAAGCTGCCCTATGCCCAATGCCACGATCGACCTGGCTCGCGCCGCGCATGCCGAACTGACCGAAATTCGCCGCGACATTCATGCCCATCCCGAGATCGGCATGAACGAACACCGCACCGCCGATCTGGTGGCGCGCAAGCTGGAGGAATGGGGCATCGAGGTGCATCGCGGCGTCGGCCAGACCGGCGTCGTCGGCGTGCTGCGCAACGGTAATGGCGAGGCCTCGGTCGGGCTGCGCGCGGATATGGACGCTCTGCCAATCCTGGAGGCGACCGAGTTGCCCCACGCCAGCCAGACGCCCGGTCTGATGCATGCGTGCGGTCACGACGGGCACACGACGATGCTGCTCGGCGCCGCGAAACTGCTGGCCGAGACACGGGCGTTCAATGGCACGGTGAACTTCATCTTCCAGCCCGGCGAGGAAGGTGCGGGCGGCGCGCTGGCCATGCTGAATGACGGGTTGTTCGAGCGGTTTCCGTGCGACTTCGTTTACGGCATGCACAACCGGCCCGGCCTGCCGGTGGGCAAATTCCTGATCGGGCAGGGCGCTCGTTACGCTGCCGCGGCGATCTTCGAGATTAAGATCACCGGCAAAGGCGCGCATGGCGCGCGGCCGGAGGAGGGCATCGATCCGGCGCTCGCCGCCTGCCACATCGCCGCGGCCTTGCAATCGATCGTTTCACGTAACGTATCGGCGCGCGAGGTCTGCGTGCTCAGCGTGACGCAGGTGCACGCCGGCGATGCATTCAATGTTGTCCCCGAGACTGCTTTTCTGGGTGGCACGGTTCGGACCATGAAATCCGAGATCATGGAAATGGTGGAACGCAACATAGGCAGGCTTGCGACCAGCATCGCCGCCGGATTTGGTGCGACGGCCAAACTGACATTCCGCATGATCGCGACACCAGTGATCAATGATGCCGACGAGGCGATCGCTCTTGGCGAGGCCGCGGTCGCGGTGGCTGGCGATGCGAATGTCGACCGAAACGCACCGCCCGTGATGGGGTCGGAGGACTTCGCTTACATGATGGAGCGCGTTCCTGGCGCGCACATCTCGATCGGCAATGGCGCCACGGCGGGCGTGCATAACCACAAGTATGACTTCAACGATGAGGCGATCCCGTACGGCGCGGCACTGTACGCGGCGATCGTGGAGCAGAAGTTGCCGAAGGGGACGGCGGACTGAATACCCGTCGTCGCGAGCGGGGGCCTGCCTGCGCGAAGCCGCTTCGGCGAAGGCAGGCGATGCGATCTCCGTCAGGCCGTCGCCGGGGTCAGAGGTGGATCGCTGGAATAGCGCGGGACAGGGAGGCTACACTGTTGCCATGCCGGACGATCTTTACGACCGAGACGCCCTTGCCTGGTCTGAACGCCAGGCCGAACTCCTGCGCCGCGTCGCCCGCGGGGAGCGGGTGAACGACGTCGACTGGGACCATGTTGTCGAGGAGATCGAGGACGTGGGTCTCTCGGAACTGAACGCCGCGAAGTCGTATATCCGGCAAATGATTGTGCGTTTGCTTAAGCTTCATGGTTGGCCAGAGTTCGATGCCGACCAGCATTGGCGCGCCGGGATCGCGGCGCTTCAGACCGAACTGCCGGACCATTTCGCTCCGTCCATGCGCCAACGGATCGACATTGGCAAAATCTACGAACGCGCCCCGCGGCAGATCGAACTCGCCAGGTACGGCGGCAAACCGGCGGTGACACCTCCGGCGGAATGCCCGGTGACGCTCGACCAATTGCTGAGCGCGTCATGTGCCGACCTGGAGGCCGCGTTCTCAACACAGCAGGCGGGTTGATCAGCCCGCTGGCGACGCAGGCCGCGAACGCCGCCGCGCGGCCGTCCCCTCGCAAACCAAAGCCACTGGTTGGTTCGTCGTCTGGAACGCTGAAATCAGACCAGTTCTTTCGTTCTTTTCGCCTGCCTCGTGTCGCCCGGCTCCGGCTGGGCGGAGGTCGCGCCTCGATCCTGGGCGCGATCCTGGAGCGGAAGCTCACGGCAGGCCGCGATCAGCGCATCGTCGATATCGGCGCGGGTGGGGCCGTGCAGCGTCAGGAGTTTGGCGAGTTCGCGTCGCACGTCGTCCGGGACCTCGGGCGTGGGTTGGTCCCGCGCGGGTTCGGTGGAAGCGTCGCGGGCGGGAGCTGAGGCGGCTTCGGTGGAAGCAGGTTCCGGGGTGGAGGCTGAGGCGGATACGGGGGTGGGTTCCGGGGCGCGTTTCTGGGCTGGTTCGGGGGCGGGCTGGGGGGCGGCCGGCCCAGTGGCCGGGGCTTTGGCGGCCGGGCGAGCCGGTTCGGCCGGGGCGGGCGCGGCTTGCTTCTGGGGCGCGAATTTTACCGCGGCTCGGGCCTGTACTTGCTCAAGCTTCGTCAGAGTGGCGAGGAGCGTTCTGCCTGTGGAGCAGATCTGCGGGCGGACGCGGAGCTTGATGTCCTCGGTCTGGCCGTGCAGCAGATCGCCGGTCGCGTCGCGGATGACCTCATTGAACATCACGCACTGGCCCGCCAGCATCGTCTCCAGCGGATCGAGCGGCAGCATCGACGACATGGTGTCGGCGATGGCTCGGCGCCGGGAGGCGGTGCGGGCCGGGGTGTCGCCGGGTTGGCCGCCGACGGCATCCATCACGCCCAGGCAGAGCTCGTTCATCGAGGGGACGTAGGGGTGGGCGGCGGGTTCGGTGGTCATGCGGCGTGGTCCCAGATGGGGTGGTTTCAGGCGGTGGTGTAATATCTTATGGTAGGAAAGAAGTCAAGAACATTTTGGGGCGATATTACACTTGAGAGCCCAGACTTATATCCTAGAAACCTGAATATGGTCCTAGTGATGACGATCTTGAGGGCCGTCACACTGAATCAAGAACCCGAAGGCCACCGTTCTGAGCGGCAATTTGTCGCTCTCGGATCAGGTGTCTTGCCCTGGCGTTGCGGGCGTCCTTGTCTGGTTGATTTTCGAGAAAGGTCAGTGTGACTAGGGTTTTAGCGCCCACCGCCAACGCAAGGTGGTGATGTATAGGTCGGAACCCATCGGGCTTACCCCGCCGATATAGGCGTCCCTCCACCAGACGAGCGATGTTCATCCCATACTCCCGACGCAGCCGGGTCGAGTGCGTGTACTGTCCGATGTAAACCCCGATCCCCTCGATCCGCCATTCGTAGAGACCCGGCAGACTCGCATCGACGCACGGCGCAATGACCTCGCGGTACCATTCGGGACGCTCAACGCGCGGGGAGGCTAGGCCAGTCATGTCCGGTCTCTCGGTCGGCGCTTCTTCGGCACAGGCTTGGGGGGTGGATTGATGATCGCGGGTTTGAGCCGGTCGAACACTTCATCCATCGACTGACTCCCGTCAACTCCGAGTTCCTTCGCTATGTCGAGGAGGCGTTGGTATTGGGCGGGGTCGTCGGGCGGGGATGGTTTGCGAGCTGGCATCCATGGAATATACCGCGAAACGCGGGGACGATGCCATGGGGAAACGCGAGGTTCGCTGTCAGTGCGGAGTACTGAACCGCATCCCAGGCTATCGGATCAGCCGAATCCCGAAATGTGGGTCGTGTGGCGCGGCGCTTCCTGAGCCTGAGTTCGTTAAGGTGGCGCGGGCGGTCTACCGAGTACCGGTCTTCATTTGGATCACGGGGATAGTCTTTGTCAGTGCGGTGATTTGGCAATCGTGGTTGTTGATGGACCGACGGCCACCAGCGGCGCCAGTGCCGCTCGCCAACATTCCGCCGAAACCAGTTCCGGTCCCAAGTGCACCCACGACTGAACAGAAGAGCATTCCCGCGACTTGTTCGCCGATTCCGTTACCCCCGCGTGGGCCGTATCGTCTCTATGGCGGCGGGTTGGGAACAGCCTCTTTCGCCGTGAAAACAGAACCAGGCGCAAACTATCTGGTAAAATTGCAGGACGCGGCCACCGGGGCGAACGTCGCCTCGTTCTTTGTCTATGGCGGCCAGGAGTTGCGCGCGAAGGTCCCGCTGGGAAGGTACACCCTGCATTACGCGGCTGGGACGCTTTGGTGCGGTGACGCCGAGTTGTTTGGCCCCGACACAGTCATCAGCGAAGCGGGGCAGACGCTTTTGTTTTATCGGGATGGGGACATCATACACGGCAAGATCGTGGAATTGATCCTCCAACTGGGTGGCAACCTGGAAGTGCACCGCATCCCGTGGTCGCGGTTCTAGAAGTGGGCTTGCTGCTTTCGCAGGGGCGAGTCATCGTCTTGATCATGGCGGAGGGATGAAATGGAAAACCTGCGGGCAACGCTACGACCGTGGGGACCAAGCACACTCGGACCGCCGCCGCGAACAGAAGTCACCAAATGCATATTTTGCGGAGATGTCCTGAGGTGGACCCCGGAAACTGGACAGGTAGCTAAGAGAGAGTCTTCCCTTGGAGCGGCCGTTTGGCCGAAGGTGAGACATGACCAATACTCGGAAGAAACACAGTTCTGAATTCAAGGCGAA
>Ga0182018_10002059_pt1 | contig 21137 bp, 16 predicted proteins | sample 812P2MmetaG_FD_120490 | JGI IMG/M metagenome (GOLD analysis project Ga0182018, IMG submission 120490) | Permafrost microbial communities from Stordalen Mire, Sweden - 812P2M metaG | ecosystem: Environmental > Terrestrial > Soil > Wetlands > Permafrost | place: Sweden: Stordalen | collected...
AGACGAGACGTACCGGGCTCGTGAACGCCTACGCGGCCCTGCAGGGCGGCGTGGCCCGCTTCGACACCGCCGCCGGCGGTCTCGGCGGCTCGCCGTTCGCCGACGGGGCAGGAGGCAACCTCGCCACGGAGGACCTCGTCGCACTCCTCGATGACTTCGGCATCTGGTGCGGTATCGACCTCGAGCGACTCCTCGGCGTCACCGACTCAGTTGTACGGCTCGTCGGCCACGACGTACCGAGCCGGCTCTCGACGGTCGGGCCGAGGACTCGCTTGGTGACGCCCGCTGCTACCGACACCTAGCGGCCAAGACACGCGACCATCACCCCTTTTCGTTCCCTCGGGGTTCATAATTGGCGCCATGACGTATCTATTGCAACGGACCGACGAGGGCGGGATCATCTCCGAAGCCGGAGCAACGCGACATCCTCATCGAGCCAGGCGGTCGGGTTTTCGAGCGCGGCTGACCGATCACGTGGCCGTGGCAGTCGGTACGGCGCAAGGGCTCTTCCTCGTGAGCGACGGCATTCCGGACGGACCGTTCTTCAAAGGGAGCTACGTGCCGGCGTTCCTGCAGGCGGGGAATCGTTACTACACGGCCACGATCGACCCGATCATCGGCCCGACGCTCTGTATGAGCGAAGACGGCGGTGAGCGCTGGAGCGAACCCGGGGCGATGCACCTCGCCTTTCCTCCCGAGACGAAGACCCAGCTCATGCAGATCTGGCAGTTGCAGGCCGACCACAGCTCTCCGGCGTCGCCCGCAGGCGATCTCGGGTTGTTCGCCGGCGTCCAGCCGGCTGCGCTCTTCCGGTCGAGAGACGGCATCAGCTTCGAGCTCGTGCGCGGGCTCTGGGATCACCCCGACCGGAAGGCATGGGCGAAACGGGGACAGGCTCCTGCCTTGCATACGATTCTCACCCACCACGAGCGCCCAGGCCGCATCATCGTTGCGATCGCGAGCGGCGGCGTCTACCGATCCGATGACGACGGTGACACGTGGCACTCGAAGAACGTCGGCATCGCGGCGGCGGGGGGAACCGACGGACCGTCCGGGCTCGGTCGTGGTGTCCACAAGCTTGCCTTCGATGCCGCCGGCCCCGACGCACTCTTTGCTCAGACGGACTCGGGCGTCTACCGCACGGAGGGCGCCGGCGAAAGCTGGGTAGCTGTGGGGCGCTCCGGGGAGGCGAGCGGTCTGGCGTCGGACTTCGGGTTTCCTGTGGTGGGTCACCCGGTGGAGCCAGGCACGGCGTTCTTGTTCCCGCTCGAGTCCGACGCCTACCCCTGCAGCCCTGGCGGCAGGCCTCGGGTGTACCGCACAACCGACAGTGGCGCTCACTGGGGCGCTCTCGGCGCCGGCCTGCCCCACCAGAACGCCCACGTGACAGTGCTGGGCGACGCCTTCACCGTCGGCGATGGCGCACCCTACCCACTCGCGTTCGGGACGAAGGGCGGCGAGCTCTTCGCGTCGCTCGACCAGGGTGACAACTGGCGGCTCGTTGCTTCCGAGCTCCCTCCGGTGCTCTGCGTCCGCGTTCTCGAGTAGCTGGCGGCTGTCAGGCGGTGCCGACCGGTACCGACTGCCCGAACGTGAACACGTCATCCGGGTCGTACTTGGCCTTTACCTGCTCCAGCCGGGCGAGGTTCGAGCCGTAGTACGCCTTCGCCCACCCCGGGAGTTCCGGGTCGGCGTAATTCTGGTATGCCTGCCCGCTCACGAAGGTACGCATCGACTTCCAGGCGGTTTCGAGCCACCGCCGGTTCGCCGTGACAACCGAGGCGGCTGCCCCGGTTGCCCAACCTGCGCTGTACTGCATGACGAAGAGGCCGTCCCGGTGCACGAAGGCCGTGGCGTCGGCGGGCACGCGATTGATGGCACCGCCCAACGCGTCGAGGACGATCCCACCGCCGGAAAGCACCGGGGACGCTTGCCGGGCCACGACCGCAGCCATCATGGCGGTGATCGCCGGCGCCGACACCGGCCGCGTGACGATGTCCGACTTGGCTGCGAAGGGCGCTCGCTGCAGGATCCCTGCGGGGTTCTCGCTCGGCAGGTGGCATTCGGCCACGCTGTCACCCTCGCATCCCGCCTCGATCGTCATCGTGTCGGCGTAGCTCGCCGAGCCGACGAAGCGCGTGAACGGCTCGGAGCCGACGGCACCGAGGAAGGGCCGTAGCTCGTTATCGAGCGCTGACTCGCTCCCGACATACACCCCGGTGACACGAACGACCGGGGCATAGCCCGCCGGCGTGACCTGGCTGGCGAACAGGGCGCAGTTCGTCCAGAGAGCGTCCGGTGCCGACGGTGCCCAGGCCTGCCAAGCAGCTACGACTCGGGCGGCATGGGACCACTGCCACACGAACGTGAACAGACCGAGGTCGCCGATCGGATGCGCTGCGAAACGTAAGGCCGTCACGACTCCGAAGTTCCCGCCGCCGGCCCCGCGCAGCGCCCAGAACAGGTCGGGCGACGACGTGGCGTTGGCGGTGACGATGTCGCCCGATGCAAGGACGACGTCCGCCTCGACGAGATTGTCGCAGGTCAGTCCGAATTGGCGCCCGAGCACGCCGATGCCGCCGCCGAGCGTCAATCCGGCGATGCCTACGGTCGGGCACGAGCCCCCCGGCACGGCGAGCGCGTGTGGCGCCAGGCCGGCGTAAACGTCGACGAGGTGCATCCCGGCGCCCGCTGAAGCCATGCGAGCTGTCGGGTCGACGTTCATGGCATTCAGCATCGACACGTCGATGACGAGACCGCTTCCCGTCGACCATCCTCCGTAGCAGTGGCCTCCCGAGCGGACCGAGAGAGCCACGGCGCGCTCGCGGGCGAAGGCGATGACCGCTGCGACGTCGCTCGTCGAGGTGACGTAGGCGATAGCTTGCGGCCGCTTACCGTCGAACACCGGGTTGTAGCTCTGGGCGTCGGTCAGATAGCTCGTGGAGGAAGGAAGGACGAGGTCGCCAGCGAGAGCGGTGCGGAGCGACTTCCAGTCGCTGCCCGTGGCCGGGCCGACCACCGTCGGTGTGGTCACCCTCGTGGTGCTCGGGCTGCTCGTCGAGATCGTGCTTGGATCGATTGCGGTCGGGCTTGGGTGCGTAGTCGTGGTGCCGGCCGTCGCCCGCGAGCTCGAGCAAGCGCCGAGCGCTCCCCCGGTGGCTCCGACGGCGAGCAAGCCCCCGGCGAGCCGCATGAACTCCCGACGTCGCATCGATGCCGTCATCGAATCGGACCCACGAAGTCCTGACGCTCGGCCCGGGCACTTGCTTGCAGGCTCAGCCGCTCTTCCCGGCGGCCGGCGACCCGGGCCATGGCGGGGCGCGAGGCGGGGTTCAGACACAACGACTAGAAACCCACCCATGTCCCCCGCCGCTCCCCCTCCGCTCGACACGAGCGCCCCGCGTCACGACAACCTCCTGCTCGTGGATCACCCGGCAGTCGCAGACCGCGTCGCCCGGCTGCGGGACGTCGCCACACCCAGCAACGCGTTCCGTCAGCTCGTTTCTGAGATCTCCGCCCTCGTCGCCTACGAGGCGCTGCGGGATCTCCGGATGGCCGACTCGGTCATCGACACGCCGATGGCGACGGGCGTCACGGCGCCCCGGATCGACGAGACCGTCCTCCTCGTGCCCGTGCTCCGCGCCGGGCTCGGGATGGTGCAGGCCATACAGGAGCTGCTGCCCCTCACCTACGTCGCTCACGTCGGGGTACGTCGTAACGAAGTGACCCATGAGCCGGACGTCTACTTGAACCGGCTGCCCTCCGATCTTGCAGGGCGCAGAGTCGTGGTGTGCGATCCGATGCTCGCGACGGGCGGATCGCTCGCCCAGGTGTGCACGCTCGCCTCGGAGCGGGGCGCATCGGACGTCACGGCTCTCTGCCTGATCGCCTCGGTGCCGGGACTCGAACACTTCCACTCCATCCATCCAGGCGTGCGCGTGGCCTGTGCGGCCGTCGACCCCGCCCTCGACGATCGGGCCTTCATCGTGCCCGGCCTCGGCGACGCCGGCGACCGGCTCTTCGGGCCACCCGACTGATCCCGATCGCTCCGTAGAGCCGGTGCGACGCCGCCTGACGCCCCCGGTGGCGTGAGCATCGCTCCCTTCAGCGCCCGATGTCCTCGTCCCAGAGCTCGGGGTTGGCCGCGATGAAGTCTGCGAGCATGCCGACGCAGTTCTGGTCGTCCAGCTCGACGATCTCGACACCGTGGTCCGCCAGCCAGCCGTGCCCGCCCGTGAAATTGCGGGATTCGCCGATCACGACGGCTCCGATGCCGAACTGGCGAACGAGGCCGCTGCAGTACCAGCAAGGCGAGAGCGTGGTCACCATCACGCATTGCCCGTAGTCACGTCGCCGGCCGGCATCGCGAAATGCCGACGTCTCCCCGTGCACGGACGGGTCGCCGTCCTGTACGCGGCGATTACGTCCACGACCGAGGAGCGTGCCGTCCCGGTGGAACAGGGCGGCGCCGATCGGGATCCCACCCTCGGCGAGCCCGGCACGGGCTTCCTCGACGGCAACGTCCAGCCATCCTGCCGTCGCCGCTGCAACGAGGGGCTGTCGTGCCGACCCCGGAGTACGCATCGATCGTGCCTCGCTTTCCTCACCTCTTCTTGCACCCGCTGGCGCCACCGGTCAGAGTCGGTCGGTGACGATGGATCGTACCTACCGGGTCGCAGTGGGTTCCCAGCTGATCGATCTCCCTCTCGTGCAGGTCGCCCCCCAAGTGTCGATCGCGTTGCTGATCAGTGTTGACCACGGGGTGGGTTTCGCAGAGAAGGCAGGGCGCGAGCTGGCAGAGCAGCTGGCGCCGTTCGACCCCGAGATCGTCGCCTCCGTCGCAACGATGGGCATCCCGCTCGCGATCGAGGTGACGCGTGCGCTCGGTCTTGACGACTACGCCATCCTGCACAAGACCCGCAAGATCCATCTGGCGGATGCCATCACGGAACCGGTGCGTTCCATCACAACCGACGCCGACCAGCACCTGCTGTTCGATCGTGCCCGGCGCCACGTCGTCGATGGGAGGCGCGTGGCGATCGTCGACGACGTCATCTCCACCGGTGGATCGAGCCGGGCTGCGCTCAACCTCATCCGGGCGATCGGCGGTGAGCCGGTCGTCTTCGGGGCCTTGCTCACCGAGGGCGGCCAGTGGCGATCCGTACTGGGCGAGGACGTCGCCAAGGTGCGGGCGCTTGGGTCGATCCCGTTGTTCCGGCACCAGAGCGATGGGTCGCTCCTCGAGGACTGGGGCCAGACGGGCTGATCGAAGCCAGCTGCGACGTGCCGGGCCGCCGCATTCCGGCGGGGTCACAGGTTGTACTGCGACTTGCCTAGGAGATCCGGTCCAGGATGGCCTCCTGCGCCTGGGTCTGTTCCTTGACCGTTCTGCGAGCGAGCAGGAAGTAGGCCACACCCCCCACGAACACGCCGGTGAAGACGCTGAAGTCGGCGCCTCCGGTCGCGCCGGCCGATCCGCCGGTGGCAACCGTGATCTCGTGCATCCAGTTCGGCACATGGAACGTCGGCGAGAGAGCCGACATGGCTGCCGCCATCCCGAGCAGCTGAGCGATGATGGCGGACCAGTTCACACCGCCCGACGACCAGTAGATGCTGGAGCGGTCCGTCTTTTGCAGCTCCGCCGGCACGTAGCGGGACCGGCGCATCCACCAATCGACGATGAAGATGGCGAACCACGGGGCGATCCAGATGATGACGACGTCCACGAAGTCCTTCATATATGTGCTGAAGTGCGAGTTGAAGACGGCGTACGTGGTGATGACGAGGCAGATGGCACTGTCGAGCAGCACGCACTGGTAGCGCTTCCAGCGCAGCCCGAGCGCCTGCAGCGTGACACCTGACGAGTAGAGATCCAGGCTGTTGATCCCGAATAACTGCACGACTGCGAAGATCAGGAAGACGACGATGAACCATCCCGGGATGGCGCTGTGGGCGGTGAAGGACTGGAAGGGGTCGGCTCCGTTCCAGGTCGCACCTGTGCCGACGAAGGTGAACACCAAGGCTCCGAGGATCATGCAGAGGATCTCCGGGACGGCGGTGCCGAGGAACAGCCAGCCGATCGTGGAACCCTTCGAGGCGTTGCGCGGCAGGTACCGCGTGTAGTCGTTGCCGCACTCGGTCCAACCAAGCCCGGAGAGCGTGATCGTGAAGGCCAGGCCGACGAAATACAGCTGCCAGTTGACGTATGACGCAGCCGGCACGTGCAGGTGGGCGTGTCCCGCTGAGTAGATGAAGAGAACGGCGAAGATCGCGACGAACGGCGCGATCAGCCACCGGAGGACGCGCACCATCGTGGCGTGGCCGAGGAACGGCAACAGGATCTGCACGCCCACGGCCAGCAGGACGAAAAGGAGCTTGGCCGGCGTGCCCGGATGGAACCCGCCCTTGATCGAGAGCACGAGGGCAGCGCCGACGATCAGGATGAGCCCCTCGACCTCGAAGCCCAGCTGCGTCAGCCAGTTGAAGAAGGCGACGAACTTCGAGCCCTGCGGGCCGTAGCTCGCCCGGTTGATGGCGAACACCGTGGTGCCGGTGTCGGATCCCTGCAGGCTGCACAGTCCAACGAGGAACCATGACAGGTTGCCGATCAAGATCAGGCTCAGCGTCTGGGTGAAGCTGAACCCGAAACCCATCAGGATGGCGCCATACACGAAGTACTCCACGTTGACGCTGGCTCCGGCCCACATGCCGGCGATGTCGCGAGGCTTTGCCCAGCGCTCGGACTCGGGGATGAAATCGATCCCATGCTGCTCGACGTGGAAGGCCTGATCTTCTTCAGGCACCCCAGATCCGTCGTCAGTGACGATGGCTGTCACTCGCAGTCCCCCTCCTGTCGTGTCGCCCGTGTCGCTCGCTGGCAGCTGTCGAGTGGTCCGATGGGTCCCCGCCCCGCTCGGCACGCTCGGCGCCCGGAGCATATCGAGGCGCCCCCGCTCACGCTTGTGGGGCTTTCGGCGACCAGGTGGAAGCCCGTCAGGTGCTCTCGAACGACGAGGCGGAGGCGACCGAACCTCTCCGACGCCACCAGGCGGGAGCGCCGCAGAGGGTCGGTTCGGTGCGTCAGGAGCAGCCGCTCGTCGCCCCGCAGCTCGGGCAGGCGTAACACGATCCCGCCCGTTGCATCACATTCCCGCAGGCGTAACAGAACGGCGCGTCCCGGTTCTCGAACACCGGAGCCGGGCTTGCCTGGGCGTCACCGGCGGTCGTGGCGGTGCTCGCCACGGCGTCGCCCCCAGCGCCGTACCGTTCGCGCTCACGCCGCGCAGCGCTGTCGGCGTCGACGTCCTCCATCCCCGGGAGGGTCGGCTGGGTGCGCTCATGGGTCGAGAGCACGCCGAGCTCGATCCGCTCGTCGATGCTCAGGTAGTCGAGCGCCAGTCGCCGGAAGATGTAGTCCACGAGGCTCGATGCGAGCCGGAGCTCGGCGTCGTCGGTGATGCCGGCCGGCTCGAAGCGCATGTTCGTGTACTTCCGCACGAACGTCGACAGCGGGACCCCGTGCTGCAGCCCGAGGCTGACCGAGATCGAGAAGGCATCCATGACGCCCGAGAGGGTCGAGCCCTGCTTCGAGACCTTCATGAAGACCTCGCCCGGGCGACCGTCCTCGTACTCGCCGACCGTCACATAGCCCTCGCAGTCGGCGACCCGGAAGGCGAACGTCGTCGAGCGCCGGCGCCGTGGCAGCCGTGTGCGCGTCGTCGCAGCCGGCGCCGTCACGTGTGACTGCTGCAGGGCTCCCTCCAGCTCGGCGATCTTGGCTGTCAGCTCCGCCTCCCTGGCGGCGTAGGCGGTCGACATCAGCTCATCGAGCACGCCGGCGTCGGTCGAGGTCGGTGCCGAGACGCCGGCCTTCTTTGTCGTCGACAACGGCTGGGCGACCTTGCAGTTGTCCCGATAGATGGCGACCGCTTTTAGGCCAAGCTTCCATGAATCAATGTGGAGCTGTTCCACTTCCTCTACAGTGACGTATTCCGGCATGTTAATCGTGTTGTGATTCACGATGCCATTGCCCACAAAGGCATGCGACGAAGGCACGGAGACATCGAACACGTCGCGCACACCGCCGGGTCGTACACGCGCCACGGGACTGAAGTGGAGCTTGTCCGAGAGCACCTGGCCCAACCACGCCGGCATCCGCACACAAGGGATCTCTGCGATGCGCTCCAAGGTGTGACGAGAGGCGTGTCGCGTCCGGCGGTCAGCGAGGAAACTGAACTCCGTGCGCCAGAGGGTCCCGATTGCGCTCCGACCGTAAGGCACCAGGCGGTACAGCTCGGCCGGAGAGATCGGCACCACGTCGGCGGTGTTGTGATTCCCGAACTCGAGCTGCGCGAGCTCGGTCGCTCGACGAGCCTTGTCGGGCTCGAGGAACGGCACGAGCGCAACCATCGCCTGTGCATGCGGGCCAGCGGCGTAGACCTCGTCGTAGGCCTTTCTGTAGACCGGGTTGAACTTCGACACCCGCCCGTGCAGGATCCCGAGGTTGGTCAGCACGGACTGCAGGTCGTGCAACAGCTCAGGGGAGTCGAGGCAGATCGCCCACTTCGGCGCCGTCGCCGTAGTGACATAAGCGTCGAGTGCGAGACCTTGCAGGAACGCCAGCACCATCGCTCGCGGCGACCGCAGCACCGCATCCGGAATCCGCTTGTTGGAGGCTCGACTCCCGCAACCCAAGAACTCGAAGAGCTCCACGAGCGTCTTCGAGCTGAACTCAACCCGCGCGCACCTATTGGTGGGTCGGCGGATGGCCGCGGTGATGCCGAACGTCGCCCGCACCACCTCCGCCACTCGCTCGAGTACGGAGTCGACGGAGTTGGTGATGCAGATCGTCCACGTCGAACGCGAAGTGTGGCCCTCGGACGCGTAGGCGCCCAGCAAGAAGGCCAGATCCTCTGTCATCTCCTCAGGGATCCGAACGTGCTTCTGGCTTCCATATGGCGCCGTCGATTGGAAGTCGTCGAATCGTGGCGGAATTACCGACCACATGTCGGCACCGAGGCGCGTGGCGACAGCATCGCCTTCGGTCAGCTCGTCGAGCCGGCGCCAGTCGAGACTCCCATCGGCCGCGACGAGCACCCTGTGGTTCGCTGTTCCGCTGACACGGTGCCCCGACCGGAGCTCGATGTCGATGACCTCCCGCGGGCCGCCATAGTAGAAGGCATCGGTCTTCTGAACGCCGCCCAAGGAGGCGATCGCCGTGACCTCGTCCCGGAAACTGTCCGGACGCTCACCGCGGTGCAGACTGCCGATCCGGACGAGACCATCTTCCGTCGCCAGCAGTGTCTCGCCGGTGACACACTTTGAGATGGCGCCCGAGATGAATGGCTGCGCCGCCGCCATCATCTTCACGTGACCGCTGTAGTGGATGACGTTGTCACCCATCGAACAGGCGAACACCGGAAGGTGTTCGGTTGACAGATGCGGTGACCCGACGATCGACTTGTGCTCGTCGATATAGGCAACGATCTCATCGATCTGCACGTCGCTGTAGCCGAGCTTGCGCAGCGCTCGTGGGACCGTCTGGTTGACGATGGACATGGTTCCGCCGCCGACCAGCTTTTTCGTCTTGACCAATCCGAGGTCCGGCTCGATGCCTGTCGTGTCACAGTCGAGAAGAAACGAGATGGTGCCCGTAGGTGCGAGAACGGTCGATTGAGAGTTCCGAACGCCATACTGATCAGCCAACTCGACGGCGTTGTCCCACGACTCCTGCGCGGCCGAGAGCAACTCGGTCGGCACCATCTCCTCGTCGATCTTGGCGACCTCTGCACGGTGCATTCGCAGCACGTTCAGCATTGGCGCCTTGTTCTCGTGAAATCCAGCGAACGGTCCCATGCGGGCAGCCGTCCGAGCCGACGTCTCGTATGCGGTACCTGTCAGCAACGCCGTGAGAGCGCCTGTCCAGGCCCGCCCGCCGTCGGAATCGTACGGCAACCCTTCGGACATGAGGAGGGCGCCAAGATTGGCGTAGCCGAGACCGAGCTCGCGGAACTTCCGCGTCGTGTCACCGATCTTCTCGGTCGGGTAGTCAGCGTTGCCGACAAGTATTTCCTGGGCGGTGAACACGACCTCGACGCCTGCACGGAAGCCTTCGACGTCGAAGTGACCACCCTCCTCCATAAATCGAAGGAGGTTCAGGCTCGCGAGATTGCAACTGCTGTTGTCAAGATGCACATATTCCGAGCAAGGATTACTTGCACTTATTCGACCGGTATTGGGCGCTGTATGCCACCTGTTTATGGTCGTATCGTACTGCAATCCAGGGTCAGCGCACTCCCACGCAGCTTCCGCTACCTGGCGAAACAAGTCGCGAGCCTTTATTGTTTCCACCGTCTTGCCAGTCGTGCGAGCTACGAGAGCCCAGTCATCGTCGTCAAGTACGGCTTGCATAAACTCATCGCTCAGCCTCACCGAGTTGTTGGCGTTCTGGTACTGCGTCGAATGACTGTCAGCGCCGTCGAGGTCCATGTCGAAGCCCGCTTGCGCCAGCACCCGAGCCTTGCGCTCTTCCTTCGCCTTGCACCAGATGAACTCCTGGATGTCAGGGTGGTCGGCGTCGAGGATGACCATCTTGGCGGCGCGGCGTGTCTTGCCACCCGACTTGATGGTGCCGGCCGACGCGTCTGCGCCACGCATGAAGCTGACCGGTCCGGAGGCGGTGCCGCCGCCCTCCAAGGGCTCCTTGGACGAGCGAATCCTCGACAGGTTGACGCCGGATCCCGACCCACCCTTGAAGATCGTGCCTTCCTCCACGTACCAGTTGAGGATGGAGCTCATCTTGTCGTCGACGGCGAGGATGAAGCAGTTGTGGACCCTGAGGTCACCGCTCAGGTACTCACCGCTGTCGGTCTGGATGTCGTAGACGTCCATCTCGCCGATGTCTTCGATCGTCGCGACTTCGACCCGCTCGCTGCGATCAGGAGCGCTGATGGCGCCGTCGTCCCAGGACGTCGTAGCATGCCGCGTCAAAGCGTCACCACGGTTGAGCCTGCCAGCCGGCACGAACTCGCCGTTCTCCTCGTCGCCGGCGCGCCAGACCAAATGGTCCGCTGTCACGTCCAGCTGGTGGCCGGCTTTGGTGGTGATCCGAAGAACGTGCTTGCGACCGTTGTGCTTCACGGCCACGATCTGCGTCACACCCTTGGCGTCGAAGACCTTGCGACCCACCGCACCGGTCTCGACGAGCTCGCCGATTGGCACGAGGCCCTCCGGCGTCGATACGAGTGCGTCGTAAGGCTGACACGCCGAGGCCTGCTGCGGCACGCCCTTCACGCCGATGTTGAACCACACGGGCGAGTTGAAGGCCGCCTTCTGCTCGACGATCAGGTGCTTCAGCTCGTCGCTGAAGGCAGCGGCCTCGGCGGCGTCGACGAAGTAGCCGTCCTTCGTGCCCCAAGCGGTGATCGTGTCGACGACCCGATCGATCACCTGGCGGAGAGAGGTCTCGCGCTCGGGCGTCCCGAGCGTCCCGCGGAAGTACTTCTGGGCGAGGATGTTCGTGGCGTTCATGCTCCACGTGCTGGGCACCTCGACCCCGAGTTGCTCGAAGGCGACGGCCCCGGTGCGGTAGTCGGAGATCCTCGAGTCTCGGCGCTCCCAGGTCACCTGGTCATACGGGTGCTTGCCCTCTTCGGTGAAATGCCGCCGGATACCGATACCGAGGCGCTCTTCTGCGACAGCCATCTTTCCCGTCCCCTCCTTGACCGGTTCCACCGGTTCAATCGACCCACCACAAGATGTTGTGGTATCCCCTTCAGGCACTACCAGGTACGGCGTAATTACATCACCGTAGTTACGTTGCTGTCAACAGAAACACCCTCCTTCCGCCCCAGGTCACGGTGCGCTCAAGAAAAAAACATTCTCCGCACGCGACGACACCGAACCCGGCGGCGTAGCCATCACTCGATCACTCCGAAAACGCTACGCCGAGGCTGTGTCACGCCCACTACGGTGCGCCCATGCCCGTCGTCATCGCCATCGACGCTGGGACGACCGGCGTCCGGGCGCTCGCCGTCGGCCTGGAGGGACAGGTCGTCGCCGTCTCGTATCGGGAGCTCACCCAGTACTTTCCGGCTCCGGGACTCGTCGAGCACGACGCCGCCGAGATTTGGCGTCTCGTGGAGACCACCCTCGTCGAGCTCCTCGAACGGCTGTCCGCCGGCACTCAGCCTGAGACCGTCGCTGCCATCGGGATCACCAACCAGCGCGAGACAGCAGTCGCCTGGGATCGCCGCACCGGCCAGCCGCTCCATCGGGCGATCGTCTGGCAGGACCGTCGCACCGCCCGTCGATGTGAGGAGCTGGAAGCCGAAGGTCATCTGCCGCTTGTCCGCCAAACGACGGGACTCGTGCTCGACAGCTACTTCTCCGCAACGAAATGGGCATGGATGCTCGGCGATGGCGGCGTCGAGGCCGGCCGGGACCTGGCGCTCGGCACCGTAGACGACTGGATCTGCTGGAACCTCACCGGAGGGACAGACGGCGGCAACCACGCCACGGACGTCTCCAACGCCTCGCGGACGCTTTGCTATGACATCAGGAACGCCTGCTGGTCCGAGGAGCTGTGCGAGCTCATCGGCGTCCCCATCGGCGCGCTCGGGAGCGTGCACGCCTCCTCCGGACGGTTCGGTCTCGTCAGCAACCGCGTGGCCGGCGGCCATCTCGCCGGCGTGCCCCTGAGCGGGATCGCCGGCGACCAGCAGGCCGCCTTGTTCGGCCACTGCTGCTTCCAGCCTGGCGAGACGAAGGTGACGTTCGGAACGGGCAGTTTCGTGCTCATGAACCTCGGGGCCAACTGTCCTCCGCCGACAGACGGTCTCCTCACGACGATCGCCTGGCAGATCGGTCAGGACGTCACCTACGCCCTCGAGGGTGCCGTCTTTGCCTCAGGCGCCACGATCCAATGGTTGCGAGACGGCCTCGGCATCATCACCGAGGCAGCGGAGGCGGGCCCGCTGGCTGCCTCGATCGAAGCGAACGAAGGCGTCTACCTCGTCCCGGCATTCGCCGGTCTCGGCAGCCCTTGGTGGGAGCCGGACGCCCGCGCTGCTGTGGTCGGCCTCACGCGTGGCACCGGCACGGCCCATCTCGCACGGGCGGCCGTCGAGGCGATGGCCTATCAGACGCGGGATGTGCTCGACGTCATGGCCTCGGCCGGTGGTCACGGCGTGACGCTGCTGCGCGCCGACGGTGGCGCCGCAGCTATGGACCTGTTGTTGCAGCTTCAGGCCGACCAGTCACGCGTCACCGTGATGCGCCCCCGCACGACCGAGGTGACAGCACTCGGCGCCGCCATGCTCGCCGGGCTCTCCGAAGGGGTCTGGGGATCCCTCGAGGAGCTGCGTGGCCTCTCGGTCGCCGAGGCGTCCTTCGAGCCTGTCGCCGGCGTCGGTAAGGCGGACCGGGATCACGCCGGCTGGCTGGATGCCCTGAAGCGCTCCAGGAGCCTGGCGCCGTCGAGCTGACCGCCGGCACGCCCGGCACGCCTCAGCCCCTCGCCGGCGACGCCGACCTGACCACCCGCCGGCGCCGGCACGGCCGTGACGCCTCAGCCCTCGCTGGCGACCCCGGCAGGGATCGCTCCGGCAGGCGCCCTCTCGGGACTTGCGCCACTCGCCGCCGCCGCCAGCCGGGCGTCCTCAGCCGCCTGAGCCGAGCGCGAGGCGTACTTGTCGACGTACTGCTGTCCCGACAGTTGGCGGATCTCCCACATGATCTCGTCGGTCGCTTGGCGCAGCACGAGCGGGTCCTCGAGCCGGGCGCCATAGTGAGCGCGCAGGTCGATCGCCTTGCCGAAGGCGATGTCGACGGTCTTGAAGGGACGAAGGAAGCGAGCCCCCACGGGTTGGATCGCCCGCGTGCCCTTGATGCCGACCGGCACGACCGGGCAATTGGCCTCGAACGCCAGGCGCGCTACCCCGGTCCGACCGCGGTGGAGGCGCTCATCGGGCGGTCGCGTGCCTTCGGGATAGATGCCGATGCAGCCGCCGGAGGTGAGTACACCGAGTGCCTCGCCGAGCGCCTTCTGTGACGCCGAACCGCCGGAGCGCTCCATCGGGATCTGGCCGACGGCACGGAAGAACCAGCTGGTCTTCCAGGAATGGAAGTACTCCGCCTTGGCCACGAATGTCACCCGCCTCCGCACGGCCAGCGGAAGGAACAACGAGTCGCAGAACGCCTGATGATTCGAAGCGAGGAGCAGTCCTCCGGTCGGCGGCACGTTCTCGAGCCCGTTCACCCGCACGCGAAACATCACACGGAGGATCGGCGTCAGGATCGCCTTGATCAATCCGTAGAGCATCCGGCCACGCTACCCGCGGCGATAACAGACGACTCTGAGGGCCACGCTCCTGCCGGACGAAAGCCGCCCGCACCCCCAACTTGTTGACTTCTCCCTGGTCAGTGCAATAGCATCACTATCCGCGGTCGAGCGGAGACCCAAACGCCATGGAGACATACAGGGTTCCGTACCGGGCGGCTCACTGGCGGTGGCGTGCCAGTAGCGGGTACCGGTTGGCGGTCGTGTGCACCGTCGCGCTCGCCACCACGATCGCTCTGGTCACCACCCCCAGCGCAGTGGGCGCCGCCGGCGCCACTCCCCGGCAAACGAGTGACCTCACTTCGATCGCACAGGCACTGGAGTCGAACGACGCTCTGCCCCGCCCGGCTTGGTGGAAAGGAGGGTGCGATGCCGGCAACAACCCTGGGTCGTATCGCCTCGCTGCCGTCTTTGACGGCCTGCAGGCGTGCGGGCCGGGATCGGACCAGAGCGGCAAGGACTATCTCGTCAACTTCTTCCCCGGCGCCTGGGGCGAGTACGAATGGGAGTGCGTCGAGATCTCGATGCGATGGATGTACATGGCCTGGGGAGTTGATCCCTACGGCGCCAACGGGAACGACGTCGTGAAGAACTACCCCAACGGCCAAGCGGGCTACCCGACCCTCACGGTCGTGAAAAACGGCACGAAAGGCGAGGCGCCCCAACCCGGCGACGTTCTCTCCATCGACGACGCCGACGAATTCGGGCACACCGAGGTGGTGACGTCGTCAGGCGTGAACCGCTCGGGCAACGGCACCGTCACCGCCATCACCGAGAACGAGGGCGCTCAAAGCAACGGCTGGGTGACGCTCACGGTCACGCATTGGGTCGTGTCGGACGGCTCCACCCAAGACACGGTGCTGGCCTGGCTCCACAACCGCGGCTGGTGGCTCGAGGAACCGGTTCTCTGGTATCTCACCACAGGCGGCACCCTGCGGATTCAGGACAGCGACGCTTTGGATGGGACGTTCAGGACGGTCGCCACCGGTATTACCAGGGCCGAGGTCGTCGGCGGTGACGGATACGGGCCTTCTCCGATCGTCGTCGCCCTCACGCGGACGGGCGAGCTCGAGGGTGGTTACTACCTTCCGGGCCTCGCCCACCAGTCGCTCCTGCCGCTCGCTGAGAACGTGAAGTCCTTCGCCGTGTCCGCCGCCGCCGGTTCCGGCGGTCACCCGGTGCTCGCCTGGCTGACGACCGCAGGCGCTTTCGAGGTCTCCGCCGGCGGTCTCGACGCGCCGCCGGTCGAAGTGGCAACCGGCGCTGCGGCCATTGACCTCGCACCCAACTCCGGCCCGAATTATCCGGTCATCGGCTTCATCTCCACCCAAGGCACCTTCTATGACCGATGGGGCCCCGGAGCGCTGAGCGCCACCAGCCGGTGGAGCAGGGTGGCGAGCGACGTGACGTCGATCGCCCTTGCCGGCAGCAGCCTTGCGCGGGCGGATGCGATCGAGTCCTTCACGCACCACGGCCGCCTCTGGGCCCGACAGGGCATGACCGGACCCTTCACCGAGGAGGCGACGAACGTGAGCCAGATCGCCACCGCCGCTATCGGGTCGCAGGCGGAACCTCTCCTCGCCTACGTCTCGGGCGGCAGCCTCGAGGTTGCAACGGGCCCCGTCGCGGCGAAGGCCTTCACCGTGCAAGCCACAGACGTGACGGCGGTATCGGTGGCTGCGGCGATGAGCGATGCGGGTTTCCCGATCGTGGGAGCGATCGTCGGCGGTGCGTTCGAGGTCGAGGATGGACTGATGAACCGCGCCTTCACAAAAGAGGCCTCGGGCGTCGCATCCGCCGGCGTCACCGCCCTCACCGTCTCCTGACCGCTACAGCTTCGGAAGGGCCTTTCGCAGCGCCCGCACCCCCTGAGCGATCCGCTGCTCGTTCTCGATGAGGGCGAATCGGACGTATCCGTCCCCGCCCGGTCCGAAGCCCACTCCCGGTGACGTCGCCACCTTTCCCTCCGCCACGAGAAACCGGGAGAACTCGAGCGAACCCATCTCCCGATACGGCTCCGGGATGGGCGCCCACACGAACATCGTCCCCTTCGGACGCTCCACCGGCCAGCCGATCCGGCTCAACCCGTCGCACAGCGCATCACGACGGGAGCGGTAGATCTCGTTCACCGCCAGCGGGTAGTCCGACGCCTCGTTCATAGCCACGATGGCGGCGATCTGGATCGGCTGGAAGGTGCCGTAGTCCAGGTAGCTCTTCAGCTTCGTGAGACCTTGCACGAGCTCGGCGTTGCCCACGAGGAATGCCACCCGCCAGCCGGCCATGGAGAACGACTTGGTGAGGGTGTACAGCTCGACGGCCACGTCTTTGGCTCCGGGGACTTCGAGGATCGAAGGGGGCCGGTACCCGTCGAAGGCCGTGTCCGAGTAGGCGAAGTCGTGCACGAGGACGACGCCGTGCTCCCGAGCCCACTCGACGAGGCGCGTCATCGTGGCGAGATCGATGCACGTCGTCGTCGGGTTGTGCGGGAACGAGAGGATGGCGACACGGGGTTTCGGCCATGCGGACTCCCACGCCTCCACGAGATTCTGGAAGAAACCCTCCCCGGCTCCCACCTCATCCCCGCCGAGCCCTTCGAGCCGGATCATGCGGATGTCGGCGCCGGCGAACAGGGGCGCGTAGATGTGGATCGGGTAGGAAGGCGAGGGCACGAGGGCCGTATCGCCGGGCGCGACGAGCACCCACATCAGGTGAGACAACCCTTCCTTTGCTCCGATCGTGGTGACGACCTCGCGGTCCGGGTCGATGGCGACGCCGAAGCGGCGTCCGTACAGATCTGCGATGGCCGAGCGCAGCTTCGGGATGCCGCGGCTGGCCGAGTAGCGGTGATTGCGGGGGTTTCGAGCCGCCTCGACGAGCTTCTCGACAGCGATCGCCGGCGATGGGATGTCCGGGTTCCCGAAACCCAGGTCGATCACATCCTCACCGGCTCGCCGCGCTGCCAGCTTCAGCTCGTTGATCTCGGCGAAGACGTACGGCGGCAGTCCCGTGACGCGACGGAGTTCCATCGGTGGAGGCTACTTGCTGGCCGGTCCGAGCCCGATCCCAGCCGCCGTCGCCACTTCGACGACGGCATCGAGCGAGTCCGGCCAGCCCCAGACGGCCCAGCTGGCGCCGGCGGCAGCGATGTGCCCGAGTTTCGTGGTGGCGTTCCCGCGATCCTTCGGAAGCGGGCCGGCCCAGCTGACATCGCCGCCTCGGCCGACCTCTGCCCGTACGGTTTCCGGGCTTGCTCCCCAAAGGTTCAGCGTCGCTCCGGTCGCCCGCGCCATGTCGTTGGTGGCCGGCGCCCCGCCGCCGACCCAGGTCTGCACCCCAGCGTCGCGGAGGGCACGTGCCACACGCCCGAGCCGGTCTCGTCGGGCGGCGGCACCTTGATACGGCAGACCGAGTCGCTCGTTCTCGTCGGCGCTCGCCTTGTCCCCCGTCCCGATCCCGGCGATGAAACGGTCGCCGGCGATGTTGTGGAGACCGAGGAGCGCTGCCATCACGACTTCGTCGGGCAGAAGACCGATGCGGCTCACAAGTGTGCCGACGGCAATGTGCTCCGTGCTCGCCAACACTGCCGCAACCGTCGGATGCACTGACATGGCCGGGCGGGACGGATCGCCCATCGGCCAGAGGTGGTCGAACACGAAGACGCCGTGCAGCCCACGCGTCTCCGCCGCTCGGGCGGCGGCGATGACGGCGCCGGCGTCGGGGCTGAAGGTTGGGAGCGTGATCCCGATGCGCACGGTCTGATCGCCTTCTAGGGTTCAGCGGCGCTCAAGGCCCGGCGGCCGAGCACAGCGGCTCCGATCGCCCCGCCGTGCTCGCCGAGCGCAGCCGGCAGGATGGCGATCTCCGGGCGCAGCGAGGCAGCCTCGAGCTGAAGGGCGAACTCTCGTCGCACCAACCCGAACAGCAGCTCGCCCGCTCGCACCAGACCGCCGCCGATCACCACGATCTCGGGATCGGTGATGTTGGCGAGGTTGGCGAGCCCGAGCGCGAGCCACCAGGCGAACTCGCCCACAATGGCCTCTGCTTCCTCGTCGCCTTCGGAAGCGGCCAGGATGACATGCTCGCCGCGTACCTCGTCCGGATCGCCGCCGGCCAGCTCTCGCACGCGGTTCGCCTGGCCGGCGAGGGCGGCGTCGCGGGCGATCCGCCCGAGACCCGATCCCGACGCGTACCGCTCCCAGCAGCCGCGGCGGCCACAGCCGCACGGCGGGCCCTGCGGATCCACGACGACGTGGCCGATCTCGCCCGAGTAGTTGGCGGCGCCGCGCAACGCCTGGCCGTCGGAGACGATGCTCCCACCGATGCCGGTGCCGATCGTCACGAACAGGGCGTCGGTACGGCCCTTGCCGGCGCCGTAGGTGCATTCGCCCACGGCCGCGCAAGCGACGTCGTTGTCGACATACACGTGCGCCTGGTCGCCGAGGCGCGCCTGCAGCTCGGCGCGTACATGGGTCCCGTTGGCGCCGAGCAGGTTGGGGGCGAAACGCAACACCCCGTCGCGATCGACGAGACCGGGGATGCCGACGCCGACGGCCATCGGTCGCGGCAGCGCCGCGTGGCCGGCGCCTAGTGCTGACTCGAGCACGGCGAGCAGATCTCCGTAGAGCCCGGTGAGGTCGTCGACCAACGCCTCGCCGTGGTCCACGGTGTCGCGGCGCTCCTCCGCGAGGATCTGCCCGCCATCGTCGAGAACGACGCCAAGAACCTTCGTTCCGCCAACGTCGATGCCAATCGCCGGCGGCGTCGTCAGACCTCGGTCTCCACTCGGGCCTTCAGGTCCCTGATGGCGGCATGCAGGATGTTGCCCTCGGCCCGGCGCTTGATGAATCCCGGCAGCGGGACTCGCAGCTCGACGAGGAGCTGATAGGTGATCTCCGTGCCACCACCGGGCGCATCAACGAACCGGTAAAAGCCATCGAGCCGGTCCGTCAGATCGCCGCTCCGCTGCACCCATCCGAACTCGACGGGAGCATTGGAGTAGTCGTACGCGAGCGTGTAGCTGGTTGATCGCCCGAAAGCGGCCGCTCGGAACGACACCACGACCGGGCGACCCTCGTCGTCGCTCTCGAGAATGTGGACTTCCTTCAAGTCCGCCACCCACTCCGGGTAGCGCTCGATATCGGCCACGACCTCGAAGCACCGCGCTGGCGAGGCCTCGACGACCATGCGCTCGGTGGTCTGCTCCGCCACGCGTCCTCCCTTCTCAGCCGCTCGAAGCCGGCGACCCGTGATGGTGCCGTACCGACCGAGGACAGTACCCGTCCGGCGGCCTCACGCGCCTGCTTGTTCCAGTGCTGCCCGTAGACGGGCGGCGAGAACGTCGTAGTCGAACTCCTTCTCCGCCCTCTCGCGAGCAGCGTGACCGAGGCGGCGGCGCATGGGTTCGTCCTCCAGCAACGTGCGCAACGCCGCCGCCACGGCCCGCGGGTCGGACGGATCCTGCACGACGAGGCCCGTGACGCCGTCCGCCACCGCCTCATGGGCTCCCCCGCTGCGACCCGCCACCTGAGGCACGCCGGAGGCCGCCGCCTCGAGGAACACGATTCCGAAACCCTCCTGCTCCAGCCCGAACCAGCGATCCCGGCAAAGCATCGCCCACACGTCGGCGGCACCGTCCAGCAGCGGGAGATCGTGGTCGGACACCCTGCCCAACAGCTGGACGACACTGCCTCCCAGCCCGGATCGTTCCACGAGCCGCTCGAGCCGCCACCGGTCCCTCCCCTCGCTCCCGATGGCGAGGCAGAGATCCGGCATCGACGGCCTGAGCAGTCCCATCGCCTCGATCAGCACGTCCATGCCCTTACGTGGGACCAACCGGCTCACGCTCACGACGAGCCGGCCGTCGGCGGTCAGGCCGAGCCGCGACCGCGCGCGAACCCGCTCGTCGGCGGAGAGCGGTCGGAAGCGTCCGAGGTCGACGCCCGGTGGTATCACCTCGACCGGGGGCATCCGCCGGCCGGCGGCTCGACGCGCCTCATGGGCCGGATACCCGCCGGCGGCGATCAGGAGTCGGGCCGGTCCGAGCACGGAGGCAAGCACGGAGCGAGTCACCGGTAGGCGTCCCGGAACGGTGACCTCGGCTCCGTGCAGCACGACGGCATATGGGAGGCCGAGCCGGGGTCCCACCAGGCCGAGCGGGAGCGCCGGGTCGAGCACGACCAGACCGGCGTCCACCGTCCGTGCCAGCGCCCGAATCTGACGTGTCAATCCGGGCGTCGGCAGCAGAACCGGCGACGGCGACCGCACAACCCTGAACGACTGCTCGGCATCGAAACCCGCCGAGCCTGCGAACCGGGTCGTCAACACGGTCACGTCCGCTGGCGGCAGCCGGCGCCAGAGCTCGTAGAGATAGCTCTGGATCCCGCCGATCTTCGGAGGGAAGTCGTTCGTGACCAGCAGGTGACTCATCTCGCGGCCAGCCCTGGCCTGGCGGCCGTTGTCAGCCCACGCGGCGCTGGAACCGCAACGTCGGCACGAGGCCGGCAGAGTGCAACAGCCGCATGGCACGCGCCTCCGCGGCGTCCACGATGACCGCGCCTGACGCCGGCCGTGCAAGCGACACGCACCCCGACCCGTCGGTCTCGATGGATTCGTCGGCGAGCAGGAACGACACCACGCAGTCCTGGCAGGCCGAGGTTCCATCGAGGCGACAGTCGTCGCAGCTGATCGTCAGCGGATCCATCGCTCGTGTCCTTGTCTCCGAGCCCGCAACTCCGGGGGGCAGCAGGCGGCCATAGGGACATGATCGCAGGAGGGTGTGTCACGGCCTCCGGACCTAGCG
>Ga0182018_10002061_pt1 | contig 21130 bp, 11 predicted proteins | sample 812P2MmetaG_FD_120490 | JGI IMG/M metagenome (GOLD analysis project Ga0182018, IMG submission 120490) | Permafrost microbial communities from Stordalen Mire, Sweden - 812P2M metaG | ecosystem: Environmental > Terrestrial > Soil > Wetlands > Permafrost | place: Sweden: Stordalen | collected...
ATCCTGTGTCTCTTCAGCGTAGCGCGTCAGGGCCGACATCAAGCCGTGAGCATCGGATACAACCGGCAGAAGACCGCGCGAAAGCTCTCGTGTCTTGTTGATTGCCTCATTCACCAACTTTACGATCTTCGCGGCATCAACCGATTCCGGAAGTGACATTTCGCACAGCTTGCTTTCCAAGACCTTGCTCATGAAGGCTATGCCGGTGAGATGTTGGCCCAGCCCATCGTGCAAATCCTCGCCAATTCGATGTTGCTCTCGTGCACTCACTTCCAGAATCGCCTTTTCGAGGCGTTTGCGCTCCGTGATATCGATTCCTGTGACGATCACATGCGACGTTGCACCGTTCTTGCCCGCGAGGGCCGTGCTCGACCAAGTGATCAATCGGGGATTCCCGCCTCGCGTCAGCCAGTACGTCTCGTAATCCCCCGGCAGGTGCGCAGAATTCGGTTGCTCAAAAAGCGCCTTGAAGTTTTCTACCTCTTCCGGCATCAGGAACAGATCCCATACATACTTTCCACGCGCTTCTGCGAAGGAATATCCCGTTGTTTGTTCGCAGGTGCGGTTGAAACGAACGATCCGCCCCTTCGAATCGAGAACCACGATCAAAGCTCCCACGATATCGAGAATCGCGGACAACACGTTGCGCTCTTCCTGCAGCGCTTCTTCCGCCTGCTTCAGCTCCGTGATGTCTACGCCCACGCCATGAATAAACCAGGGGCGGCCGTCCTCCTTGCGGATCATCTCGGCTTCGCAATGGAACCAAAGAACTCTTCCGTCGCGCGCGAGCACTCTATAGGCGGACTTCAACGGTTTGCCGGAGAGAAACATTTCCGCCGCTTCGGCACTCCAACGTTGCTTATCGTCCGGATAAATCTGCTCGTACCAGCGCACCGGATCTTCCAGCCACTCGTCCTGCGAAAAACCGAGCGCAGCTTCAATTTGGGGGCTGACGTAGGCTTCGCCAATTCCTTTGTCTAGGTAAGCCATGAAAATTACGGCGGGGATTTGTTCGACGAGAGCGCGGTATCTCGCTTCAAGGCTGTGCGGCTGCCGGCTAGACTCATCTTCGGTTGCCGACTGATCGACCTGGTCGCCGGCAGACTGGGTTGCCAGGAAACGGCTCTCCAAGAACACGCCCGCCAATTTCTGAAGAGTCGCTTCCGCATCCATCACGCTGGAATTCAGCTCGCGCGAAACCAGGGACTCCGCGAGTTCCCGCGCCCAGTCGTTTTCCGTTATGGAATGTCCGCTCATCATGCATTTCCCAAAATGACGTACCTCATTCCAGTGCGCGCCGTCTCCAACTCGGCTCCTTATTAAGCGAAGATTGGGTGAAGCGCCGAAGCGCGTGAATCGCTCGGCCGTAAGTCGCTACTGCGTTCGACGAGAGCAGCGAACCCGGAGGTTGGTTCATGAAGGGCATAAATTTATCCGGGAATCCGGGCATGGTGCAGCCGATGCAAATCCCTCCAACGTTTGGACAGCCGCCGATTCCACTTATCCAACCGCGTTTCCCTACGTTGCATTGAACCACCGGCCCCCAGCAGCCGAGCTTCACGATGCATTGAATGGAGCCATATTCTGCCGCAAACTCGGCCTGCTCGTAGTATCCGCCTCGGTCACATCCTTCGTGCACCGTTTGGCCGAACAGCCATGTGGGACGGAGAGCATCGTCGAGAGGAATCATCGGCGCTCGCCCAGCCACCATATTTAATAGATACAGGATCGTCTCCGTCATGTTGTCCGGCTGTACCGGACATCCCGGCACGCACACGATCGGGATATCCGCTTTCGATTTCCATTTCCACCCGAGGTAATCCGGGAGACCCATACAACCAGTTGGATTTCCTTCCATCGCATGGATACCGCCGTAGGTCGCGCACGTGCCGGCTGCGATCACGGCCCAGGCTTTCGGCGCCAGCCGATCAATCCAGTCGCAGGTGAGAATTGGCTGGCCGGTTTTCTGGTCCGTGCCAAACGTCGCCCAGTAGCCTTCGCTCTTGTTTTTCTCGTTGGGGATGGAGCCTTCGATTACCAGAATAAAAGGCGCCAGCTTGCCTTCGGCCGCCTGATGAAACACCTGCATGAACTCTTCGCCGTTTTCGTAAGCAAGAAATGGATTATGCAGTTTGATCTTGGGAACAAACGGGAGCGCCCCGAACATAAGCTCTTCGAGACTCGGTTGCGTCGCCGCGGTCATGGCGATCGTGTCACCGTCGCAGCCAAGGCCCGCAGTGATCCACAGCACATCGATTTCAGTTAAAGCGCCCATGCGGTGGCGGGTACCCCTGCAGTGAACGGAGCATTCGTCGGGAATGCTTGCCGCTTCGCGGGATTGTACCCAATCGCGTATTGCCCTGTCGCGGTTTTCTTAGGACTATTCCGTCAGATCACTGAGGCAGATCGAACCGGTAGCGTAACCCGAATCGCACCTGAAACGGTTCGACGGGGTGGAAAACGTCCGTGAATGCCGGCGCGTCTGTTGGCGTTATTCGGGAGATATAGGCGTAGTCAATGTCGTGATCGCGGCGGTTAGGCAAATTCAAAAATTCGGCCGAAACGCGCAATCTCCTGTTAATTTGATAACCGACCTCCGCGTTGAGCAACGCCGTTAAGTTTGAGCGATAAATTCCGTCGGACGTCAAATCGCGCGGTCCAAAGTAGCGCAGGCGCAAACTCGACGAAAAGCCTTTGTAATCGTGCATTGTGACGCCCGAGGAAATCACCAACCCAACCGCTTCGGGCACACGAAAGCCACCCGGGCCTTGCACAGGATACTGGCGACCACCCACGTTGGTGAACGCCGCATCATCCGGGTCCATTTGGGTAAATCGGGCACGGGAGTCCGCAAGGTCAAAATCAAAAGCCAAATGTTCCAGTGGCATGTAGTAGTTCGCCCATTCCACGCCATAGCGGTTGCTCGACTGTTCTGAAGCAACCGTGCCTCCGGTGTCGCCATCCTGCTCCAGTTCGGAGTTACTGTGGAGATACCAGACCGAAAGGGTGCTTTGCAGATGTGGGGCGATCAGAGTACGCACGCCGACTTCCCCGCCTTTGGTTTGGACCAGGGGAGAAATTGGGGAGCTGGACGTGGGGAAAGGATTGGCCGGCGAAATCGGTTCCTCCTTTTGCGTTGCGCCACGCGCGTCGTTGCTGTGGAAACTGAATCCGCCCTGTATATAGAACTCAGTCTTGGCCCACGGGCCGAAAATCAAGCTTGCTTTGGGGCTGGGCAGGAACTTGGTGGCCGAGCGGGAATTGAGCTTCGCAAAGTTGATCACCGGAGCGCCAGGCAATTCGGTGGCGACATAAGGGGGAGTCAAACTAGCGACGTTATATATTGCTTCGTCGCCGCGGACGGCCAGGACCGAGCGGAATTTTTCCGACCACTGGATTTTATTTTCCACATAAAAACCGACCATAGTATCGGTAAATTTATTCAAATCCGTGTCTGCGGGCAAGATTGCTGCCAGATTCGGATTGGTAACGCACTGGGGGATGGGTTCGTCATTGCAGGCGTTGATATCATTCTTGTCCGTGCGCACACGGTCTTCTGTCCGGAAAAGGCCGTTGTGGATCCAATCGTTGCGGACCTGCAGGCCGAACGTATTTGCCGCCTTGCGGCCAAACCATGTGCTGAAAATCGTGTGGTGTGCGTCAAACCCCGCCACCCAGCGCCTGTCCTGCTGTTCGAACTGATCGCCCTTAACGGGGTCATCCAGGAAGTAAGTGAAATCAGAAAACAAATTGAGATCGTAATAAAATCCGTAGGCCGTGATTTTCGTTTCGGAATTTGCGCTGCTGCGATGCCATTCAGCCTGCAAGCTATAGCGCTGTGACTCGCCACCGTCCGTCGGGTTCAGTGCGCCAAAGAAACCGACCAGGAGTATGGCGGTAACGGGGATTTGATCGCTCGAGTGCCATGTTCCACGGTAAGCACGGGCCGTGATGCTGAAACCATGGTCTTCTCCGCCCTGGCTGTAAGTTACAAGGCCATCGTATTTGTAATAATTATCCTCATGCGTCGTCCATGGGCCGTTATCGTGGTACACCTCTCCGCCGTACAGCAAATTGCCCTTGCCGAGCTTTCGTGATACGCCGAAAACCATCCGCCCATAGCCATACATGCCGCCTTCCACCTGGAAGAAGTTCTGGGGCAGAGTCTTGAAATACACCACATTGGCCGCTCCAGCCGAGCCATAGTTGCCGATATCAGCGTAATAAGGACCCTTCTCGAAATTCACCTGCTCCACAAACTCCGGGATGACGATGTTCATGTCCGCGTACCCTTCGCCGTGCGCGTGCGACGGCAAGTTAAGCGGCATACCGTCGATGAAAATGGCGAAATCTGTGCCGTGGTCGAGGCTGAAGCCGCGAAGAAAATATTGGTTGGCCTTGCCGCCGCCGGCGTGTTGAGTGATGATGACACCGGGAATCGTCTCCAAAATTTCTCCCGAACGAAGAATCGGACGATCTTGGATTTCCGCTGCGCCCACCGTTCCCTGAGTGGCAGAATCGGCAATTCCGATGAGGCTATCCTCCCGGCTCCTCACGTTTATGGTGGTGCTCACCGAGCTCACAGCTAGAGAGATGCGCAGCGGGGCCGGCGCCTCAGCGGGCCCCATGGTGACGGGGATTTCTTTGGTTTCCAGACCGGGACTAGATACCACGAGTCGATAATTACCCGCCGAGAATCCAGAAATAATGAAGGAGCCGTACGTGTCCGTCTGTGTCGTGATTTGTACAGTACCGTTCGCGCTTCGAACCTGCACGGTAGCACCGGCAATCACCGCGCCAGAGGTGTCAACGACAGTTCCTGATAGCTGAGTGATTCCTTGGGCATTTGCCGCTGCCCACGACGAAGCTGCGGAACAAAACAGAATTATCAAGGCCACCATGCACATGTGAAGCCGGCCCGTCGAGCGCCTGGATCGCATGACGTCTCCACATACGACTCTGGAAATCGTGTTACTGAATGCGACGGCGTGTGTAACACGTTTCGAATAATCGTGCTATCAGGTTTCCCCTGATACTGTCATAGGGATTTCTCCTGTGGCCAGCCCGAATTCTTCGAAGGGGCATCAACTCGATCTGGCTTCTGGCACGTCCTGCGTGCTATACACGAGGGCTCAGCGGGAGCGAATAGCTTTTGGACTCCTAAGCAAAGGATCGATATGTCAGAGTTAGCCCGAACGGGGCTCTCGATAGACCGGGAATTGCTTGCGAGGTTCGACCTGGCCATCGCCAAGAAACGCTACAAAAATCGATCGGAGGCCGTGCGGGACTTGATTCGCGATCATCTAGTATCGGAGGAAGCCGACTCCGACAAACTGGTGGTTGGAACGCTGACCATCGTGTACGACCACCATCGCCCGAATCTCACCGAGAAGCTGGTGGAAGCACAACATCGAGCCGGTAGCAAAGTACTTGCCGCTACGCACGTGCATTTAGACCATCACAATTGTCTCGAGGTCGTCATAATGAAAGGGCGCGGTGGGGAGCTACACGATTTGGCCAATGGAATCCTGAGTCTTCGCGGTGTCAAACACGGCAAGCTGGTTATCACCACGACCGCGAAAGACCTTCCCTGAAAGCGCCCATTGCCGCCGCGGAGCAGAAAAATACACATCTTCCCGTATGTTCTCGCTCTCATATTTTGGTATGATTTCCCGGTGATCCGCTGAAAAACAGTCTAAGGAATGCTAGGAGTTCACATGCGATATTTTGTGATTGGCGCAATCGCCTTGGTTGTCGTTGTTGCAGGCGTAGCGGTTCTCCCGGACGTCGTCCGCTACATTAAAATTAGCTCCATGTAGACAATTCGTCGCCTGCGAGCCGACTCTCACCGTTGATGCGCTTGAGGGCTGCGTCACCCGCCTTGAAATATACCCAGGGACGGCTGTGGGCGTCGACTGCGTTGATTTAAACGTAGTGCTACTTTGTCCAGTTCCGATTGAGAATATCCGAACCGGTCGGTTCTCCTGGGGAAGTATTGTCGTAGCGACCGGTTAGTGTTTTCGTTCGCCCCACGCTGCTAAGGATTATGCGGATCACAGAAGTAGACTTTTTCATTCGTAACCACAGTGAAGGTTCTTGTGTTCGGCCATCTCCAGTCCGTGGTCCCGGTCAACGAACACCGCAGTGACGCGGGGAGTTACCAGTGCTGTAAAACGCGAATGTCGTTCCACCAAGATCACCATGTGACTGTTCTTTGAGCCGCTCAGGAGATCGCCTTCCCAATCACCGGGAATGGCTCGGTCCTCGCTCTCTGCAGGTCTTTCCCGGATGGAGATGGCATCGACGATTTGACCGCGGGACTCTCCGCTGACAGCAGAGTGCTGCGAGCGACGTATGCGGCGCTTGGACCGCAGGTGCTCTAGCATGCAACGACTGTCCCGCCTTCCAACGGGGAACACATGTCGGCCTTCTGGATCGCGGAAAGCCCCGCCCGATTCCTTGGGTCATAGACACCACCTTTGGAGAAAAGATCTATATTAGATGGTGTTGCATCGACCTGTTGAGACCACCCGGCTTATCAGGCGTTACACGACCGCGACGCAATATAAAAGGACACATCTCTGGTGGCGAGCTTCCTAAAATCTCGTCATCGTAGGATAATTTTCAAGTTGCACATTTCGCGAAAGAGCGAGTGACGGATTCATGGCTAGCGTAAACACGAAGAAAGGCGTCATCGGGATACTCACAGGCGGAGGTGACGTGCCGGGTCTCAATCCAGCGATCCGCGGCGTCACGCTTCGCGCGATTCGCGAAGGCTATCAAGTGATCGGCATCCGCCACGGCTGGGCCGGCCTCGTTGACATGGTCCGCGAAAAGGATTACGACAACTCCGACAATTTTGTGATTCTCGACGAAGAACTCGTCGATCGCACCGGGCGCACCGGCGGCACGTTCCTGCATTCTTCGCGTACCAATCCCAGCCGCGTCAGCAAGGCCAACGTTCCCGACCACCTCAAGGGCAAATTCACTGCCGACAAAAACGATCTTACTCCCGAAGTCCTCAAAAATCTGGCTTGGCTTGAGATTGACACGCTCATCCCTATCGGAGGGGATGACACTCTGAGCTATGGTCTGCGGCTCCATCGTGAGGGTTTCAAAGTCGTCGCGATACCGAAGACGATGGACAACGATGTTCCGGGGACGGACTACTGCATCGGGTTCAGCACATGCGTCACGCGCACTCTGCAGCTCGTCAACAGCCTGCGCACTTCCGCGGGATCGCACGAACGTTTCATGGTGATCGAAGTGTTCGGTCGCTACGCGGGTTACACCGCCATGCTTCCCACCTTGGCCGGCGCCGCGAACCGCTGTGTGATTCCCGAATACAAATTTAATATCGAACGCCTGACCGAGCTTCTGGTGGCCGACCGCCTGAAAAATCCCAGCCGTTACTCGATCGTGCTGGTTTCAGAAGGCGCGACGTTCGAAGGCAGCGAAATGATTTTCGAAAGCGACTCCACCGACGCCTATGGCCACAAAAAGCTCGGAGGCATCGGCGATCTCGTCTCCGAACGCATCAAGGACCTCTCCGCGAAATTCAACAACGGAAAGAAAATCGAAGTCGTAAACCAGAAGCTCGGCTATCTAGCGCGCTGCGGCGATCCGGACGTGATCGATTCCATCGTGCCCATGGTGTACGGAAATATCGCGCTCAATCTTCTCTTGCGCGGCGTGCACGGACGGCTGGTGGTTCTCAGCAATGGGCGGTACGGCGATATTCCGATCGAATCCATAGCCGGGGCCAAAAAAGTTGTCAACATCGAGATGCACTACAACACCGAGCGCCTGCGCCCGAAATTCGCCAGCTTCGAAAACAAACCGTTCTTCATTATGGGAAACGAATCGAGCTAGCTCCCAATTATTGCCCCGCCGCCGAGTAGATGTCGGACACGAATTTCAAAATGCCCAGTTATCCGACTTGTCAAAAGCTGGACCTATCTTTCTACTACCGACGATCCTTTGATCTAGTCGTGGCGAATTCTTTGCGCCAAGCGCAGGACAAGCGGACGGTGGCCTACTTTTGCAAGACGGCCTGTTTCGCGCCGCGGTACACTGGAAGCGTAAGAGCCGGAAACGCGCACAGACAGAGAATCAAAATCACGCACAGCAGCGGGACAACGAGACCCGCTCTCAAGTTGCCAAGCGCGTCGGAAGTGAGACCAACCAGCCATGGAAATACACCACCGCCTAGCCCGCCGAGCGCGAGCACTACACCAGCGAGCTGATAATTTGTGAAACCGCAATACTCCGACAGCCATGACATGGCAATGGGAAAAACGCCGGCGAGCCCAAGTCCGGCGATCAGGCATGAGCCGGCAATCGCAGAAAACCTTGAAGCACCGAGCACAAAACAGCAAGCGATTCCCGCAAGCGCGAGCCCTGCGCGAAGCAAGCGCAATTCCGACATCAGACGCAAGGTACCCGGCACGATCAGCCGCCCCAGAAGAAGGCCGGTCCAGAAAAAGGACGGCATCAAAGCCCACGCGTCGTTGCGCGATGACTGCAACCGATGGGCGTATGTTGCGCTCCATCCGGACAACGAACTCTCGGCTCCGATGTATAGAAAGAAGATCAAACCAAGCCCAAGTGGGAAAGGATCGCGGACAATTCTGCTGAGTGAAAGGTTTGAGGGGCCGGAAATTATTGTCGCAGGTTCGGGCAATCCTTTATCGGGTGTCGACGCCGCAAAAGCGAGCGCCAGCAAGGCCGCTGCCGTCGCAAATGCCGCGACAAAGAGAGAGAGCTGTCGAATTTGATCGCCAAGGGCGACGAGCAAAGGCGATGCGATCGCACCGAGCGTCCAAGAACAATTCACGAAGCTGAGCGCGCTGGCACGACGCGACGGGTTGACTTCACTGACCCATAAATTCGTTGTGCCGGCGCTGAAACCGATGCCGGCCCCGTATGCAAAAACGGACGACAGTCCGATAATCCATGTCCCGCGCCCCAGACAAGCTGCACCCAAGGCAATGAGAACGAACCCCGTGACGAAGCAGAACCGAAAGCCGCGAACTGATATCAAACGGCCACACAGAATGACGCCAATGAATGAACCAGTGAACTGAGACAGGAACAGGTATCCGGAACGCATGTCATCGAGGGCCCAGCGCGCAGCGAGCGTAGGCAGCAGCGGGCCTAAGAGTGTCGTAATTATGCCGGTTAGGATGAAACCGGCATGGACAAGCAGAATGGCTCTTCTCGATGACGGAGACTTGGGAACGAGTTCAGTGGTGAGTTCCATGCTGAGACCAAGCGATTGCGAAAGCGCGCGCCGCTTGGTAAGAATCGTTCTGTCAGAGCAAGATTCAATCCGACGAATCTTGCGGGCTGACGTGCCATTTCTTGCGAACGGTTCCGAAACGCGGCATTAACAATATCATCGAAGGCGACGGCAAAAACATCTTAGGGGGGTGCCGAAAGGGATGGGTTTCGAATTTGGGACGAAACCGTTGCTCTCTCACCATGCGTCTGGTGTCGCCTACTGCTCATTTGTGAATGCGGTTGCAAGCGATGGTGGCAGGGCAAGTTTGCCGCGAAGCTCGATCGATTCGACGGAACGGCCCACAGATATGTTGAATTCGTCCGGCTGCGCGAGCCAATGCTTTGCCTCTGCGTCGTAATACGAGAACGCACGATGATCCAAGCGTATTGTTACTCTCTTCGTTTCTCCTGGCGCAAGTTCTACCCTCGCGAATCCTTTCAATTCTTGCGCCGGTCGCGGCACCTTCGGGTGGGCTTCCCCTACGTAAACCTCCGCGACGTCGGCACCGCCGCGGCTGCCAGCGTTTTTCATATCAAAGGAGACCTCAACGTGAGGTTCGGAAGAATCGCGGCCCGTGGCTGGTGCTTCGACAGACTGAATGGCTAAATTGCTGTAACTGAACATCGTGTAGGAGAGTCCGAATCCGAAGGGGAAGAGGGGCTTTGTGCCATTGCGTACGTAACCTCGATAGCCAACGAACACACCCTCCCGATATACGACGCGATTCGTATCCGGTGCAGGATAGTAGTTATCGTGGACCGGGTTGTCTGCCCACTGGCGCTCAAAGGTCATGGGCAAGCGGCCAGAGGGATTCGCATCACCGAAAAGAATCTCCGCCAGCGCCCTGCCCCCCTCCTGACCGGGATACCACGCCTGCAACAGAGCTGGAACGCTGTCGAGCCACCGGGTCATGTCAACACCGCCGCCAGATGTGAGCACCACGATGGTGTTCTTGTTCGCCGCCACCATTTCCCGAATCAGTTCGTCCTGTCCGGGCGGCAGGCGGAATGTACGATCCGCCGCTTCGCTTTCTGTCTCCGGATCAAAGCCCGCAGCAACGACCACGACGTCCGCCTTCGCGGCCAATGCTTTGGCATTCGCTGTGACATAGTCTTCGTGGCGAACGACGCCAAACCGAAAGCGAGAGCCAAGCCAATCCGGAAGTCCGCGGTGCTCCAAAACAACGCGATGCGGATTTCCATCAAGCGAAATTGTTGCAAAGCCTGTGAGTTCCCTGGCGGAGTTCCAGTTGTCCAAGATCAGCTTGCCGTCCACATACGCGCGGTAGTAGCCGCCGTCTTCTCCGGTGGAAGCGACAAATACATCGTAGTCCCCGGCGCTCTGCGGGACGTAGTAACCTGTCCAACGGGCAGAGAGAGACTGATCGGGCAGGGTTTTCTTGCCCGGCGGTCCAAAATTGACATTCTTTTCAACGCGGGCCAGATACGGAATCCCTTGGAAGTCCGGGTTTGCAAAATATTCGGCTTGGAGACCCACAGCTCCGTTTTGCGGCGCGACGGAAAAAGTGGTGGCTTCAGCCATTTCACTTAGGCTCGGCACGCCAGAATCGTAGTAAACAGGCACCGACGGGGGCACCGAGTTTGCGATGCCTTCCAGAAAACTGACTGCTTTGAAAGGTTGCACCCGAGCGCTGCCGCCGCCGGTCGATACCGGAGGATAGGCGTCAGGGCCGATGACGGCGATGGACTTGATGCGGCCTCTATCTAACGGCAGCAGAGCCCCTTCATTCTTGAGCAGCACAATGCTTTCGCGAGCGCCTTCCAGAGCGACTTGATCGCCTTCTCGGTTAAAACGCGAAACCGACAGATCGGTCTGGTTTCGGTCGAGCCAGCCAAACTCTACGGCCGTACGGAGGATGCGCCGAATCTTGTCATCAATCGTGGCGACGGAAACCTTGCCCTGTTGGATTGCAGGCAGCAGCGTCTGTCGATTCATCATTTTGCCGGAGGGCATTTCCAGATCTACACCAGCGTTGGCTGCCGCCACACCGTCATAGGTGGAAGTCCAGTCGGACATGAGAACCCCGCGGAATCTCCACTCCCCTTTTAGTAAGCCCACATTCAGAAGCGCGTTTTGAGACATGTGGAGGCCATTCGTGAAATTGTAGGAGTCCATGACCGCTCCCACGTGCGCCTCTTTTACAGCAGCCTCGAAAGCCGGTAGATAAATTTCGCGCATGGTACGGTCGTCAATGACTGAGTCCGTGTCATGGCGGCTGAACTCCGAATTGTTCCCCAGGAAGTGCTTGATTGTTGAACTCACGCCTTGGCTTTGTTGTCCTTCGATGTATGCCACGGCGATGCGAGACACAAGGAATGGGTCTTCACCGAAATATTCGAAGTTTCGGCCGTCCATCGGCGCGCGGTAGATGTTGACGGCCGGCGCGAGCATAAAATTTACACCTCTCGCCCTGGCATCGCGGCCGATTTCCGAGCCCACACGCTGGGCCAGCGCGGGATTCCACGTGGCTGCCAAAGAAACGCCAGCCGCCATGGCCGTCGAGGGGCCATAGTTGCGGATTCCAAGCGGACCATCCGCCATTTTCAAGCGCGGCACGCCGAGCCGGGGCAGGGCGTGCGTGTACATGTTGTCCTCCCCGCCTAGCAAGTCGATTTTTTCTTCAATCGTCATTTTGTCGATAATGGATTGGACGCGGCGATCGACGTCATCCGGCGCGAGCGAGTTTGATTGAGCGAAAGCCTGCATACCGAGAACACAGATGATCGCAACTCCATACCAATGGAATCGCACGGAATGCGGCTCGCTCGATGTTCTACCGTTCATAATCGCCCCTGAAAACATCCCATGGCCGCGTCTAGATACCAGCAACGCGACAACCGGAACTTCCTGGAATGCGGAATTGCTTTCGGTCGCTTATCTCTGAAGAAAAAACTGTTCCGGGGGATGGTTTCATCCCGGGTCACAACAGGCAAACAATTGCGAAGGTCGTTGAAGTATGACCTCTCCCGCTGGAACGCCCTCCTCAACCGACGCTACCGGCGACCTACAGAGAGTGATTCGCCGGCAGGACATGTTCGACATCCAGCTTCGCCCAAACCGCTCTAAAACAGGAGCTTCAGCGCGAATTGAATCCTGCGTGGCGTGTAATCCGGGTTCGTGATTACAATCTGGCCGAAACCCGGGTTAACAGTGCCATTGGCGATTTGCTGGGCTGTCGGCGTTGCGTTTGTAGTGGCAAAGTCATTCTGGTTGTTCGGAATAAAGAAGCTCGGTGTATTCGTCAGATTGAAGATCTCAGTTCTGAATTGCAACGTGAATCTTTCCGTAAGAGAAAAATCCTTGAAGACCGAAAACGCGAACGATTTGAAGTGCGGACCATAGAGGTTGTTACGGGGATCGGTTCCGATCAAGCCCAGCGTCGGGATTTGGAATGCGTCGGGGTTAAAGAACTTGCTGTTGCTGGGATTCGGCACACTTGGATTTGCAATGATGTCCGGCCGCGTTGGCCCTCCGCCGATTCCGTTATAGACCGAGTCGCCAAAACCGGTGAAGTTGTCCGTGATGCTGAAAGGCGTGCCGGAATTCCAAATCAGGATGCCGCTGGTTTGCCAGCCTCCAAGGGCCATTTTTTTTGCTCCTGTGAGGTCCCTTCCGAACGGCAGCTCATAAGTGGCGGCCGCAACAAATCGATGCCGGAGATCCAGATCGCTGTTGCCAGTCTCGAATCGCTTGAGGGCGAAGGGATCTGCGTTTCCATAGCCTTGCTGGCCTTCCAGGCTCAAATCACTCGCGTCGTCGATAGCATGCGAGTAGACATAGTTGGCAGTGACTGTGAGACCGCGGTGAAAACGCCGCTGGAATGCCACTTGCAAGCTGTTGTAGCTGGAGCTTCCTTCACTGAAGTACTCGCCGACGCCACCGAGACCCGGCAAGATTGTCGCGGTTGGCCGCACGGTAAAACGCAGGTCGCAACCGTCGGTGGGAACCACACAAGGTTGCCCGTTTATCGTGTTCGGCAAACCAAATCCGGCAGTGTTGGCCGCCGTGTGAGGAGTGGTGAGCGGATCCGGGACGTTGACGTCATTGATTACTTGTGGCAGGTGGCGTCCCAACTGGCCTACATATCCGATGCTCACTACGTTCTCGCCAAATTGTTTCTGAAGCATGAGATTGAACTGCTCCACGTACGACGTCCGGAAGTTCAATGCCACGTTGTCAGGCAAAGACAGGTCCGCACTGTTGAGCGCTTGAGGAACCGGGACCGGGAGACCCCCGGTTGCCCCTCCCAAAGTTGTCGTTTGTCCTAGGCCCGCTTGACAGCTGGGGAGCGCAGCTGTGCCAGTGGCATTAATTTCGATTTGACTGGCAAGCGGAGATTGGCACGAGGTGCCGCCAATACTCGGCGAGTAGATTCCATTGAAAGGGGCGTTTTTCAACGATGCATTTGATGTGTAATTCCCTGGGAAGTATGCAATGCCGAAACCGCCGCGGAGCACGGTTCCGCGTGCAACCGTGGCGGCAAAGCCAACTCGAGGCCCGATATTTGAGTAGGTGGTTTTCAGACCGGCTGTCGCGGATGAAGCCACGATTCCCGTAGTGTCGGCTCCTTCGGCGGTGAGAAACTTCAGTCCGGCGGCGGGGACGAGCAATTGGTTTGTTGCCGGATCAAAGTTGGAAAGGAAACCGTGGACTTCGGTGAATGGAGTGAAAATATCGTACCGGGCCCCGTAGTTGACCGTCAGCCACGGTCGCACTTTCCAGGTGTCCTGTGCGTAGAAGCCTGTCTCCCACGAACGGTAGTTTGGCGTCTCAAGGTCTGTGTTTCGGCCCTCACCGGTGAAAGCTCCAACAAGGAATGTAGCCAAATTGTTGATGGCATCCTGAGGTGTAGCCCCGCTGTCCTCCGGCAGTCCGAAGTTGATATTCCCAACTCCGTTACTGCTTTGAACGTTGCGGGCTTGCCGGCGAATGACTTCCACCCCAGCTTTTATGCTATGTGACCCGCGCGTATAGCTGATTGCGCCGTTTTCTTCGAATGTGTTGCTGACGTCCACGATCGGAACGAAATTGCTGTCACCCAATGGCGCCGTTCCGGACATGTTGATAAGGGGCAGACCGGAACTGTCCAACGGGCCGAAGTTGATGTTATTGGGGAAGCCCACTGCCGTGGCTGCATTTGTACCGGAGTTGGGCGAATTGGAAGTGTTATCGATGAGGGTGTACGCGGCCTTTAGCTCGAGCAAGAGAGCGGGACTGAAGACATGCGTGTAATTGAGCTGGGCGTTGTAAGCAATGTCCTTCGCGGGCCCGGCGAAGCCAAACTGGCCGTTTCCGGGATTGATAAGGACGTTGTTGACGGTGACTGAAGGCAAATTCGTAGGTATCACGGACGAAACGTTGTTAGACGTGAACCGCGCGAAGAGGAGATTGTTTTCGTTGAACCGGTGGTCCACTCGCGCGTCGAACGCGTTGCTGAACTGGGTTTTGTTTGGATCGAAAACGAAGTTATTTACCAGCGCGCCCGCGGCGCCCGTATTGGGTGATGGATACAATTTAAATAGATTCGCGGCAATGGGATCAACAGGAGTCCCTGCAGGGATATCGGGATCGGCGGCAACGATTCCCGCTGGGCCTAATGCCTGCTCGGCCGCCGTGGGCACCGAGCTGAAGATGGGGCTCGCAACTCCAGCCACTTGGCGAAACCCTTCCCAGGCAAAAAAGAAGAACGTGCGGTCGTGAATGATCGGTCCCCCGATACTTGCGCCAAAATCGTTTTGGCGCAGTTCCGACTTTGGGTTGGGCGCCACATCGAAAGGATTCCGGGCGCTCAGCGCGTCGTTCTGGAAAAACTCATATGCGGATCCATGAAATTTGTTGCCTCCGGACTTCGTAACGACGGTAACGAGTCCGCCCGGCGTTCGTCCGCTCTCTGGTGTGTAGTTATTTGTCTGTACCGTCACTTCCTCTATGGCATCAATGGGAGGCTTTACGCCGATGGTTCCAATGATGCGTTCATTGTTGTCCGTGCCGTCGATTTGCTCGTTATTGAGCTCGACATCCTCGCTATTCGCCGAAAATGAACTGGTTTGGCGGCGATCGTCCGGCCGCTGCCCGCTGCTGAGCGAGTCAAGACTGGGGCCCTCGTTCGCCCCTGGCGTCAAGACGACCAAGCTTGTCAAATTGCGGGTAGGGAGGGGCAAGTCCTGCACCAGTTGATCGCCGATGGTGCTGCTAACAGTGGAGCTTTCACTTTGAAGGAGCGGGCTCTGCGCTGCTACTTCGACAGTCTGCGCCGACGATCCCACTTCCAATTTGGCATCCACACGCGCGCGATCACCAACCGAAAGCTTCAGATCGGCAACGGTAAAAACCTTAAAGCCTGGCACCTCCACACGTATCGAGTAGTGGCCGGGCAGCAAAAAGGCGACGTCGTAATCGCCGGCGGAAGTCGTTTCTGTGCTTCGAGCCTCGTGGGTGGCAAGGCTCTCCACAGTTACCTTGGCGCTCGGTAACACCGCGCCCGAGGGATCGGTCACAGTGCCGACTATGTCCGCAGTTGTCAGCTGCGCGCTGGTTCGAGTGCCCCAGAAAAAGAACAAGCACAACAGCGCAAGAGCGCTGGCGCAAGAGCGGAATCGAATTGGTGCCGTAAATTTCCTCTTGCGACCAACTGCTGTGGAGACGCTATTTTCCATTGTATCCTCCGAGATGTCGGGATGGACGTGCCGCATTTCTCGCGATCGAGGCAAACACATCGCGAAACGATTTCCGAGCACCTATCGTTGTACTTATTTAGAACGTATCTGCCGAGGTGTTATGGAACGAGTGCCGACACACCCCTAGTCTCTGGGTTTGGAGAAACACCTGCCCCCGTGGCCTCGAACCCACCCTTCTGTTGATGCGACCTATCAGTTTTTCAGATAGCCACTCTCTGGGCGGCATTTAGCTCCAACTCGCCTGTGTTGTCAAGACAAAAATAACGATATTCTAAAGGAGTTTTCGACAATACTATAAATGGCCGTGCGTTGAGGCGACATCCACAGTAAGATGCGCTTGCCTTCGTCTGCCGCTTACGCCGATTTTGGCGCGACGCGAAAGGATGGCGGTGCGCGCGCCATTTCGCTTAAGATGGGCGCAATCTCCAGATGAAGCCTCAGCAAACAAAACGAAAGAGACCGAAAGTCCAGGCGATCACGCTGAAGGCGGTAGCAGAGCGCGTCGGACTTACTCCCAGCACGGTCTCCGCCGTTCTGAACAATTCCGCCGCGTCCCGTTCTGTTCCCGAGCGCACGAAGAAGCGCATCTTTTCCGCCGCCCGCGCGCTGAATTATCGTCCCAACTATCTGGCGCGCTCATTGCGAGTAAAGCGCACGTTTATGATCGGTGTGATTGCCGAGGAGATCGGAGACCCTTACGGTTCTTTGATCATCAGCGGAATCGAACGATATCTTCGAAAACAAAATTATTTCTTCCTGACCGTTGCGCATCGGCACGACAATAGGCTTCTCGAAACCTATTCGCATCTTCTCCTGCAACGAGGCGTCGAAGGCTTGATTTCTGTCGACACTTCGATTCGCGAACCGCAGGCTGTTCCAACAGTTGCAATCGCCGGCCACACGCGGGTCGCGGGCGTGACGAATATCGTCCTGGATCACAGGCGGGCGGCCCAGCTAGCGCTGGTGCATCTGGTGGAATCGGGTCACCGCGAAATTGCGTTTATGAAGGGCTCGTCTTTCAGCTCGGATGCCGAGCCACGCTGGAAAGCAGTTTGCGAAGTCGCACGAGAGCTTGGCCTCCGCATGCGGCGGGAACTGATCGTTTATCTCGAAGGAGACGACCCCACACCTCAGTTGGGCTACCCTTTTGCCAAGCAATTGCTTGCGCGTCAGCAGCCGTTTACTGCGCTCTTTGCATACAATGACATTTCCGCTCTTGGCTCCATCCGTGCGATTCAGGATTCAGGGCTTCGCGTTCCCGAGGATATCTCCGTCATCGGTTTCGATGATATTCAGATCGCGGTTCATGCCAATCCCAGTCTGACGACCGTGCGTCAGCCCTTGCAGAAGATGGGAGAGATCGCAGCTTGCACATTGATTGATCAAATCGAAGGCCGGGAGGAGTACCTTCCGGAGATTCTGATCGAACCGGAATTTGTCGTGCGAAAATCAACGGCCGCAGCACTCTTGCGAACCCACTCGGGTGCGGAGTCCAACCAGGGCGTTCAGTAAATATTCAGTTCGTCAGATGTTCTACCTTGCGCTATGACTCTAAGAGCCTCCTAAAGCAGAACGCTTTGGCCGTCCACGATTGAAATTCTGTGCGTATCCTCCGCAACGGGCTCGAGTTGAATCCGAACGTAGAGGTCAGAGTTACATGCCCAGCACTGGCAAACTACGCGTCCAGAGAATTTGAAGCAGCGACACGCCCATACCAGAGACCGGAGTCCTTGATGGTGCGTTTCTGATCGCGAAAGTCCACGTACGTCAGGCCGTATCGCTGGGAGTAGCCATCAGCCCACTCGAAGTTATCGACCAAGGTCCAGGCGTGATAGGCTCGCACTTTCGCCCCGTCTGCGATGGCGCGCGCTAGTTCGGCCAGATGCTGGCGGTGAAAGGCGATGCGACGCGTGTCGGGAACGTGTCCCGTTTCATCCGGCGCGTCGAGATAACAGCAGCCATTTTCGCTGATCTCGATGACAGGATGGTTGTACTCGCGCGAGATCCGCGTCACAAGGTCGTACATGCCACGGGGCCATATCTCGAGGCCTGCTTCGGTTAGCGGACCTTCGGTTGGCATCTCTACATGGATTTGCGTCAAGGGATCGCGGCTCGATGAACCGCCGTCTCCCTCAGTTTCAGTGCCGAAATGGCCTGTCGTGCCTGACCGAGAACCACCCCGTGCCTCTGAGACGATGCGGCGTGTGTAGTAATGAAATCCCAACCAATCCAACGGAACTTTCATGATCTTTTCGTCGCCGGGTTTGAATCCCATGGCTTTATACGGCGGCTCGCCCACGAAAGCTTTCGGGTACTCGCCGTACATCGCGGTGTTCAGGAAGTAGACATTGTTCATGGCGTGATAGCGCGCCGCAGCAGCGCGATCAGCTTCACTGTTGGTCTTTGGATAAGCCGGGGCCATGCCGTAAGCGCTTCCTACTGTGGCCTTGGACGAGGTGGCCTTGATGGCACGGAAGGCCTCACCCTGTGCGAGGTTGACCGTGTGCGCGGCTTTCAGAAACAGGTCGAAATTGGCCTTGCCAGGAGGAAACACGCCAATGCCGTAGCCATAATAGGTAAACGTCCAAGGCATATTGAACGGAGCCCAAGTAGTGATTCGATCACCGAGGTTCTTTGCCAGGATGCCTGCGAAATCGGCATAGTAGGCGGCAAGATCGCGGTTCGGCCAACCTCCACGATCTTCAAGTCCCTGCGGGAGGTCCCAATGATAGATCGTGCAAAACGGGCGTATGCCTGCTTCAAGCACGGCATCAGTGAGACGGCTGTAGTGATCGATGCCCTTTTGATTGAGGGGACCGGTGCCCGTGGGTTGAATGCGCGCCCATGAAGTCGAGAAGCGATAGCTCTTCTGATTCAGGCGCTTGAGGATGGCGATGTCCTCCTTGTAGCGGTGGTATTGATCGCAAGAAACGTCGCCGGTAGCTGCACCTTTGATTTTACCTACGGTGTGAGAGAACCGGTCCCAGATGGATTCGCCCTTGCCATCGGCGTCCCATGCACCTTCGACTTGGTAGGACGCTGATGCCAAGCCCCAGAGGAATCCGCTCGGAAAACGGGCAGCGTCGATCTCGGAAGGTGCGACTGCGCCGGACCCGTTTTCCTGAGAAAGGAGACTTTTGGCAGCGAATCCACGGTTGGCGAGCACAGCGCCAGCAGCAGTAACAAACGATTTTTTAACGAAAGTGCGGCGGTCCATCGCGAGGTAAGCAACCGGGCGCGACCTTACCACCATTGTCTCCCATCGTCAAACGTTTTACTCAACAGCGAATACCGTTCGGGATTGTCGGCAACCTGGAAACCATCCAGAAACGAAGGTATGGGAAATGATGAGCACAACCGGACAGACCGGTTCCCCGCACGCGAGCCTCCTGAACTTTGCCCTCTTTGTGAAGTTTCCAGGTTGATCCTTCGTGGGCCGCCGTAAGAGTGAGGCAGGAGTGTTGAAACAAATCCTGCGGCCTATGAAGCGGAGGGGCGGCTGACTAAATCATCGAGAAACGATTGGTAACCGTGGATCGTGGCATGTGCGCCAGCCGTCGATATTATAGAAACAAACGCGTCCGCAGGGCGTGACTCGTAAGGACCAAACCGAAATATAGAGACAGTCGTTCTCATTCTTTAGTGCCCGGCGGATGTTTGAACATTCTATGCCGTATGTAATGAATTAATTGGACGCTCACCTAAATCTCACCGTCAGTTCACCATCACTGCATTGATTCCGGGCACGCAATTTGGGAGATTTCGTACCCGGGCTAGGGATCTTTGCCATTTTCTCTTGACACCCTTGGTGCGCAGGCGTACATCTGCGAACACTCATCGGGTGTTTATGCTGCGGGTACTCAGCCTCGTGGCGAAAAGCAAAGCGATTCTATAGGTTCCAGTACTCCCTAGGTCATTTAATCGCGGATGGACAGCCTTTGCGTGTTCGCTAAGACTATGCGAAACGCGGGCTCCGTTTCTCTGTTTTGCCGAATGCCGTTGGATCCTAGATAGGCGAATGCGGACCGACGTAAGAACTGCATTTTCGCGGGCCACGAAGTGGTTTTTGATTCCGGCGGCTATTGATAAAGGAGATTGAAAAATGCGTAGAGGAATTTTGCTGTTCTTGTTTGTTTTGTGCCTTGGTGGTGTGAGCCGGGATTTGCCTGCGCAGACCGTTTTTGTCTCGACCGGCTCAGGAAGCCAGATCCTAAGTGTTAACGGTCAGACCGGAACCTTCACGGTGGTTCCCCAGACCGCTGCAAGCTTCAACTTGGGGTTCTCTCCCGAGGGCATGGTGATAGGACCTGACAGCAAGGTCTATATCACGGACCCAAACCACGGCTTAATTTGGCGGATGAATCAGGATGGAAGTCAAACGGAACTTATCTACAATGCGGGTAGTTGCCAGGCCCCCATTTGCCCGAGTGCAGCACAGGGACCGAGTTTTAGCTCCAGCCCGACGGGCGACCTATACTTCAATACAGAGGGTAGCGGCGAGTTTTCTGGAAACGGCGTATTCGCGATTACCAGCGTGGGGACCACCGCCTTTCAGGGAACGATTAATCCTCCAGTGAATATTGCTCCAGGCACCTGCCTAACCTGCTTCACTCCCGGTGATGGCGCCGGCACCGCATTCGATAGCGCCAACAACTTGTTGTTTGTTGAGCAAGCGGGTGGAAGCGGATCGAACCCCAACTCGGTGCAGAGCCTGAGTCCGCCGTTTACGACGGCAACCGCTCCCACGTCTCTGGCGACCGGCCTGAACAATCCCACCGGCGTGGCTTTAAATTCTGCAACTGGCGTAGTGTATGTGGCAAATACTACGTCCGGCACAATCTTACCGGTCGGTTCGACCACGCCTTACTTTGGCGCTCCTGGTGGAATAAACAATTTTGGTAGCGTTAACTGTGCGCAGGCCCCCGGAGTGCTCTCTCCCGAGTTGCCTCTCTATATGCAGTTCGACGGGACCGGCCACCTATTCGTCGTCACGGCGATCAATTCGCTTGGTAACTGCGGACAGCTTTGGAGGATTGATCCGCCGCCCAATCCCAGTACTGTCGCGACCGGAACGATGCTTTTGGATCTCAGCACGGCGCTCGCTAATGAACAAGTTACCTCGGATCAAGCGGTCGGGGTGGCGATTGGC
>Ga0182018_10002062_pt1 | contig 21110 bp, 19 predicted proteins | sample 812P2MmetaG_FD_120490 | JGI IMG/M metagenome (GOLD analysis project Ga0182018, IMG submission 120490) | Permafrost microbial communities from Stordalen Mire, Sweden - 812P2M metaG | ecosystem: Environmental > Terrestrial > Soil > Wetlands > Permafrost | place: Sweden: Stordalen | collected...
CAAATGCTTCGAGCACTACCGGCTCCGGGTGTTGCTTCACGCCGGTGGTGTCACCTGGCCGAGACGCCCATCACCGCCGAGGATCCGGAGCCGCTCTCCCCACTTCAACGCGTAGCGCCCGATTTCCTTGATGTCGAGGAGGTCTTGGAGGTCGTCAGTCTCCATCGAGCTCGCGGGCGCTACTCGTCGACAATCGAGATCGCCTGCTCGGGGCAGTTCTGGACGCCGATGAGCGCCTTGTCCCGGAGATCGTCACTCAGTTCCTCGCTGATGACGAAGCCATGGCCGCGCTCATCAGAGTCGAACACCTCTGGCGCCAAGGTGTAGCAGCGCCCATGTCCGGTGCACACCTCCGTGTCGATGCGAACCTTCACGGCCCTTCTCCTTCCTTCTGGCGATCTGCGTGCGACGCCGCCGCTACCATCGCCCTTCGTGCCCCAATACCACGACGCATTGCCAACCGACTACATCGAGCCGGGTGAGACGACAGTGGTTTCGGTCGACGGCTTCCCGGTGGCCGTCGCCAATGTCGCCGGTGAATACTTCGCGTTTCAGAGCTTGTGCCCACACCAGGGCACCACGCTCGGCGGCCGGCCGCTCGACGGCTGCTACATCACTTGTTCGCAGCATTCGAGCCGCTACGACGTTCGAACGGGTACCTGTGTGGAGCCGGCGACCGACGGGTTCAGCCAAGATCTGATGGTCTTTTCCACGCGCGTCGTCGACGACGTGGTCCAGGTCCAGGTCTGAGCCGGTCAATGTCGCCGCCGAGGTGACCGAGAAGTCAAGCTACCTCGCCGGGGCGGGCGCCCGAACCAGATCCTTCACCGCCGGGACAACAGGCGGCGCTTCCCTCCAGCTGACGACGCCGTCTTCGGGCATCCCCACCGGGTACTTGTTCTCGTGCAGCTCGGCCCAGTGCGAGTGGTTCAGCTGGTGGAGCGTGAAGCACGCCTGCAGGCCGTTGTAAAAACCCATGTTGTCGACGGTCTGGTTGACCGACTCTTTGATCAGGAGTGCTGTCATCGTCGGCAGCTCAGCGATCCGGAGCGCGTACTCAAGCGTCCGATCGGCGAGCTCGTCGGGGGCAAAGATCTTCGACACCATGCCGAGGGCGTGTGCCTCCTCGACGTCGACCGAGTCTCCCGTGAGCATCAGCTCCTTGGTCTTGCGGGGACCGAACTCCCAGGGGTGGGCGAAGTACTCGACGCCGCACATGCCGAGGCGCGTACCGACCACGTCGGCGAAACGCGTGTTCTGATCTGCGACGATCAGGTCGCACGCCCACATGAGCATCAGGCCCGCTGCGTACACGGTCCCGTGCATCTGGGCGATGGTGATCTTGCGAAGGTTCCGCCAACGCTTCGTGTTCTCGAAGAAGTAGTGCCACTCCTGCAGCATCCGCGCCTCGGCTCCCTTGCGGGTACCACCGTTTATGAGCGTGGTGGGGTGGCGCTCGGGACCGTCGCTGCGTTCCGCGATGGCCTCCTTGGAGCCCATGTCATGGCCCGCCGAGAACATCGGCCCCAACCCGCCCAGGATCACGACGCGCACCTCATCGTCGGCCTCCGCCTGAAGGAACGCGTCATGCAGCTCAACGAGCAATCCGCGGTTCTGCGCATTGCGGGCGTCGGGCCGGTTGAGCATGATCCGGGCAACCTTGCCCTCGCCGAGCGTTTCGTAGGTGATGTACTTGGGTTCGGTCACCGTCATGCCGCCTTCTCGAGGATGTGCACACCGCAGGCGCTGCCGAGTCCGATCACATGGGCCAGGCCGACCTTGGCGCCTTCTATCTGGCGAGGACCACCCTCTCCCCGAAGGTGGGTGCACACCTCCCAGACGTTCGCGATGCCGGTGGCCGAAATCGGATGGCCCTTGGACTCGAGGCCACCGGACACGTTGACCGGGGTCTTGCCGTCCCGCCACGTGGCGCCGCTGTTGAAGAAGTCGACGGCGCCGCCCACTTCACAGAGCATCAGGTTGTCGTAGTGCACGAGCTCGGCGGTGGCGAAGCAGTCGTGGAGCTCGACCAGGTCGAGCTCCTCGGGCCCGATCCCGGCCTGCTCGTAGGCCTGCTGCGCCGCGTTGCGCGTCAGGGTGTTGACGTTGGGCAGCACCTGGCAGGCCTCCTCCCACGGGTCGGTGGTCAGAATCGAGGCCGAAACCTTGACCGCCCGACGGCGCTGCTCAGCCGAGAGCGTCTTGAGTTTCGAGCCGCTCACGACCACCGCGGCCGCCGCCCCGTCGCAGTTCGCCGAGCACATCGGGCGAGTGTTCGGATAGGCGATCATGACGTCGTTCATGATCTCTTCCAGGCTCATCTTCTTCTGGTAAGAGGCATTCGGATTGAGCGTGGAGTGTGCGTGGTTCTTCTCGCTGATCCGGGCGAAGAGCTCGAAGCTCGTCCCGCCGTACTTGTGCCCGTACTCCATGCCGATCTGCGCGAAGACCCCTGGCATCGTGTCGGTCCCGATCCTCCCGTCGAGGGCCGCCACCGCACCCTGTCGGCCCTGGGGCGTCCAGCTCTTGGCGTCTGCCGACCGAGTGCCACCGGCAAGGAGCCCGGCGCCGGCGAGCTTCTCGACGCCGACGGCGAGGCCGCAGTCCACCTCACCGGACTTCACCGCCATGGCGGCCACTCGCAGGGCTGTGGCACCGGTGGCGCACGCGTTGGCCACGTTGTAGACGGGAACGCCCGTCTGGCCGATCTGCTTCTGCAGCGCCTGGCCGATCCCGCCGGCCCCGCCCATGAGGTTTCCGGCGCCGATCACACCGATGTCCTTCATGGTCACGCCGCCATCGGCGAGCGCGCCCGTGACCGCCTCGGCCGCGAGATCCAAGGTGTCCTTGTCCGGGTGCTTCCCGAACTTGGTCATGTGAATTCCAAGAATCCAAAGGTCGTCTGTCATCGCTTTCCTCCTCGGGTCGGGAGTTAGCCGACCGGCTCGTATCCGAAGCCGACGGCCTCAACGCCGCCTTCGTCGGTGCCGATCGGAAACGTGGTCAATCGGAGCTTCATGCCGAAGGTGACATTCTCGGGCGTGGGGTCGACGTTGACGACGTTGGCCCGCACCGATGTGCCGTCGACATCGATGACACCCGAGACGAAGGGGACGGGAATGCCCGGCGCAGCCTGGGCGACGATGGTGAACGTCTGTAGCGTTCCGTCCGACCCGATTCGAACCGCCCGGAACTCGGTCCCGAAGCAGCCCGCACAGGCATTGTGACGCCCGAAATAGCGGGCGCCGCACTGCGTGCACTCTTGGGCCACCAAGTGTGGGTCGTCCCCGAGCACCAGGTAATCCACCAGCGGGATCTGATTCGCCATCACACGCTCCCGAGCCCCTCAAGCCAGATTCGAACACGGCGTTTTCGCCGACCCCCCGTCGCTCCAACGAGCGCCCTCGGAGGCTCCCAGAACTATACATAGTTGAAAGACGCGCGACTAAGGGCGCCCGGGGCGCTCAAGAAGGTGCTCTCGACCCATCCTCGGTCGGCGGCCGAGTCGGTAGGCCGGAGAAGTCGATCCGGCGACGCCAACCGGCGCCCCATCTTTAGAGCTCCTCGTCGAACAGGCCCCACGCGAATGCCGTCGCCGCGTCGAGCCAGGCTCCACTGAGCCCGAGCCAGGCAGTTCGATACCGACCGATGCGACGCGGCAGGCTGGCGGTGCCGCCGGCTCCGGGGATCAGGCCCATCTCGACCTCCGGCAAACGCACGCGGGCGTCGGGGGCGGCCACGACGCGGCCGGCCAGCGCGGGGATCTCGATTCCGGCGCCGACACACGCGCCGTGGAGCTGCGCGGTGACTCGATCGGCCACCCTGGCCAGTCGGAGCGCGGGGCTCCGCGTGGTGCGAATCAGATGCGAGGCCGCCGGTCCAGGACCGGTCCCAAACTCGTCGAGGTCCCCGCCGCTACAGAAGTTGGGACCGGCTCCCTTGAGGAATACGGTCTCGATACTCGGGTCCGCTGCCACGAGGTCAAACGCCTCGTCGAGACCTTCCCGCAGGGCGACATTGTAGGCGTTGCGTACCTGCGGACGGTTCAACGTGATGGTGAGCACTGCCCCGTCACGCTCGAGGATCACCGGTACGTCGACCTGTGTCCTGCCCGTTCTCGCTGTCGTCCGGCTCGCCAGCCAACCGAGGAACTCCGGTCCCGACTGCAGCGCGCTGTAGGCGAGCGACTCGACGAACAGATCGCGCTCGAGCGAGACAGCGGTCCCGGATCGCAACACCTGCATCAGCGTGACGGCGGCCATCGGCGATCGAGCGGCCGCCTCGCGGATGCGGAGTACCTCGGCGTCTGGATCGTCGACCCCCACCCAGAGAGCCCCCGGGCTTGGTCCGCCAGGAGCGATCGCTTTCGGCACGAGGACGATGTCGACCCCGGCCAAAACGCCCGGGCCAGGTGACGTCTGCGACTTCGGCGCGGCGCGACTCACGGCGGGCCATCCCGTCCGGCTCACACCGAGCACCACACCCGCGAAGGCAACCGGCAGGTGCCGGGGGGCGACCGATGCCGGCTCGTCAAGATCGACGACCACCACCGGCGCACGATCGTCGAGCACGGCCGCGACGTCCCCTGACCGCAGGTCGTCGAGGTCTGCGGGGGCGTGCGTCGGGATCCGACGCGGGGGGTTCGAGGCGGCGTCACCGCGTGGCTCGGCATCGAGACCAGCTGGTCTCGCGTCGAACCCGGCTCCACCCATTGAACGCCCGGTCATGTCGTGCCAAGCCTAGGGTAGTTGGTCAGTTTCACCCCTTCACGGGAGCGAGCTAAGGGCCTGTTCAGTTGTGGCTCGCGTTGTGCTCCGCGACTGTCAGCGCAACATCCCCGCCGGTCGCCGTTTGCTTGTACCCGATCCCGGCGAGGCCGAATCACCACGGTGAGGAGTTGTCACGTCGGGCTGCCAGGCCACAGCGGCCGCGCAATGACCCAACAGGACCCATAAGCCGCCTGCGCTGGCCCGGTTGTCGCCGCGGGCGGGCGTGACCCTGCGCACCGGACAACGTCGCCTACTCAGCCAGGCTGGCTTCGACTTCCAATTCGATTGTGACCTTATTGCCCACCACGACACTTCCGTCGAGTAGGGAGCGGTTGAAGCTCACGCCGAAGTCCCGCCGGTCGATCTCGGCCGTAGCAGAGAAGGCGACCACGGTCTTTCCTTCCTGCATGGAGGGACCCTCGCCCAGGAACTCGAGATCGAACTCCACTGGCTTGGTGACGCCACGAAGAGTGAGGTCGGTAAGCAGCTTCCACTCGGTTTCGGTCACCTTCTTGAGCCCCGTGCTCTTGAGGATCAGCGTAGGGTACGTCTCGGCATCGAGAAAATCGTTTGTGCGCAAGTGGTCGTCGCGCATGGTCTGGTTCGTATGGATGCTGGCGGTCTTCACCTCCGCTTCCAGAGTGGACTCTTCTGGGTTCTCAGCCACCGTGAACGCGCCGGAAAACTCGGTGAAGCGCCCCCGGACCTTGGTGCCCACTAGGTGGCGAGCGACAAAGCCAACTTCGGTGTGGGCAACATCGACGACGTACCTACCGACCTTGAGAGGGGTCGAGGTTGTAGTTGTCATGGTTGATCTCCTTGATTCGAGGTACAGCCCAAGACAACGAACGATCAGTCCTAAGTATTCCTTGTCGATTTCAAAGACGTCGGCCAGTAATGGCACGGTGCCAGTTGACGATTCTTTGCCCTCTCCGATCCCGGTCTTTTGGGGACTATCTAGGCACCACGAGCGAGGGCATGAGCAGGTGATTTGATCGCGTGTTAGCTTGCTCACATGTTGTCGAACTGGCGATTGGTGAGCTGGAAAACGGCGATTGCCCTAGTCATTGTCGGTGCCGTGTTCATCTTCGGCATTGGAAACATTGGCGGCAAGAACGGAAACCCCTCGTGGCTCCTTGGCCCAGTTTGCCTCTTGCTGCTGATTGCGCTTGGAATCACCGCACTCGTTAAGTCGCGGCGCAACAAGCATCTCGTTTAGTCCGCCCGGAGTCCCGAGTATGAGAGCGGACGCCCCTAATGCCATCGCAGACGATGGAGGATCGTCGAGCCCACCATCGACGGATAGACGGAGATGGGCCCGATAGAACGCCAATGCCCGGGACCAGTTCCCTCCGACGCAGAACCATCGAATCACGATGTGGAGTTCAGCGAGACCACCAAGGGGCGCCATGAAAATTGGACGGACTTCGCGACGGCGCAAGGCTACTTGCAGTAAGTAGATCAGACCCTCCTTCACGCGTTCCACGGTCTTGGACTGAGCCTCAAGTGGAGAGCCGGTCTTCTTAGCTGATTACGACGTCATTACGTAGGGTTTGACTTATGAGCCAAGAGCCGAAGATCTGGGATCTGCTCGAGGAGCAAGTGACGGCCCGCCCCTCGGACCTCATCGCGTTGGACGATCGTGGCAAGGAAGCGACGTTCGCCGATATGCACGACACAGCTCTCCGCGTCGCTGCTGGTCTCGCCGAACTCGGTGTCAAGAACGGATCGGTCGTGTCCTGGCAACTGCCAACCTGGATAGAGGCGGCGACTTTGACACTCGCCCTCAGCCGTCTGGGCGCGGTGCAGAATCCCCTCGTCCCCATACTTGGTCTGCGAGAAGTCGAGTTCATCTGCCGGCAGGCGGGTACCGATCTACTCGTGGTTCCCGGAACGTGGCGGGGGTTTGACTATGCGGAGATGGCGACCAAAATTGCTTCCGCTCCTGGAGGTCCCCGCATACTCGTCGCAGCCCGCAGCCTCCCCGAGGGTGATCCGAAAGACCTTCCTGCCAGGGACGGCTCGGTGACACCGACCTGGTACTTCTATACCTCGGGTACCACCGCTGATCCCAAGGGAGCTATTCACTCCGATGACACCCTCGTTGCCGCAACGCGCGGTTTCCACGGGGAGCTGGGCATCACGGAGCGGGACCGTCTGTCGATGATCCTTCCACTGACCCACGTCGGCGGGATCATCCATCTCATCACTTCACTGGAAAAGGGCTGCGCGCTTGTGTTTGCCGACGTATTCCACCCAGATCGAACCACTCGGCAGCTGCGAGACCAGGGAGCGACAGTCCTGCCAGGCGCGGTTCCCTTCCTCCAGGCCTTTTTCGGGTTTCAGGATCGGCATCCGGAACTCGACCCACTGTTTCCCGCCGCACGGATGATGCTCCACGGTGGATCATCGAAACCGCCCCGCTCCCATTACGAAGCCAAAGAGCGACTTGGCCTTCCTATCGTCTCTGGATACGGAATGACCGAATGCCCGATGTCGACCTTCGGCTCGCCGGAAGACGCAGACGAGGATGTGGCCACCAAGGAAGGGCGGGCGGCTCCCGGTATAGAGATCGCCATCGTGAGGGCAGATGGCGAACGAGCGGCGACGGGCGAAGAAGGCGAGGTGCGCGTCCGTGGGGCGCACCTGATGAAGGGTTACGTCGACGTGTCACTCGAAGAAGATGCCTTCGACGAAATGGGATTTTTCCGCTCAGGCGATTTGGGCAGGCTCGATGAGCGGGGTTACTTGACGATCGATGGCCGACTGAAGGACATCATCATCCGTAACATGGAGAATATATCTGCCATCGAGCTCGAGAACCTTCTGTACACCCATCCAAGAGTCGCCGCTGTCGCGGTGATAGGTATTCCCAATGTTCGGACCGGTGAGCACGTCTGCGCGGTCGTCGAGCCTTCCGATCCTGAGGATCCTCCCACTCTGGAAGAGCTGAACAAGCACTTGCTCGCCACCGGCTTAAGCAATCGAAAGCTGCCCGAGCAGCTCGAGCTTGTCGAGGAGCTACCTCGCAACGCCATGGAAAAGGTGATGAAGACGGAGTTGCGGAGTCGTTTCCAACCGCGCGAGCCCCACGCCGATCGTGCTGGGGGCTAACCGCGGCCCGCGTGAATACGCCAACGGATAAAACCCACCCCTGATCAAGACCAGCGGCCATGTCGCATACGGCACACTGGTCGGGGGCTTTCTAGAGCTTGCTCACTAAGAGTTCGACCCGGGTAGCGGAACTTGATCAGCAACCGATAGCCGATGCCTGCCCACCTTCCGGTGAATGGCCCCGACCCGGGCGGCCCGGTCTCGGTGCCCGGTAGTGGGTCAGTTGACTGACCCACTACCGACCAGGACGATCACTGCGCCGCTCCGTTAGCGTCGCGTGTCCATGGTACGTCGAGCGAACGGTGCTGCCTCGCCGAGCACTCCGTTGTTGGCGTCGGCTGATGCTCCATTGCTGGACGCAGCCGCCGAAGAGATACACCGCTGGTCGGCCGCATTGGGCGAACCAGTGGCCGTCGGCTGGCGCGACGAGCTGACGCTTCGCACCCGCCTCTCGGGGCTGCGACCGAGCTCCCAGGTCTCAGCCAGTGGGGCCTGTCGGATGTTGCGTGCCGCCGACGAGTGGGTGGCCATCACGGTCGCTCGGGCCTGGGATCACGAAGTGCTGCCGGCGCTCGTCGAGGGACCGGTCGGTGACGATCACTGGGCGACTGTGGCCCGCTGGGTCGCCGATCGGTCCGGGGCGGAGGTCGTGAGCCGAGCCCGCCTCTTGGACATGGCCGCGGCCCGCCACGGGGCCATCGCACCCAGCACGCCGGTCCCCCTGCACCTGACCCACCGTTGGCCGTCACGTGCTGCGCGCCCGCTCGATCGCCTGAGGGTGGTCGACCTCTCGTCGCTTTGGGCCGGGCCTTTGGTCGCTCGGCTCCTGCGCAACTCTGGCGCCACCGTCCTCAAGGTCGAGTCCTCGGCCCGACCCGATGGCGCCCGGGCCATCCCCGACTTCTATCGACAACTCCACCCCCCCGACCAGCCCACTGTCGCGTTGGACCTGTCCTCGGCCGGCGGCCGGACCGAGCTGATCGACCTCGTCGAGGGGGCCGACATCGTGATCGAGGCCTCCCGACCGCGCGCGCTCGCACAACTGGGCACCGGGCCGGGCCGGGTCCGCCCCCGACCGGGGCGCGTCTGGCTGAGCATCACCGGCTACGGCCGCACCGGGCCGGGTGCCCACTGGATCGCCTTCGGGGACGACGCCGCCGTGGCGGGTGGCCTCACGGGAACGAGCCCCGAAGGCGATCCGCTCTTCTGTTCTGACGCCGTCGCCGACCCGGTCACCGGCCTGATGGGGGCGGCCGCGGTGCTGCGCTCACTCGCCGGTGGCGGCGGCCACCTCATCGACCTCGCCCTGGCGGGCGCGGCCGCCGCCGTCGCCCGCGATGGTGTCTCGCTCGACCCGGAGTCACCATGACCGGAGAGGGATCTCGCCACAGCCTGGGGCCGGGCGGAGGATGGGACGTCTCCTCGGAGCCGGCGTGTCCGTCCTGATCCAAAGGGTCGTTCTCGACAGGGTGTGGCCTCCTCCCCCGAAGAGCGACGCCGGGCGGACAGAGACCGTCGACCTACGGATTGTCGGGGATCGGATAGCCGAGATCGCCCCCCGGCTTCGGGAACGACCCGGCGACGTCGTGGTCGACGGTCTTGGCGGCCCGGTCCTCCCCGGGTTCCATGACCACCACGTCCACTTGCGGGCCTGGGCGGCCACGGCCGCGTCCGTGCAGGCCGGGCCACCCGAGGTCCGCACCGCGGCGGACCTAACACGGCGGCTGCAGACCGCACCCGGAAGGGCGGGTTCCTGGGTGCGCGCCATCGGCTATCACGAGTCGGTAGCGGGCGATCTCGATCGAACCCGACTCGACCGGCTGCTGGCGGACCGCCCGCTGCGGGTCCAGCACCGCAGCGGGACGCTGTGGATCCTCAACTCCCGGGCCATCGAGGCGTTGGGTCTGGACCCTGTCGGGCCGCCGCCGGCGCGCCATGGGGTCCTGAAGCGGATCGACCGGGGAGGGAGCGATGCCGGGCGGTCAGAGAACTCGACGGCTCGAACGGAGACCGTTCCGTTGCCTACCGGCGTCGAGATCGACGCCGCCGGCCACGCGACGGGACGCGTCTGGCGAGCCGACCGATGGTTGCGGGGACGGCTCGCCGACGTGGGGGCTGCGCAACCACTCGACCTTGGCACGATCAGCCGGAGGGCTGCGGCCTCCGGGGTCACAGGCTTCACCGACGCGACGCCCGATCACGGCGACGACGATGTGGCGGCTCTCGTGGACGCCCAACGGGATGGCTCGATCCTGCAGCGTCTGCATCTCATGACGGGTGCCCACTCCGCGTTGGACCGCCTCCTTCCAATGGGGTCATCACGCGGCGGAACCCCGAAGGCAACCGAGCATCGGCGATCGGGTCCGAGCGAGCCCCGGGCCCTCGTCACTCAGGGGCCGGTGAAGCTGCTGCTCGACGACGCCCACCTACCGAGCTTCGACGAGCTCGTCTCGACGTTCCGAGCGGCACACGACCGCGGGCGATCCGTTGCGGTGCACTGCGTGACCAGGACCCAGGCAGTGCTCACCGCATCCGCTCTCGGCGAGGCCGGCCCGATCCGCGGTGATCGCATGGAGCACGGTGCCGTCCTCGGGTCCGACCTGTTGCCAACCCTGTGCGCGCTCGGCCTGACGGTCGTCACCCAACCCGGTTTTGTCCTCGAACGCGGCGACCAGTACCTCGCCGACATCGACCGTGAAGACCTTGGCGACCTGTGGCGGTTGCGTTCCCTGCTCGACGCCGGAGTCCCAGTGGCCCTCAGCACCGATGCGCCGTTCGGCCCCCAAGACCCATGGATGACGGTGGGGGTGGCCGCCTCCCGCCGGACGGTCGAAGGTCGTTCCCTCGGCCCGACCGAGCAAATCTCGCCGCGCTGGGCGGTTGCGCTTTTCCTTGGTCACCCCGAACGTCCCGGTCTCGCCCGGGTCGTGGCTCCGGGCGCCGTGGCCGACCTCATGGTCTTGGCCGGCGCGCTCGACGATGGCCTGGCGACACGATCGCCTGCGGTGCTCGCCACCATCGTGGCCGGCGCCGTTGTGCATCTTGTCGACGCCAATTGATGTCCGCGAAGCCAAGCTCCCCGACGTCAGGATGCCTCGGACCGGCTCCCTCGAAGGGCTGGCAAGGTGAAGCGCAGGATCTGGTCGACGGCCTGGCGCCGTGACAGCGTGACCGTCCCGGTCCGCGCCCACGCAACCGCCTCCCACACCATGGCGCCGATCGTCAACACGTCGACGTCGGGGCGGGCCGCCGGGAAATATCCATCAGCGAGCCCGGCGACGAGCACGGCGTGGAGAGGCTCGACGAGCAAGGCCACGCCGAGGCGCTGCTCCTCGCTGGCGGCGATGACGCGTTCGACCATCGGTGAACTCAGGGCCGAGACGCGCTCCGCTCTGCGTCGGTCGTAGGCCAACCCCAGCGTCTCGTTCACCCAGACCTCGAGACCCTCCTCGGGGCTCGCGGCGGCGACGCGGCGGCAGAGATGAGACCCGAAGGACTCGGCGTCGCGTCGGTACAGCGCGCGGATGACGTCTTCTTTGGTATCGAAGTGCCGGTAGAACGCACGGGTCGAGAGCCCCGATTGCTCGAGGATGTCCGCCACCGTGGCCTCCTGCCCGCCGCTGCGCTGCAGTACCTCAAGCGCGCTGGTCAAGATCCGAGTCCGCTCGGCATCGGGCTCGTAGAGCCGCGGTCGACCAGGAGGACGGACGGGTGACTGGGGCCGCGTGCCGGATGGCATCGTTCGACTCTACTCGGCCTTTTTCCTGGTAGACGGGGCACGAAGGCGTCGGAGACGAGCGGGGACCCGCACGGGAAGGCCGCTCAGCTCTCGAGCAGCGGAGCGAGGGCGAGGACGTCCTCCAGCTCGCGCAACGTGTCGTTGAGATGGGTACAAGTGCTCGGTCCGATCAACTCGGCGCGTACACGGGGCCGCAGTCCCTTGAGGGTCATGCCAACCACGCGACCTGCGCTGGCCGCGGCCTCCGGGCATTCGAACCACGGCAGGACGCGCGGCGTTGCCTCGCAGGCGACCACGACGCCTCGTTCCTCGTCGATGACAGCCTCGACGGTGTACTCATGCACGATGGTCTCGACACCGTCGGACGCCATGTGGCTGTCTCGGAAGAACGCATCGACCCGAAGCGTCCCGTCCGCGTCGCGCCAGAGATCGTGGCGGCGGGCGCGACGCATGTCGTTCGCGCCCAACTCGGCCATCTCGTGCCAGTCAAGCTCGTCGTCGGGGTCGATCATCGGTGTGGCCACGGGCCCGGTGACGAGCGGAGCCCGGCCCTCGCTCTCGATGTTGGTGTGGATGACCCCGCCAACCCGGAATCCCGCGCACAGGTCGGGGATCTGGAGCGGTGCCCCGGGCGGCCGGATCCGGGCCAGGTCCTGGACGTCGAATTCGCCCCGAGAGGCGGCGTGCCCGATGGCGTAGCCAGAGACGAGGACCGACGCCGGGGTCTCGTCGAGGAGCAGGTAGAGGATCGACCCCGCGGACGCGTCGACCGCCGAATCGATGACCGCCCGGAACCCGGTCGAGGCGACCCGACCGATCAGCGCTTCGGTGCCCGAGACCGGCGGATCGGTGCTGATGGCGTGGACGATCGGCCCGCCGGTGTAGCGGATCTCGACCTTGGTCGCCGCCCGAGCGACGACGTCGGCGGCGCCATCGGCGTGGGTGACCAGGTCCCGGCCCTGTCCAACCAGGCTCAGCCCCGCAGCGAATCCCTCCGGACGACGGGCGTCGACCGTCGTCGTTCGTCGCACCGACCCCCTCGGGCGAGCCGGGCTCCCCGTGGTCGGGGCGTGCGTCCCGTGGCGGGGGTCCACGTAGCGGAGACCGGCCTCACTCTCGCTGTCCATCGTCTCCTTCTTTCTTGGCGGCACCGACTTCCCTAGCGGCACCGACTTCCCCAGGCTCGCACTGTCCGGAGTCGGTCAAGACCCGCCTCAGCCGAGCACGTGCTCCTCGCGCAAGCGAACGATCTCCTCGGCGTCGTAGCCGAGCTCAGCGAGCACCGCATCAGTCTGGGCCCCGCACAGGGGCGCCGGGCCCGCCACCCCACCCAAGCGTTCGTAGCGCACGAGCGGGAGAAGGCGTAAGTAGTCGCCGAGCACTGGGTTCGAGGTATCGGTCACGATGCCCAGTTCCTTCCCCATGCCGCCGCTGAGCATCACCACCTCTTCGATGGGACCGGTCACGACGGCCGCGCAGGTGACGTCATGAGTGCCGAGCTCGCGCTCCCACTCTTCAGCCGACCGCGTGGCAAAGCGCTCTTCGAGCACCACCGCCAGCTCGTCCTCGTCGAGGGTGTCAGCCAGATCGAGCGCCTGCACGCACGCTCGCCACTCCCTGTCGCTCGGGGCGGCCAGGAACACCCACCCGTCGGACGCGCGGTAGAGGCGGTACCTGGCACTCAAGCCGTACATATCGATCCCGGGCGTCGGCAACGCTGGGCGGTTCTCGTACTCCACCATGTCCTCAGAGAGCGTGTGAGCCATGGTCGAGAGCATCGAGGTCATCATCGATTGGCCGGGAGCACCCCGTTTCTTGGCGAGCAGGCCCAAAAGGAGCGCTGAGGCGACGCCGAGGGCGGAGAACCCGTCGGCGTGGCCGACGCCCATCGCAGCCGCGCTCAGGCGGATGGAGTTCCGCTTCACCTCTTCGAGCGTGAGATCCGGACCTCGCGGCACGTTGTCCGGACCACCGACGGTGCGGTAGGCGAGGCCGGACCCGGCGCCGATCGTGGGGGCAAACGCTGGCCGGTGACCGCAGGGACCATCGACGCCATAGCCGGGGGCGTTGAGGTAGACAAGGTCGGGGTTGACAGCCAGCAGATCGCTCGCCGTGTATCCGTGTCGCTCGGCCACTCCCGCACGGAACGTCTGCAGCACGATGTCGGCGCGACGGACGAGCTCGAGGACGATGCGGCGACCCTCGTCCGAGGCCATGTCGACGGCAACACTCTCCTTGCCCTGGAGGACTTTGGCGCCGCCCGCTTCAGGGAACGGCATGATGTGACGCATCGGGTCGCCTTCGACCTGCTCGATCTTGATCACCCGGGCACCGAGGTCAGCGAGGATCGTGGCGCCGAACGGTGCCGCGTAGAAGGTCCCGAGCTCGATGACGGTCACCCCGGCCAGGGGTGGGGGCTTCGAGCCGTCTCCTGCCGGCCGAGCCGGCGTCTCAGGAGCGGCCGTCGCCCCTTTCGAATCCTGCTCGGCCCGGATGGCACCGCCATGCTGATCGATCGCCGGTGCGGGTCGACCGAGCTCGGCCGGAGTGCTGGACATCTGAACCAATGGACCGGGCTGCAACACGGGCCCGACCAGCGGGTCGTCGATCACCACCGTCGCGCGGTTGTGCACGATCTGTGGGTGGTGGAGGAGCTCCGTGCCGTTGCGGAAGATCTCGGCCCAGACATCGGGCTCCTCCTCGAACGCCTTGGTCCACTCCTCGTAGGTCTTCTCGCGCACCGCGTTGATCGCGGTTTCCCAGAAGGCGACCCGCACCTTCGGGTCCTCGTCAGTCGGGCCGTTCTTCAGTACGTCGTCGTCCTGCGTCCACTCGAGGCCCGCGGCACGCAGGTACGCCTGCCACAACCGGTCTGTCGTCTGGGAGAACTGCAGCCAGCGGCCGTCGGACGACAGGCCGACCATGAGGCGAAAGAACAAAGGCGAGTTCGGCACCAGCGCGCCGGGGTCGGCCGGAGGCGCGGCAGCGAAAGCATCCGGGTAGCGCGCGACGATCGTCCGGATCAACCAATTCCAGCAGTCGTGGGCGAGGATGCCCTGGACGAGCGTCGTCTCCACCCGGTCGCCCAAGCCACTCGACTCCCGCTCGACGAGGGCCGCCAGGATTCCGTGCACGGCCAACTGCGCTGCGCTGAACGAGCAGTACGGGGAGGTGACGAAGGACGGTCCCTCTCGCGACGAGAGGCTCGAGAACGCGTCGAGGCCGCCGATCTTGGCCATCACCACGGGCTCGTACCCCCGCATGCCCGACCAGCGGTTGTCGCGGCCGAAACCGGTCACCGAGGCGTAGACCAACCTCGGGTTGACCTTGGCTAGCTCGGCGTAGCCGAGCCCGAGCCGGTCAGCCACCCCTGGTCGCCACGTCTCTACCAGAACATCGCAGCTGCCGGCGATGGACCGAGCGACCGCCGCGTCGTCGGGATCCTTCAGGTCGAGAACGATGCTGCGCTTTCCCCGCCCCCAGAACGGCCAGGCTGGCTGCTTGCGCAGATCGCTTCCACCGGGCGGTTCCACGTGGATGACGTCGGCGCCGAAGTCGGCCAGCAGCTGGGTGATCTGTGTCCCGGTGAGCGTGTTCGATACGTCGAGAACGCTCAGTCCACCAAGAGCCGAGCTCATTTGGCGCGCCGCGTCGACACGTCGTCGGTCTTGCACAGACGACTGCCGGCATCGCAGACCGGATACCCAAGGGCGCTCGACATCATCGTCCTCCCGTCCCGGCAAGCGCGAGCGCTGCGCGTCGTTGCGTCGGTGACGCAGCACACGCTAGGTTGTCGTGAAAATGCTTTTCTCTAATCATTACCTGGGAAACCTGCGGATCGCAAGGGCGAGGTAGGAGGGCTGCCGACGTGAACCGACCGGCCAACTCCGAGGGAGGCGCACCCGATCGATCCGTGGCGATCCAGCTGGTCGACGACCCGCTTCCCCCACCCCCGCGCGACCCCCTGTCGTTGCCGCCGGCACGCCGGCTCGGATCGGTGCGGCGCACGAGTTCCATCGACATGACCTGGCCGGAGGGCCTGGGCACGCCGATGCGCATGCGGGGCCGGGCAAGAGACATTGCAACTGGTGCGAACGGCGGAGTTCGGGTGCTGGCCGATGACGCCATGGAGGCATCGATAGGACCGGAGCGGACCATCACCCACATCGCCTGTGATCCGGACCGTGCGGGCATCCGGGAGCTCGTTGGGGCCAGGGGCGGAGGGGGCCTGCGCAGCGCCGTCGACGACGCGCTGCCCGATGACCGGCGCCAACGGACCCCCCTCGCGTTGCTGCTGGACGACATCGCGGGCGCGTCCCTCGTCGGCGGCTTCGCCTGGTCCCGGCACAGCCCGGACTGGATGAGAGGGTTCGCCCGAGAGGGAGACGGCCCGAAGGTGTCCATCCCGCGTCGCACCATGATCGGGATCTGCGCCGGGTTCCGGCCCGGGTCTGCGACCCTCCTGCCCGACGGAACCCCCAAGGGCGGCGGGCACAACGTGGTGCCGGTGCCCCCCCTCACCGATCCCGCCGACACGATCGGCTGGCACCCACTGGCGACGATGCCCGAGGTGGCGATGCGCCGGGCCCGGCGGATGGACGTGTGGCGAGAGGACGACGTGTACCGGGTGGACGCCCACTTCCGGGATTCGTGCAGCGATCCCGAGCTGACCGAGGTGGGGGTGCACGAGTATTCGATCCAAGCCACCATCGACGCCGCCGCGCTTGTGCTCACCGACGTCGCGGCGGCGCCCAGGGTGCTGCCCTACTCCGAGTGCCCCGCCGCGGCCCCCAATGTCGGTCGGCTCGTCGGCCTCCCACTCGCGGACCTGCGACTCGGTGTGTTGGAGATGCTCAGAGGCATCGACTGCTGCACGCACCTCAACGACGCGCTCCGGGCGCTCGCCGATGTCGCCACTCTCTTGGGAGCCGTGGATGACGCCAGGGCTGCCTGACCGCCGGCTACGGATGGACAGGGTCGCCGCGGCGGCGCCGGTCGGGGTGGTGCCAACCCGGCCGAACGGCCTCTACGCTGCGTAACTGAGAATCCCGTTTTCGTTAAATGACCGACCCGGCCGTCGCCGAGGCCAAGGAGGCCCCTATGAACGAGCTGATCTGGACCAACTCGGGAGACTCTCACTCCCTCGAACCCCCGAACCTCTATGTCGACAACATGCCCGCCCACTACGCCGAACGCATGCCTCGCTCCGAGTGGGTCGACGGCAGCATCATCACCCACATCGACGGCAAGGTGATCACGCGTAAAGCACCGGGTGGGGCCAACATCAAGATGATGGAGGCGATGCGGGCCCAGGGTGGGAACGACAACTCCAAGCGAATGAGCGACTTGGACGAGCAGGGCGTCTGGGGCGAGGTGGTATTCCCGTCGCTCGGCCTCTGGTACGGCGAGATTGAGAGCACCGATCTAGCCCAGGCTGCAGCCGAAGTACTCAACGACTGGGTGGCCGAAGAGATCATGTCGCTGTCGCCCCGCCTGGTGCCATGCGCCACCTTGCCCTTGCAGTCGATCGAGCTGTCGGTGCGTGAGGTGGAACGCTGCGCCGCGAAGGGCTTCAAAGCGGTCTTCCTGCCCACCAAGCCTCCGACCATGCACGGCGAATGGAACGCCGACGAGTGGGAGCCACTCTGGGACGTGCTCGAGGGATCGGGAACCGTCCTGGCCTTCCACATCGGGACCGAGTCCGGAGAGAAACCGCAGAAGTACCGGGGACCTGGTGGCTACATCCTCAACTATGTCAACACCACATTCGGCGGTCAGGTGGCGGTCGTGATGATGATCGCTTCAGGAGCGCTGGAGCGACACCCAGACCTTAAGGTGCTCGTGTCCGAAGGCGGCGCGACCTGGGGCCCGTTCCTCGGTGACCGCATGAACGAGGCGGTTCGCCAGCACAACATGTTCGACGAGGGGAAGCTCACGATGCTGCCCAAGGAGTACGTCTTCCGGCAGGTCTACGCGTCGTTCCAGCATGACGTCACCGCGGTCCCGACGGTGACGTCGATGGGGTGGCAGAACGTCCTGTTCGGCACCGACTACCCGCACCTCGAAGGCACGTTCCCACACACCCAGAAGGTGCTACACGAGCTGTTCGACGGTGTCGACGCCGCCGTTCGCGACCGCATCACGATCGGCGCGTTCCTCGATCTCTTTCCCCACGTCGGGCGACCACCGGCGGCCTGAGAGCGATCCAAGCGGCCACGGGCCGCGTGCGGATAGGACCGAGCTAGCTGGGGCTCATGGTCCGGACCCGGCAACTGACGACCCCGGGAGCGAGTGGCCGGCCACGGCACGCAAAAGCCTGACGCCCGATCAGTGAGTCGGGGCTCGGCCGGGCAAAGGGCGTCCAATCCCTCGAGACGGTCAGTGACGATTCGGTGCCCGGGTTATTGCCTCTCCATCGGACCGACGGCCGTTTCGACCCGTTACACCGGCCGGAACCTCGGTACGGCGAGGGTGTCGCTAACCCGATCGAACCAGATCTCCACCCTGTCGCCGATCGCCACGATCGCCGGGTCGACATCGATGATGTTCGCGATCAGCCGCGCCCCCGCGCCCTGCGTGCCGTCGAGGTCCACCACTCCGGACACGTAGGGGACGATCTCTTTGAGGTGGGGGGACAGCGGGTGCCGGACCACCGTGAACGAGTAGATCGTCCCGGTGCCGGGTAGGTCGACGTACTCGAATGTCTCGCCTCTGCACTTGAAGCACCGAGGTGCCGGCGGCAAGACGAAGGTGCCACAACTGGTGCACTTCGGGGCGACCAGGCGCCCCTCAAGGGCGGCGTCCCAGAACGGCTGCGTTGCCTCGTCGGCAAAGGGATCCGTCATCGCCGTCGGAAAGACGCCGCGGCTGAGCTCTTCCATGTCGATCGTTACCTCCGGAGCAGGGTGCCACTGACGGGAAGGGACGCCGGGCCCCCGGTGACGAGCGCAATCTCGGCGTCCGGCACCTGGTTGACGGCAACGCCGCGGAGCTGCTCGACAGCCTCGCGCACGTGGGTCATACCGATGATGTAGGCCTCCGACAGGTGGCCGCCATGGGTGTTCGTCGGGATCGTCCCGTCGATGCGGGTGTTGCCCTCGGCGACGAATGGACCGCCCTCACCGATGCCACAGAACCCATAGTCCTCGAGCTGCATGAGCACGAGCGGGGAGAAGTGGTCGTAGAGCAGCGCCACGTCGACGTCGTCGGGGCGTACCCCGGCCATCTCGTAGAGGCGCTGAGCGACCGGGCGGTGACCCGACGAGGCGAAGTACTCGTCGGGTTGCTGGAAGTAGCTGAAGATCGCCGGTCCCCAGCGACCCATGCCACCGTTGGCCGAGGCCAGGATGTACACCGGCGGCTGGCGCAGGTCCTTGGCGCGATCGGCGGAGGTCATGACCGCCGCCACCGCGCCGTCGGTCTCCATGGTGTAGTCGTACAGGCAGAGGGGCTCGCTGATCATCCGCGCGCTGAAGTAATCGTCAACGGTCATCGGCTCGCGCTGGAGCGCTGTCGGTCGTGTGGTGGCGTACTCGCGCTGCGTGATGGCGACCTGAGCAAGGTGCGCGCGCGTCGTCCCGTACTGGTGCATGTGCCGCTGCGTGAGCACGGAGAAGCTGTGCCCGGGCGAGATCAACCCGGCCGAGCTGAGGAAGGCAGCCGATGGAGGGACACCGCCCCCGCCATAGGGGCTACCACCGCCACCGCCTCCCCCGTACATCGATTGGCCACCGACCGCCGTCCCGCCCAATCGGCGCGTGGTCTGTTGGAGGGTCATCACCGTCACGCAGACGTCGGCCATGCCAGCGTGGATGGCGGCCGCACCCAGGCCGATCGAGCCGGCGCAACCCCCACCGCCGGAGGTCAACGAGGCCGAGAAGCGAACCTCGGGCACGCCGAGCACGGACGCCACCTGGGCTGGATCGATCGAGTTCGAATAGATCGAGAATCCGTCCAGGTCGTCCACACCCAGCCCCGCATCCTCCAAGGCCGCGATGATTGCGGTGCAGGCCATGGACAGCTGCGTCTCTGGAACCGACTGCCCTCGTCGGTAGTACTCGGTGGCTCCGATGCCGACGATCGCCGCTTGATCTCGAATGCTCACAGCACCCTCCCTCGCCCGCGCCGCAGGCACCAGAACAATCGAAAGCATACTTTTCAAACCACCCCCACGCACTTCCGGACCGGTCCACCCCCGATTGGTTCCGCGGCGGGTGCGGCGGCGTCGCGGCGGCGATCCCGATCATCGCTCGAGCCGGAGCACCGACGACCGGCCGGAACGCCCGTCGTACCGGGCCCGATCGGGCCGATGTCTGGAGGGCGCCAAAGGAGATTGGCGTACTCTCACGTCGCGTTCTCTGCGACTTCGCAGGCGTCTCGACTACTCCGCGCAGAAGGGAAGCAACGTGGAAATCGAAGGCAAGAAGGCCGTCGTCGTGGGCGGGGCCTCGGGCATGGCACGTGCGTCGGCCGAACTGCTGCGCGCCCGGGGCGCCTCGATAGCGATCCTGGACCTACCAACATCGGCCGGCGCGGAGGTGGCTGCCAATCTCGACGGCTCGTTTCATCCGCTCGACATCACCAACGAGACCGAGGTTGAAAGCGCCCTTGCCGAGGCCGTCCAACAGCTAGGCGGCCTGCACATCGCGGTGAACACCGCCGGGGGCGGCATCGCGGCTCGGACGCTCGGCCGGGAGGGTCCGCATCCGCTGGCAGCGTTTCGAGCGGTGGTCGAACTCAACCTCATAGCCACGTTCAACCTCAACCGTCTCCAGGCGTTGCATATGTCGACCAACGAGCCAGAAGATGGCGAGCGAGGGGTCATTATCGATACCGCATCGATTGCCGCCTTTGAGGGCCAGATCGGCCAGGTCGCGTATTCGGCCTCCAAAGCAGGCATCGCCGGAATGGCGCTCACGATGGCGCGCGATCTGGGCTCGCTCGGCATCCGGGTGGTGGCAGTCGCTCCGAGCCTCTTCAGCACCGGGATTACGAAGGGCATTTCCGACGAGCACGCCGAGGCCTTGACCAAGGATGCAGCATTTCCGAAGCGGATGGGACGCCCGGAGGAATACGCCCGCCTGACCGTCGCGATCGTCGAGAACCCCATGCTCAACGGATCCACCATCCGCCTTGACGGTGGTCAGCGCTTCGCGCCCAAATAGCGACGCGCTGCTGGCAGGCCTTAGACCTGGGCGTCCGCTCTAGTGCAGCACCCCGGCCCGTTCGGCAGGGGCGTAGCGGTACAACACCTTGCCGGTCACAAGCGCCAGCGGCACCCGGCCGAACGAGCGACTGTCCGTGCTGGCGTCGGGGTTGTCGCCAGCCACCTCCACGCTCTCGCCTTCGGCGTCCCCGACCCGCTTCACGAGCACCCGGCGTGGGCCGTCACCCCGGGGGTCGCGCACGGTGACGAGGTCGCCCAGGCGCAGCCCTCGCCGGTGGCCGAGCCGAAGCACGAGGAGACGGTCGCCGGGCTCCAAGGTGGG
>Ga0182018_10002063_pt1 | contig 21073 bp, 17 predicted proteins | sample 812P2MmetaG_FD_120490 | JGI IMG/M metagenome (GOLD analysis project Ga0182018, IMG submission 120490) | Permafrost microbial communities from Stordalen Mire, Sweden - 812P2M metaG | ecosystem: Environmental > Terrestrial > Soil > Wetlands > Permafrost | place: Sweden: Stordalen | collected...
ACCGACTTGAAAATCGAACCCGGCATGATCGTGGCGCTGCTGGGGCCCTCCGGATCGGGTAAGTCGACCCTGCTGCGCATGCTCACCGGATTGACCCAACCTACCGGCGGCCAGGTGCTGTGGCACGGCAAGCCGTTGGCGGAGGCCAGCCCCAATGTGGCCATTGTGTTCCAAAGCTTCGCGCTTTTTCCCTGGCTCACGGTGGTGGAGAACGTGGAAGTCCCGCTGATCGCCCGCGGCATGGAACATGCCGAGCGGCATCAGCGGGCCATGCGCCAGTTGGCGTCGGTTGGCTTGAAGGGCTTTGAGACGGCATACCCCAAGGAGCTTTCCGGCGGCATGCGGCAGCGCGTGGGATTCGCCCGCGCCCTGGCGGTAGAGCCCGAAATCCTATTCATGGACGAACCTTTCTCCGCGCTCGATGTGCTCACCGCCGAGAACCTCCGCGGCGAACTTCTGGAACTCTGGACCGGCAAGAAAATCCCCACCAAGAGCATCTTCGTGGTGACCCACAACATCGAGGAAGCCGTGCTGCTGGCCGACCGTGTAATCGTTCTGGGCCGCAACCCCGCGCGCATCCGCGCCGACTTCCCCATCCCTCTGCCGCAGCCACGCAACCGTACCGCCGCCGAATTTCTGCTCTACGTGGACTACATCTACAAGATGATGACCCAGCCCGACCTGGTGACCGCCCCGCCCTCGGCCACCACCAAGCCGGCGCTGCAGGTGCTGCCTCATTCGCGCCCCGGCGCGGTTGGCGGCTTGCTCGAATTACTCAACGATCGCGGCGGCAAGGAAGACCTATACCGCGTCGCCGAGGAACTTCTACTGGAACTGGACGACCTGTTGCCCATCGTGGAAGCCGCGGTGCTGCTGGGGTTCGCGCGATCCGCCCGCGGCGATCTCGAGCTCACACCCGAGGGCAAAGCCTTCGCCGAAGCCGACATCGAAAAGCGCACCGCGCTGTTCCGCGACGCCGCTCTGGCGCATGTTTCGCTGCTGCAGCAAATGAACATCGCGCTGGGCATCAAAGCGGACCACTCCATGCCGTTGGAGTTTTACCGCGACGTGCTGGACGAGCATTTCGCGCCCGCGGAAGTCCAAAAACAGATCGAAACCGCGCTGCACTGGGGCCGCTACGCCGGAATCTTCACCTACGATTCCGAAAACGATCGACTGCTCTCGCACGCCTCCCCAGAGGACGACCACGCGGTGCCGCTACCCTCATGATCCAGCCCGGCGGACAGACACCGGCCGTGCTCCCGGCTTCCACGGCATGGTCGCTGCTGCGCGACCTGCCGATCATCATCGGCGGGCTGGCGTTGTTCTACGGTCTGCTGTCGCTGAGCCACTATTGGACGGCGCCTGTCAACGCGCAGGCGGATATCCAACTGAACCCCGGCGTGCTGCCGAAGTACGCGCTCTTCTCGGTGGCGCGAATCCTGATCGCCTACCTGATCAGCCTGGTCTTTGCGATCGGCTATGGCCAGTTCGCGGCGCACAACGCGCGGGCCGAACGCATCCTGATCCCCCTGCTCGACACGCTGCAATCCATTCCAGTGCTGAGTTTTCTTCCGCCCGTGATGGTGGCCATGGTGGCGCTGTTCCCCACGCGGCAGTTCGGCGTGGAACTCGGCTCGATTCTGCTGATCTTCACGGGACAGGTGTGGAACATGGCCTTCAGCGTGTACTCGTCCACTAAGAACATCCCGCATGAACTGGTGGAGGCGGCCGGCGTTTACCGGCTGAGATGGTGGCAGCGATTCACGCAACTGGAGCTGCCGTGCGCGGCCATCGGGCTGGTGTGGAACTCCATGATGTCGGTGGCCGGCGGTTGGTTTTTCCTGATGGCATGCGAAGCCTTCGTGCTGAACAATCGCGATCTGCGGCTGCCGGGATTGGGTTCGTATCTGCAAACCGCGGCCAATGCCGGCGATACCGGAGCTGTGGTGTGGGGGCTGACCGCCATGATCGCGGTAATCGTTCTGATGGACCAGGTGATCTGGCGTCCCACCATCGCCTGGGCCGAGAAATTCAAGTTCGAGCAGGTGGAAGCCGCGCAAACCCCGCGCTCGCCGATTCTCACTTTGTTCCGGCGTTCGCGCGTGTTGTCCGCCATCACCCGCAAGGCCGTAGACCCCGCGCTGGAAGCCGTCGACCTGTACTTCGCCCATCGCCCCGCGGCCCATGGCACGCCGGAGGGTCACCGTCGACGCCAGTGGACTTTGCGCGTACTGGCCGCCCTGGGGATTACGGTGGTGTTGTATGCCGTGGTGAGGATGAGCCTCATGCTGGCGCAACTCACGGGGCCCGAATTGGGCCAGATTTTCCGGGGCGCCGGAGCCACTTTCCTGCGGGTGGAATTCACCCTGGTGCTGGCGGGCCTGTGGACCATCCCGGTGGGAGTCTACATCGGGCTGCGTCCGCGATTGTCGGCGGTTGCGCAGCCGCTCGCACAGATCGCCGCATCCGTACCGGCCACCGCGCTGTTCCCCATCGTGTTGCTGGCGCTGATTCGCGTGGGCGGCGGACTGGGTGTCGGCTCCTTCGTGCTGCTGCTGCTGGGCACGCAGTGGTACATCCTTTTTAATGTGATCGCCGGCGCCAGCGCCATCCCCACGGATCTCAAAGAGGTCTGCGGCGTCTTCCATATGAGCCGGAGCGAGCGTTGGAGCAAGCTCTACCTGCCGGGAATTTTTCCGTATCTGGTGACGGGATTCGTCACCGCATCGGGCGGCGCGTGGAATGCCAGCATTGTGGCGGAGTATTCCAAAATTCAGGGGAAGACGTATTCGACGGTCGGCTTGGGCGCGGTGATCAGCCGCGCGACGGACGCCGGCAATTTCGCCGTGCTGTTGGGCGCGACGGTGGTGATGGCCGCCACGGTGGTGACGGTCAATCGCTTATTCTGGCGAAGGATGTACGGGCTGGCGTCGACGCGGTACAAGCTGGAGGGGTGATGGCGGCTTAGGGTTGACCTCACTGGATCGCCAAGGGCTTGGTCTCCACGTTCAGTCCGGGTCGAAGGCGATTCGAATAGCCTCGTTGGCTCGCTTCATTGTCGCGGGCGTCAGATCTCCACGCCGGCGCAGTAGACGTTTCTTGTCGAGCACTCGCTTTCCCGAAGTGAATCTCGTCGCCATGTTCGAGCTTCGTCCCGCGGGCCGTGCGATGCACCTCATGCTCATGCCCTCGCACAAGGCGGTACTCGCCACTTCCGCGATCAAGTCTCCGACCCGGCACGTCAGGGTGCCTGCGCCACATCGGATAGCAGAGCGTCAGACAAGCGGGTTAATTAAAGCACCGGTTGGGTTTTTTGCCGCGAGGCGCAACCGCACCCGCGTCCCGTCTTTCTACTTAGAGTTCAGATCGCGCGACACCATCAGCTTGAATGTCAATCTGTCGGCCCCGCCCGTTACCCCGACCCCAACGCCGGTCTCGATATTCAATGCCTTCCCATTGTGATCCACTACGGCCCAGACTTCATGGAATTGATCGCTCACCGCATCGAAGCGGCGCAGGGGTCCGAAATCGGCATACTCCTCGGCGGCAATCGCCCATTTGTCGTTCAAGTTATAGGCAACTCGCGTCGCGGGAACGAATTCGAGGTTCCCGAAACCGCCGGTGTAATTGGTATCCACAATCGGATTGAAGATGAAGTCCACTCCATGAAGATGCAACCCTACGATGGGCCTCACCTCGGAGGTGAAGCGCTTCGGCTCCCAATAGTGGTAATTGACGCTGAATTCGAAATTCACGCCGTAAAAGAACTTATGGTCTTTGGCATGCGGCCGCACGAACAGTTCCCGTATTTTGAAGCCGTTCAGCGACCCGCCGCGATCCTCGGAGTAAGGACTCCACACCGGCATATAAAGACCCTGCTCCCACCAGTCCGTGACGCCGTAGGCCCATTCGACGGCGCCGTTGACCGAGTGGTTGGGAATAATGCCGCCGGGGTAATCGGCGGTCTTCCGCCCGATCGGCGTGAAATTGGTGTGGATCATCAAATTGAACACACCTCGATCCGCAATCTCGGCATCGTAGACCTGGATCTCGTCGGTCTGGGCTACAGCCACTATCGGCGCCGCAAGCAGAACCAAGAGCAGCGCAGCGCTGTTCAACCGGAACTCCACGAACCCTCCCTATTCATCAGCGAGTATTCACGCAATCGCCAGCCCTCGGGCGCGATTACTCCTCATCCATTTTGACCGGTTCGACCATTTCACCTATCCTGCCCGCGCCGATCGGCGAAAGGAGTTCGATGCGGGGCGAGTTGGTGCCCACAGAAAGCGGCAGATGTTTGATACAGGTAAGTTTAGCCGATCAGGAAGCGGAGTGGGAAATGCTTGCGGCGCATCCGGGGTCAACTTCCGGTTGGATGACCACTCGTGCGTCGGTTGGATACTGATCTCCTCACCGCGATGCCGGGCGCATCCGGCGCTGCGGCTGTACCCGCCAGGCAGTTCACCTGCGTCGAACTTTTTATCATGCATGCCAGAGTGGGGATCCTCGTCTTCCTTTGTTTTCCGCTCTCCGTCATTTCGGCGCAGCCTCAGGCCGAAGGCGGTATCCAGCAGCAGGAAACTTCCCTGGTTGTTCCGTCCGGAGTACCGGTTCGCCTATATCTGACCAAGCGAACCCCCAAGCGGACAGGCGCCGTGGTCGAGGCTAAGGTCCTCGATCCGGTGTATGCCTTCGACCGGCAAGTGATTCCGGCAGGAGCGGTAGCGCTCGGAAAGGTAAACCGGCTACAGCCTATTCCGAGACGGCAGCGTGTGAGGGCCATCCTGAATGGAGATTTCACACCCTTGCACACGGCGCCTATCGAGTTCACCACGATCGTAATGCAGGACGGAACCAGGCTGCCGATGCACACCGCGGAAAGCCCGGGGCTCAACTCCATCGTGTCTTCGCGGCCGCCGAGGAAACCGAGCGCCGCCGCTCCGCCGAATTCGGGCGTGCTGGGCGCCGGTAAACAACAGGTGAAGGACGCCATCCAGGGGCAGATTGACCGGGCCAGGAACATTTCGGATACCATCCGCGGACCGAATAAAATGGAGAAGCTCGAGGATTACCTGCTGGCGAAGTTGCCGTACCACCCGCAGTACGTGCGAAGGGGGACGCGCTTCGACGCGGAGTTGGTGGATCCGCTGAACTTCGGCTTGGCGCCGGTGCCGCCAGGATACCTGGCGCTGGTTGGGACGCAGCCGCCGGCCGATACCGTGGCGCACGCCCGGCTGATCACGCCGTTGAATTCGTTTTCATCCAAGCCGGGACAGACGGCGGTAGCGGTGTTGGCGGAGCCCGTCTTCTCCGCCGATCACAAACTGATTTTGCCGGAGGGGACGCACCTGGAAGGCACGGTCGTGGTGGCGAAGAAAGCCCGCTCGTTCCACCGCAGCGGCCAACTCCGGTTCAATTTCCGGGAAATCCAACTGCCGGCGGAGGTCGCCCGATTGCAGGCGACTGCTCCCATGGCCCCCGTTGCCACGGAGCGGCCCGCGCAGGAAGAGCTGAAATTCCGGACGCTGGCCAGCCTGCAAGGGGCGGAAAGCACCGGCCAGACGCCGCTCAAAGTGGACGGTGAGGGAGGCGTGAAAGCAACCGAGTCGAAGACTCGCTTCCTAGCGGCCGCCGCGGCGGTGATGATCGCGCGCCGGGCGGGCGACAACGATGCGGGACGCAACGCGAGCGGGCAAGCCACCGGGGGAAACCCGAACGTGGGAGGACGGACTTTGGGAGGTGGTTTGGGTTTCGGCCTCCTGGGCTCCGCTATTTCGCAGAGTTCGCGCTATGTCGGAGCAGCCTTCGGGTATTACGGAATGGCATGGTCGCTCTATTCGGCCCTGATCGCGCGCGGCGCGGAGGTGCAGTTCGACAAGAACGCCATGGTCGACATTCGCTTCAACACGCGCGCGGAGCCCCCTGCGGAGAAGAGCCCGGCGAGTGGAACCACGACTTCGGCGGGCCATTTATAATCTGCCGAGGGGAACCTGGACGGGTGCGAGATGTCGTCCGGGCCGCTGGTAGTGATTGACGGCTTGATTGTCAGGGCGTAACGCACAGGCAAATACGCCACATCGAGAGTCGCCGTTCTATCGGGCGCAATCCCCGCATACCGGTTTTGGCCAGTAGGCGTTTAGTCTAGTTTCCACGTTCCCGGCTAATCCCATGTCTTTCAGGCGATCAGCTTTCAGGTATCACCCTCGGTGGGCGAATCCCGAGCGGAGCCCCTGGGGGGTGCCCTCCGGACTGCGGGTCCCCCGGACCCGCTCCACGCTCAAGGCAAGCAACCTCATCCCGCCCCGAACAGGCAGACGTGTTGTCGGCCGCGAGGGGGGCCACCCCACCAACGCACGTGGCCGCGCACTTGGCGACTTTCAGTCGCAACCCCTGCCTATCGGCTTTAACCGTTAGGCGTTAGTGGCTGTCACCGTCGTGATCGACATCCCCGGAAAGAGCCTTCTGCGCGGCGGGGCTCAGTTGCACGCTGTCCTTGGGCATTTCCGACTGCGACGCCGCAGGCTTCGGGGGTTGCTTGGCAGGTTGCTGACTTACGATCTGTTGTGCTTGGGTACTGCTGACGCTGCTGACCATGGGATTTGAATCCCTCCTGGAATAACTCTTCGGTCAATGGGCGGAAAACTCTAGGAGAAATGGCGACAACCGGCCCATGATGCCCCGAAATGCTCACATGGGACGCCAAGTCATATCCACACGCACCGGCATGTCGTTCTTCACAGGAATCGACAGCAGCGATGGCGGCTCGATCTTGAAATCCGACAACGTCGCCGGAATCGATCCCGTAATCCGCGTCTCGGTCCCCTTCGTAACCGCCTGAAACGCCACATTCTTATACTTCGCAGTCTGCCCGCCAAATTGGATCTCCACGTCGCAGTGAATGCTCGCCGACGTCAAAGCCGCCTCAGGCAGCGAGACTCGCACGCTCACCATTGGAAATTGCGCGCCGTGCGTCACCTGCACCATGTGAAGATCCCGATTGGTGTCGCCCGACTCAAACGACTTCACCGGCACGGCGATCAGAAAATTGCATTGCCCACCTTGGCAAACGCCCTTCCCCTTTGCCGCGTGGCTCACCCCCTCGCTCTGGTGCAGCGGGTGCGACACGTGGTAGACGAGAGTGGACGACGCCAATACCCATTGCCCATCCGCGCCGGCCAGAGACGCCAGAGCCAGAAAGACCCACAATATCTTCCGATTCATCCGACGCCCCCTAAAACTTGATGATCACCGACAGCATCGCGGCGCCATACGCCGCGGCCGTCACACCGGCCACCGCCCCATGCGCACTGGCAATCCCGTGAACTTTCTCCCCGCGATCTTTTTGAGCCAGGGCCAATGACCCCAATATCGGGGTCAGGATCATTCCCGGCCCGTGAATCCACGCCAGCGCCTTGTGCACGCGGATGGGCCCGCGCGTCGGCGTCCCCGCGATCTTCGGCGCGAAGATCGCGAAAGAAGCGGTAGTGAGATACATGCCGGCCGTCACTCCGCCCAGAATGGCGTGCAGGTCGCGCCCGGACGCGGTGCTCTTGTGGCCCGAGGCCCCGTTGGCCAGGAACAGCGTGGCCACCAGCGGCGCGGTGGTGATCAATCCCAGCCGTTGATGAGTTTTGAGCATGCGCGACCGCTTGTCGAGCCTCGCCTGATCTTGCGCGCTGCCTTGCGATTGATCCGGCGTGAAGCCCAAATCGCCCAGCGAAGGAGTCGATACGCCCGGCTCCAGTTTTCCGTCCACTACCGCCTGGGTCGCGCCGATCGTCGCGGACGCAATCTCCAACGTCTTGAAGCCCGCGGCCTCAAACCTCACGCGATAGTTGCCCGGCGGCAACATTGTGAACTGGTAGCCGCCGTCAGCCCCGGTGGTTGCGGTTCGTGTCTGGCCGTTGTCGATATTCGTTGCCGTAACTGTGGTATTGGCTACCACGGCGCCCGACGGATCCGTCAGCTTTCCCGTCAGCGTTCCCGCCGCCTGCGTCTGGGCCACTAGGGAACAGGCCACAGAAACCGCCAGGCCGATAAATGCCGCGATCCTCAACATCGTTCACCTCTTTCTATCCCGCTCCTTCTCGCTGCGCCTCATTCGATTATGATCCATGCTGTTGGGTTTTTGATAATCTCAGCTCGGAGGCCCTACTCGCCGGCTAGCTGCTCCCTTCGAACACCACCACTGCCTTCCCAAAATGAATCTCGTCCCCAGGTTCGAGCTTCGTCCCGCGGGCGGTGCGGTGAACCTCATGGCTCATGCCGTCGCGCACGACCCACGTGCCGCAGTCGCCGCCGCGCGCGTACCAGCGGTCGTTAAAAAGACGGTACTCGCCCGTCGCGCGATCACGCTGAATGTGGGCGTGCTCGCGCGAAACGGACCGGTTGATCTCGGTCTCGACGGCGAAGGCCAGATCGTTGCGGCGGAACAGACCGGCGTCGCGATACACGTCGACCACGCGGCCGATATTGGTCCGCGCCTTTTCGAGAGTCAGCTCCGTGACGTTGGCAGTGCCTTCCCGCACCACCAGACGCGCCGCGGACTTGTCTTCGCCACCCGCCCGATCGAGCGAGACGGCCTCCACCACCAGCCATTCTTCATTGCGCCGCGGCAGCCCGACCGTGGCGGACACATTCACCCGCAGGTTGTCCGGGAAGCGGCATCCGCCGGTGCGTAGCGCGTTGTGCACCTCCTGCTCCAGGTACTGACGGAAGAACTGGCCGGCGAAAACCGGCTGGCGGCTCTGCTCGACGCCACGCAGTTCCACTCGCAGCAGATCGTAGGGGAAGACTTTGCGGCCGCCCGAACGATAGCTTTTTTCGCGCACCTGATCGAGAATCGCCAGCCGGATCTCCGCCAGTTCCGGCGGCTCGTCGGGGTCCGGCGCGGTCGCCAAAGGCCGCTCGAACATCGCGCGGCCCCACTTCTCCAGGAATTCTCCGACGTTCATTGTTTACTCTCCGGCCGCACTAGCCCTCAGCGCACCAATCCCAGCTCCCGCGCTGCCTCCATCACCTCTCTGGCGATCGGCGCGGCCACCCGCCCGCCGTACCCGCCATGCTCCACCAGCACCGCGAACGCCAGCCGCGGCGTTTCGCCATCGTAAGGTGCGAAGCCCGTGAACCAGGCGTGCGGGATGCCTTCGTCGAGCTGTGCGGTCCCGGTCTTCCCGGCGATGCTCACCGGCGTGCCCGCCATCACGTGCCGCGCGGTTCCTTCCAACACCACGCGCCGCATCGCCCCCGCCAGGAACTGCGCCTGCTCCGCCGGCAGCACGTCCACCGGCCCGTCCACCCGGAGATTGCTCTCGTCCGCGATCCAGCGCCCTTCCGGCATCTTGCCGCCCGCCGCGACGGCCGCGGCCACACGCGCCATCTTGAACGGCGATACCAGCACGGCGCCCTGCCCGTACGACGCGAATGGCAGATCTCTACGCAATGCCGCCGGGTCGCCCGTCGAGATACCCAGTTGCGCCGCCGTCTCCGCGAGCGCCTTCGACCCCACATCGTGCACACCCAACTGCGCGAAGTACGCGTTGCAGGAAACCGTGATGGCCTGCTCCATGTCGAGCGTGCCATGCGCGCGGTCGCCGATGTCGTCTTTGATCTCGCGCTTCCATCCAGCGATGGTGTTGCCCGCGCGCCCATCGGCCAGCGTGCGGCACAGGAAGGTGCGATGCTTCAACTCCGGATTCAGCCGCAGCGCGGCCATGGCCGTCACCAGCTTGAACGTCGAGCCCGGCGGGTACTCGCCGTAGCGAGCGCGATCCAGCAGTTCGTCGGGCGTGTGGGCGACGCGTGGATCGGGCGACGGCGCGCTCACCAGCGCCAGCACATCACCCGTGGCGGCGTCGAGCACCACCACCGAACCCTTTTGCGCACCGGCATCTTTCAGGTGCTGGTCCAGGATATCGCGCGCGCGCAGTTGCAGCCGGATATCCACCGTGAGATGCACGTTGCGGTCCCGAGCCAGGATGCGCGAGATTCCCTGATTGCCCGGTTGATGGCGATAGCGCACCTGCGACGCCAGCTCCGCATACTCGTAGCCTTGCAGCTTGTGGTTGGAATCGTGCTCCACCAGCGAGGCGTTCGAGGCGTGGAAGTTCTCGCCGGTGCGCAGGTCGCCGATCAGGTGCGCAACGGCCGCGCCGAAAGGATAGTGCCGGTCGTCGAAGCGCGAGCAGGCCTGGTCAAGCGAGACGCCGAGCGCCTGGTAGTCGGCGTTGTGCCGTTCCAGTTCGGCCCAGTCGCCGGTGGCCAGCGGGATGCCGTTGCGGTCGTAGATCGTGCCACGCGGAATCTCGTGGGCCAGCGAGTTCATGCGCGGGTTATGCTGGGGACGCTGGACTCCGTCGTGTTCGAAGGAATGCGCGTCGCGCGCCAGGTAGTCGGCGTCTTTCACCACCTGATAGCGGGCGGCGGCGGCCAGCAGGACGACCGTCGCGAAGGCCAGCACCCACCTCAGCGGGCGGGTGTTCAGGAAGTGGCCGCCCCGCCCGTCGGCCGAGATCGAAATCAGCAGGGCGAAGACCAGGAAGTTGGCCAGCATGGCGGTGTTGCCCGAACTGAGGAATGGCGACACCACGCCCGAAAGCGGCAGCACGCCCAGCACGCCGGAGCTGATCAGCAGCATCTCGAAGGCGATGAGGCTCGACAATCCCAGCGCCAGGAAGAAGCCGAAATGCGTCTCCGCGCGCTGCGCCACGCGGAGTCCGCGTGCCACCAGAAAGGCGGCCAGCAGCAGCACGGTGGCCACGCCGGCGAAGCCCCATTCCTCGCCGATGGCCGGCAGCACCAGATCGGTATTGCCCGCCGGAATCATGGCGGGGTCGCCCCACCCCGGGCCCGAGCCCCACGGTCCGCCGGTGGAGAATGCCCACTGCGCGTGCGCCAGTTGGTCGCCGCCGTGCACCTGGTTGTCCCAGGGCGAGAGCCACATGTCGATGCGCTGCACCACGGTGTGCGGCTGGCCTATCTGGTAGCCCACCGCTACCGACGCCACCATCAGCACCAGCCCCGCGACTACCAGCCCGGGCCGGCCGCGCGCCGCTCCGAACATCGCCAAGAAGACCAAGAAAGTGACCAGCGCGGGGCCCATGTCTTTCAGCACGAAGAACAGCACCAGCGACACGGCCGTAGCCACCAGGACCGGGACCACGTGCTCGACTCGTGGCAGTCCGATGCGCTGGAATAGTTTGGGCAGAATGCGTTTCTCGCGCAGGTCGCGCAGGCGCTCCCAGTTGCGCGTGAAGTATCCCGCCAGAAAGAGCACCAACAGAATCTTGATCAGCTCCACCGGCTGGAACGGGCCGAGATTTACTTTGGCGTCGTTGCCGGTGGGCCCTTTGCCGAAGACCAGCAGGAGGCCGAACAGCCCCAGCGCCAGAAAGAGCGGCGTGTAGCACCAATCGGAGAGGCGCTGATAATGGAACGGCTTGAGCGCCGGCAGAACCAGCAGCAGGCATCCCAGAAAGACGCCCAGCGCGAACTTGTGGAACTCCAACGTGTCGCGCAAGGGATCGCGCAGGCTCAGCATTAGGGCCAGCCCCATCCCGCTGAGCAGGTGCAACGCCGGCAGAAAGGTGCAGTCGCCCTGAAAGCGCGTCAGCCTCCACATCAGTGCCACCAAGTAGAAGCCCGCGAAGTAGAGCCCAGCCCAGAGCAGGAACTCCTTGCGGAATTCGCGCGGCGAGCGGACCACCAGCAGCGGTTTCAGCTTGGCCAGCGGCAGCACCTTGGCGAGGACTCCGGTATTGCGCAACGGGCGGGCGCGCCGCAGCACCTCGAAGACGCGTCCCGCCGTTTCCTCGCGCGATTTCAGCACCGGCACGAGGTCTTCGGGCCCTTGCACGGTATTGAGGTTCACCAGTTCGCCGTGCGCCAGTTTCCGGTCCACCGCGGCGAAATCCTGGGACTTGGCGGCGAAGACCATCGCCAGCCCGGCGGCCACAAATAGGGAGGCCGCCATCAGCCACAGCCATTCGCTGCGCGGCGCGCGCGGCGTCTTGATGGCCACCACCGCAGGCCGCGATCCAGGGGCTGTCCAACTACGGGTTACCGCCATGGACGGGACCTCCGCGTGGGGCATTCTGTAGCCTGCCCGTCCATCGCAACGGAACAGCCTCTCCCGCTTTGGTGGGGCGGACCCCATGGTCCCGGTCCAGAGGGCACCCCGACCCCGCGGTCGGCCTGCTGGCGTTTTACAAGAGGCTGATACCGTTGAAGCGGCAGCGGGACTAGGGCGTCCCGGCGCGCCCCAGAGTAGCTGCGAAAGAATCGCCCGCAAGCGGGCGAGGCAGGCGGCGCCGCCTGCACCACCTCTGAAAATGCAGCGCTTGTTGTGGTGGCGCAGGCGGTTCCGCCTGCGTACCTGAATTTCTTCACGGCTTCAAGGGGGGGCCACCCCGCAAAAAGGGGAGTCACCGCCATACGCGATACCTCCGCGGCGCGCTCTTGCGACGCACAGTGGGAGCCTTCTTCGGAGGCGCTGGCGGCGCATCCGGCACTACTACTGGCACGGGTGCCACTAGCACCGGAGCCGCGGGCGCGACAATCGCCGGCAACTGCATCGGCACAAAGGGCGCCGGCCACGCCTGCCACAACAGCGTTCCGCCGATCCACAGAGCCATTCCCAGGAAGAACCAGCCGGCGCCTCCCAATACTTGCAGATGCCGCTTGAACTTCACCACCGTGCGGGTGGCCCGTCGCAGGCGCTCCATGGTGGCGCCGGCGTTCCAGGAGTGCCGCCGTTCCAACTCCGCCCGCACCGGCTTGTTTTCCAGAAAGGCCTGCAGGTCGGCCTGAAATTCCCGCGCCGATCGATAGCGCCGCCCCGCATCGGGCGCGAGAGCCTTCATGGCGATGGCCCGCAGCGCCACCGGACAACGCGCCGGAAGCGCCCGCGGTGGACGCTTGGAGCGAATCAATCTCTCCAATTTGCGCGTGTCTTCCGCCTGGTATGGCGGTGAGCCCGACAGCATCTGGTAGAGCGTGGCGCCCACTGCCCACAGGTCCGACTGCTGGTCGATTTCCGATCGCGTCAAACGCTCCGGCGAGCAATAACTGGGACTGCCGAAGTTGGAAACCGTGGCGTCGCAATCCGCACGCAGCGTCTTGGCGATGCCGAAATCGAGCAGCCGCACCGTGTCGTTGGGACCCAGGTGAATATTCGACGGCTTGATGTCGCCGTGCACTACCGCCGAGATCCAGGTGTGGAACTTGGTCAGTTGCTCGCAGATTTCGAGCGCGATGGCGGCGGCGCGAATGCTGTCGATGGTGTGCTCCGCGTTCAATACCTCGGCCAGGTCGCGGCCCTCCACGTATTGCATGGCCACAAAGAAGTAGCCATCCAGGTCGCCCGTCTCGTAGATCTCCACCACCCGCGGATCGAGCCCGCGCAATTCCCGCTGAATGGCGGCGCCGCGGCGCTCCGCTTCGAGCACCAGCCGCGACGCCGCGTCGCCCTTGGAGGGGATCAGCTTCAACGCCGCTTTCCGATTCTGCACCGTGTCGATGGCCAGGTACACGTCGGTCATGCTGCGCCCGATCTGGCGCACGATTTCATAGCGGCCCACACGGGTCGGAGTGGTCATGAGCGCAGCACCAGCCACAGCAGCATGCCGATGAGCATGCCATAGGTCAGAAACGCCAGCCGTCCGCCGAACGGGCTGGCGCCGGTGCGCGGCCGGGTGGCGGCGAAGCGCGGCCGGGTGACGCCATCGCCGCCGCGGAACCTCGGCCCGGCCACGAACAGCGCGGTGATGTTGTCCCTTCCGCCGGCATCGTTGGCCGCCTCCACCAGTTCGGCCGCCACGCGCGCCGGGTCGCCATCGTACCGCCCGGTGATGGCGCGGATCTGCGCGGCGGTGAGCTGGTCGGTGAGGCCGTCGCTGCACAGCAGCAGGGCGGCATCTTCGCGGAAACGGCACTGGCGGATCTCGATAAAGCCGTCGTCTTCCAGCTCCCTGAGGCGCGATCCCACGTCGCGGAAAACTTCGTTGCGCCGCGGGTGCAGCATGGCTTCCTCTTCGGTGAGCGCTCCGGTATCTTCGTCTTCGCCCACCGGAGAATGGTCGGAGGTGAGCTTGCGGATGGCGCCGTCCCAGATCAGATACAGGCGCGAATCGCCCACGTGGCCGATGGTGATCCGGCCATCCTCCAGGAGCGCCAGGGTCAGGACGCAGGCCATCCCGCGATGCTCTTCGTCCTCCTGGGCCTGCCGGAAGATGCGGTTATTGGCGCTGGTAATGGCGAATTTCACGCGCGCTTCGGCGCTCGCATCCGCGTCCGACATGGCTTCGCGAATGGTCTCGACGGCCGTTTGCGCGGCCAGTTCGCCGGCAGCCTGGCCGCCTACACCATCCACCACCAGGAAGAGGCCGCGGGCGGCATCCATCCAGTAGCGATCCTCGTTGTGTTCGCGCAGCATGCCGGTGTCGGTAGCGGCGCCCGCAAGGGGAGTCACGAGCGGCCCTCGCGGGAATGCACCAGCACGAACAGCACTGCGAAGACCAGGAACGCGAGCACGAACGGAATGTGCAGGTTGTACAGCGCCCTCATTTGCGCACCTCGAAGCTGAGCGTCAGCACTTCGGCCACGCGGATTTCGGCATGGTCGGGCAGCGCGGCTTCGGCCCCATTGGCCAGCCTGCGGCCATTGAGCCAGGTTCCGTTCCGGCTCTGGTCGGTGACGGCGAACCCGCCGGTGGCCGGGTCGCGGCGCAGGCGCAAGTGCTCGCGCGAAACCTCGTCGCTCGCGTAGAGCGGCAGATCCACCCAAAGGCCCTCGCCGCCGCGTCCCACGCTGACTTCGTTTTGCGTGACGAAGTAGGTTTGCTGACCGGAATCGTCGCGGTAGCGGATCTCGGCATAGACGTGGCCGGCCTGTCGCCGCGTACTCTCGCGGTCGCGGACCACGCGCGCTGCGGTCACCGACGGCTGGCGCTCGATCAGCGTGGTCTTGGTGCCGCGATAGCCGGGCTGCGCCACGTCGTTCAACTCGGAGTGGATTTCCACGTCGCCGGGCGGCACGGCGTTCTCGCCATCGCTAAAGAGTTCGATCCACCAATCGCTTTGTGCAATTCGATACTGTTTGCGGTCGGCGCCGCGGCGGAACAGCGCGCCCTTCTTATTCCATTCCGCCATGCGGGCGGTGAGTGCGCGGCAGGCATCTTCTCTAATAAGGTCCTGGACGCCGATGAGACGGTGGTAGTCGTCGGGGTGCAGATAGACGCTGAAGAGACAGGGCAACAAGATGCTGTAGCCCATTTCCAAACGCCCCAATTCCATGTTGCGGACTAGCTCATCGATGATGATTTGTCCGCTAATCCGGGTCTGTGGCTGCTTAGTTCCGCTTTGCGCCATATGGATACACCAAACCTCCGTTGCGGGGATAAGTCGCGGGCGCGGCTCTCACCCTCGTCGTGAAGCCGTTCGCAGGGACGCGGAACACCACTTCAGACGAACGGGCCGCCAGCCGGTTTCACCTTGGTGCGATTAAAATTCGATAAGTTCCGCGGAAGTCGAGTTTCACGTGAAACGGGTTTGCTGACCGACGGGTTCCCGGCAATCAGAAAGCGCAGTGGCGAGTCGACACATTGGCTGATGCCGATTCGAGGAGTCACCAGGATTTCGAATCGCGGTTGATCGAGGGGTTCGCGGACCACCAGGCTGCCGCGGGTGACGTCCGCGCCATTGTGCTGGAGCGTAATGCCCAAGGCGAGGGTCAGCTTACCCGGGCCGGAGGCGAGATCCTCAAGTTTGCGCGCGGCGGGACGGCGGCTCCGCATCATCTCCATCCCGGCGACAGGTTCGAGCGCGCGCACCAGGACGCACCCCGGCGTTCCGTCCGGTTCGCAGACCAGATTGAGGCACCGATACATCCCATAGATGAAATAGACATAAGCATGCCCGGGCGGACCGAAGATGACGCGGGTGCGAGGGGTGATGCCGCGCGCCGAGTGCGACGCGAAATCGTCACCGCCCGGGTAAGCTTCGGTTTCGACGATGATCCCGGCAGTGGGGCCGTGAACGAGGGCTTTGCCGAGAAGGTCGCGCGCCACGTCGACGGTGGGGCGCTGGTAAAAGGCTCGTTTCAGGATGGGGCCAAAGCGCATTGACAGCTTACAGCTTACAGCTTGCGGCAAGTCCAAACCGTCTATTCCGAGCGCAAAGCTTCTACCGGGTTCACCGACGCGGCGCGCCGCGCGGGGATGAAACTGGCCGTTAGTGCCGCGATCCCGAGTACGGCGGCAACCGCGGCTAGGGTCGCCCCATCCCACGAGCGGACGCCAAATAGCAGCCCCCGCATCAGACTGGCCGCGGCCGCCGAACCCGCCAGGCCCATCCCGATTCCCAAGGCGGTCAACCACCCCGCCTCTCGGAGAATGAGCAGATAGACGGAACGCGGCTGCGCGCCCAGCGCCATCCGAATGCCGACCTCCCGGCTTCGCTGGCTTACCGAGCAATCGATTACGCCGTAGAGTCCCACCACGCCCAGCAGCAATGCCAGGGCGGCGAAGCCTCCCACCAGCCACGCCAGGGAGCGGTGCAGGTAGGCCGACTGCGAGTTATTGATCCGGTCGTTCATGGCCATTCCCCTTACGGTAAGGATGCCGGGATCGATCCGATGGATCGTGGCCGTCAAAGCCGGCAGCAGCGGCCGTTCGTCTTGCGAGGTCCGCACCACCACGGAGAAATAGTAGTCGGTGCTCTGGTTGAAGGGAAGATACAGGACTGGCGGAATGGCCGCGTCCAGCGGGCCTTCACGGATGCCTTCCACGATGCCTACCACTTCAATCGGCACGGGGCGCGGCCCTCCGCTCCCCTGAATACGCAGAGAAGAAACGGCGAAAGCACTGGCCCGCACCGACCGCGTTTTCATCACCTTCGGTGGCCCGCAGGGCCATGGGGCACTCCCTGACAGCCGCGGCTCCATACGGAAGCCGCCCACCGAGCCGCGACCGCAAGGGACCGCAAGGGAGCGGAAGGGCAATGCGTGAGTAAATGCCCCCCGCCGCTTACTGCCCTTCGAGCGCCTTTTCAATGGTGGCGATGTTTTGCCGTGCAATCTTCGCAAGGTCCAGGTCGGGGTTGAGCGCCACCACTTGCCGGAAATGCTGCAAAGCGGGATCGAGATCGGCCGGAATGTCGGACGCCTTGTGCATGTACGCCAGGCCAAGATCGAAGTGGGTGTAGGGATCCTGCCGGAAGTAGGTGAGAGACTTCTGGCAGGCCACGATGGCCGAATCGTACTGCTTGGACAGATACTGGCAGTCGCAAATACCGAAGTATGCCAGGCTGCGGAGGTCCTTCCAAATATCCTCCTGCGCGGCATGCTTCCGGTGGCCCATGCCGAATAGCGAGCCTAGGACGTAGTAATTCAACTGCCCGGCCAGGTGGCTATCGAAATCGCTGAGCTTGAGATATTGGTCGTATTCCGACCCGGCGTCGGCCAATTTGCCGCTCAGCCGGAGGCTGTCGCCCAGCCATAAGTGGGGCTCGGCACTCTTGGGCGCCAAACCGATCGCCTTATGCGCCGCCTCGATGGATTGCGGATACAACTCCTTGAACCGGTACGCCTGCGCCCGCATAGTAAGTGCGGTGGCATGGTTGGGTTGGAGTACCAGCACGGTGTTGATCTGGCGGAGCGCTTCGTCCACATCGCCGATATCCAGCAGCATGCCGGCATAGGCGGCATGGGCCTCCAGGTAATCGGGGTCGATCTCGACCGCCTTCTTGTAATGCTGCTGGGCTTTCTCCTCGTCGCCCAGGGCATTGTAAGTCAGGCCCAGGTAGTAAGCCGCCTGGCTGTAAGTGGAATCGAGCTGCAATGCCTTTTCGAACTGCTCGACGGCCTTCTTATAGTTCTGGTCGTAGCCCTTCTGGTAGAACGCCAGCCCCTTGTCGAGAGCCTCTTCCGCCGGTTTGCCGCGGCGGCGCGCGATCAGGATCTTGATATTGACGGTGGATTCCGTGCCCGGATACACCGTCTCTTCGCGCGGACCGTCCGGCTCAAACCCCTGGTGGACTCCCTTCACAGTATGCTGTCCCGGGGCTAGCCCCGGCAGCAAAAAGGGCTTGCCTTTGGCCACGATCCCGACCGACTTGCCGTCCACGAAAACCTCCACGCCGTCCATGTTCACGGTGATGGCGAGAGAACCGGACTGCGGCGGCGGAGCGGTGGCCGGATTGGCGTTGGCGGGAATGTAGGAGAGCCACATCTCCTTATCGTAGCTGCCCCGGTCGGAGGTGGGATTCTGCAGTGCATTAGTAGCCTCGCGAACCTGGGTATGTACATACTCGGCCAGCTCGTCCGCGGTTACTATGCCGTCATGATTGGTATCGGCTTCGCCTTCCAGACCCTTGACCACATAGTAAGTAAACACGCCGTGGCCGCCTTCCAGTTCCGCGGCTTCCAAGGAGCTCTCGCGGTCGCGGCTGGCGGTAAGGGAGAACAGCGACTGATCGAGCGTGGAGAGCCCGTGATTCAAGCTTTGGGTATCTTCCGGCGAAATGGCGCCGCTATGGCAGGCATCGGTGAGCAGGACTTTCCATTTCGCCTGAATCTTTCCGCCGATCGTCGTGCCCAGTTCGTCCATGGGGTAGCCGGTGGACTCGGTCTTAGCCATGTCGAAGTCGTACGGCGCCAGATAGGCCTTCCCTTCGAATATAAAACCATGCCCGGCGAAATAAATCACCACGCGGTCGTCGCCCTTCGCCACCGAGGGCAGCCAGACGCCGATTTCCCGGCGGATTGCCGCTAGAGTGGCCTTGGGGCCGGTGAGGACCTTGACGTTTTCAGCCTTGAAGTTGCCGCCTTCGGGACTGATCAGCGCGGTGTAGATGGATTGCGCGTCGCGATCCGGAAAGTGGAGCTGAAGCTTGGCCGGTAGATTGGGATATGCGGTAATCCCGACAATCACGGCGTAGCTATGTGCCGGCGCATTGGCTGGCGGCTTGGGCGCCTCGATCTTCTCGAGCTTCAAATCGCGCTGCTGTTTGCCGGGCGGCGGAGCCTGGGCGGCGGCGAGTCCGGCCAGGGCGAAAACGGAAAGCGGAAAGCGAGTAAGACGCATGTCAGATTACCGGTGAGCGAGTTGGAACTCGTAGACGATCGGGCCGGTGAGCGGCCCCGGAGAGGAAATTACGGCCGTGTTGTTCTGCCGCATAAATAGAAGGTCGCGGCTGGCGGCATTGGCGGTGGAGAAATCCTTGGGGATCTCGACGTCGCGCGGAATCAGCTTCGGTCCGGCGGAGCTGTCGATGCAGTCGCCGCGCGCATGCAGGATGGCATCGTCGCAACGCGGGGTGAGTGTGAGCGGCGTAGTCTTGCCCGCCGGCGGCAGAGTCGGCCGCGAAGGCGCGTCGGTGAGGCGCGCGGGGCTTACCAGCCAGTAGACAATCTCGTGGCCCGGCGGCCCGGCGATGCGGAATGCCACCGAGGTGGCGGGCACCTGATAGTCCTTCGCCGCCACAATGCGGTTGTCCTGTCCGGTCTCTTCTCGCGGGAACAACTGCTCGTACTTGCCTGATGTGCTCTGGTTCGTCACATAGAGATAGCCGTCGAAGTTGGTGCGGAAGCGGAAGCGCACGTGGTCGCCCTGCGCCAGCACCAACTTCGGATCGATGGTCTTCCAGGTGGCGCCATCCAGGCGTTCCAGCATCAGCTCCATGCGGTGCGTCCCCTGAGTCATGCTGTGCGTCTGGGACCACCCCAGCGGCAACAGGCCAAGCACCGGCACGAATGCCAGCAGGACGGGCCGGATCATTGATGCACCAGTCTCAGATCGGCCACTACGCGCGAGTCCGAACTGCCGCTGGGGTTGACCACGTAGACGGCGTTCTCCTTCTTGTCTCCCGGCGACTTGTCTCCGGGCGTCTTTTCGTCCACTTTTTCGATGATCAAATCGCGCGTATATGTTTCGCGCAAGTGGCCCACCGTGGCGTCGTCGATATTCGCCGTGGCGATCTGCACCATCTGCTTAGGCGGAGCCTCTTGTTCCGGCTTGCCTGCCGCCGGCTTGAGCTTACCGCCCTTCAGCGAGTAGATCATGTTCTCCAAACCATCCTCGGGAGTCCGCGAAAACACGATGAAAATCTTCTCGGTGCCGGTCTGCTCGTCAAACAGAATGCGCGACTTAAGCGGCAGGACGTTGGCGTTCCAGCCGTCCACGTGGTTACTGCCGTCGGCCACTTCGGCGGAGGGGAACATGGGCGTCCAGGTGCCGCTGGAACCCTGGCTGATGATGTAAAGATAGCCGGGGCCATTGGTCTGGACGCTGAACTGGATGCGGTCTCCGGAGTGGAACACGGTGTCCGGCGGGACTTCCACCATATCGTCGCCGGATTTCTTCAGGATGGTGTATTTGAGGCCTAGCGGCGTTCCGGTGGCTGGCGCGGGAGCGGTGGACGTCGAAGCCTTGACGACGCTGCCGCCACTGGGCAAGGCGGCGGGCTGGGTGTGCTGCGCCACGGGCGCGGCTGGCGGGACCGCGGCAATCGTCTCGGCGGGCGGCGGCGAAACCGGTGGCTTCTTGGGGCTCGCGGCCTTTTTGGGCGCTGGCGCGGCGGGCTTGGGCGCCTCTTTGGCAGCCTGCGCCGGCTCGGAAGCCGAATAAAACAGTTCGCGGGCGGTGAACCGCGGCTTCGGCGCGTCCTGCGCGGCTGCGGTGAATGCGCAAACAAGTATCGGAAGAGACGATCGATGCATTCAAAAGTAGCGGTCCCAGGAACCGCCCCCCCTAGCCTACTAAGATATCACTGGCCCGGACAGGTGAGGTGGCGGCAGCCGCGAAACGGTACCATACTGGCGCGGTACGAGGCTGCTACCGAGCCGCGACCGCGGGGAAGCGCGTGTTTGTATGATGGCCCAAGGGATACGCGTTCTCAAGTTGCCAGTGTGGCACGGTGCGCCGCAATGGCCTGCGATCAGGCGTCCTCTTCCTCGGGTGCGCGACATAGAAGTGAGAGCCGGAGGGTTCAGGCGGCGCGGGTCTCCTCCCAGAAGTCTTCGAACCTCTGATTGAACCGGCAGCAGCGCAGAGCAATGATGGCGTTGGCGCCTCTTA
>Ga0182018_10002064_pt1 | contig 21069 bp, 17 predicted proteins | sample 812P2MmetaG_FD_120490 | JGI IMG/M metagenome (GOLD analysis project Ga0182018, IMG submission 120490) | Permafrost microbial communities from Stordalen Mire, Sweden - 812P2M metaG | ecosystem: Environmental > Terrestrial > Soil > Wetlands > Permafrost | place: Sweden: Stordalen | collected...
CAAGGACACCGCCGACACCGTGGCCAAGATGCCCGAGTGCACCGGCAAGATTGCCGTACTTGGCTACTGCCTCGGAGCGCTGATGACTTTCTTGACGGCCGTGCGCTACAGCGTCGATGCTGCCGTCGCCTATCACGGTGGTGACACCGACAAGTATTTGGGCGAGGTCGACGGTCTGCATGCGCCCCTGTTGATGCATCTGGCCGAGGAGGACGAGTTCATTTCCAAGCCTGCACAAGCTGCGATCAAGGCGGCACTCGCAACCAAACCCAGCGCGACCGTCTACAGCTATCCGGGTCAGCGTCATGCCTTCTCTCGGCACAATGGGGCTCACTACAACGCCGCGGCGGCCGTGCTTGCCAACCGACGTACCAGCGAATTTCTAGTTCGACAACTGCGGTAATCTTTGGTCGATTCCGTGTCTGGGTTTCAACCACTCGGTTTGGCTCGGTTTGGCTCGGTTTGGCTCGGTTTGGCTCGTTTTGGCTTGGTTTGGCTTGGTTTGGGTATCTTCGAGATCTTATTGAAGGCCAACCACGCGCTTCGTGGAAAGGCAATCGTCAAGATTGCATGAATAGTTTCTTGCACATCGGAACGACGGGGTGAATATGGCGGCTCCGCGGTTATTGCGAACATTGGCGATTGAACACCGCGTCTTGCAGTGTGCTAGTTCTTTTGAAGAGGTTCACAGAGCCTTGATCGACTCTGTACCGGCGCTGAAGTCTGAATTGTCTGAAATTCTCATTCGAGGGGAACAGGAGAATGTAGCCATCGCACGACGCGACTGGCCGAAGCTCTGGCTCTTTCTCGTGCGGGACCACGGCGCGCTCGCGCTCGCGGATGGTCAGCATTCCAAGGCGATGCAATACGAGATCGGAAATCCTCTTACCGCCGAGCGAATGACCCGGTATGCTCTGGCGGCCGGGCTCTATGCGCCCTTGCGCGTTGTGCTTTACGAAGATGAATCAGGCAAGGCAGTTTTTGAGTACGACCTTCCATCTTCGCTTTTTGGACAATTCGGCGATGAGCGGATCACGCAGGTCGGGCGGGAGTTGGATGTAGAACTTGAAGCAGTCCTGCAGGTCGCAAGCGATGCGTAACGCACGTACACGTGTTCAGGCGCGGCTGCGATCTCCGTCTCTCCGGCGGAGAAGAACCTGGAACTGTTAGGAGCGAACACGCTAGAACTCTAGACCGAGTTACGGGGCTTGGAAAGCTTTTCAGGAGCGGCTAAGGCTCTAATTTCGTACGGCGGCAGGCGCTATCAGGTGCGCCAGCGGGCCGAGACTTAATCTGACGGGCAGCGCGGGCGCCGTACGCCAGTGCGGGACTTCTGCGAAACATCATCAGTGTTCCGATGTCTATGACCTTGGTACCGGCCGTATGGTCGATTGGCGCCAACGGAGTTCGAGACCGACAGCGAGGCGGCGCTAACGTGTGCAGTCGCGGAATTCTGCTTCCTCTGTCCGCGTGCCTGCTCGTGGCAAATCCGCAGGCCCGGCGACGCTCGCAGCCCTGACTACGACCCTTCAAGACTTCGAGGCCCCGTACTACGACGCAAAACGCGCGACGCACGAGGCTTTGACCGACCTGTCAATCCGAGATACCACCGAAGAAATTCGGGCTCATGAATTAGAAGCTGTCCCGACTTTGATTCGTACACAACAGACGAAAGACCGTTCCTGGCGCGGTTTCGCAGTGCCCATTGAACCCTGGCGAAGGTTAATAAATTGGGATGCCGCTCAACGAGCGCTTCCTTAGAAAACAGCTCCGAAGTGGGAGGGATATCCAGTCGCCGGACATCAGGGGAGGTTATGTGCGCATGCATGGTCCGACACGACTGCATTTGATGCTCCTCGCGATCCGACCCGCTGCGGGCGTGGACCCGGAGACGTTGAATTCTGAGCACATAACGTATTGCCCGCCAGAAGCTGAAGACTTCTGAGGCAAAGTGCTCTTTGGGAGCGCATGTCCTCGGTTTGAGCGGCCAGAAGTAGGTGGCGCCAGATAGTGGGCTGATCTTCCCAACGGGGCCTAACGTACCGATGTAATTGTCTGACCAAGGATTCGATCCTGGTGAGTGAAAGGGCGGCAATCAGTTCCGCGACGTCTCGTGTCATTCCAAAAAGGCATGCCGCGTCGGAGTTCGCGCGGAGAATGTGCCAAGCCGTCACAAGGGTAAGCCGCGTGAGCTGAGTCGCCGTCGGCGATGACCATCCACCGCGTGAGGGTGTTGGACGGAGCGATCGTGCAGGAGCAGACCCCTGCATCTGCCACCAATCCCTGCTCATAAACCGAAGATCTACTAAAAGAATTCCAAGCCGCGCGGCGTACAACTCCATCGCCTGCGTATTCCGGTCCATGCCGGCCACCAGTTCTGGAGCATGCCGGGCCATGATTCCGGTCGATGTCGGGCCAGCATTCCGGTCCATGCCGGCCGGGGGGTGTGACGCGGGTTAACCGCCGCTACCGTGGTCTCTTTTTCCAAGTGGAAGGAGAGCGACGGTGGGGCAAGCGAGGTTACCCGTGCGCAAGATTCGTGAGGTCCTGCGGCTGAAGGCCGAAGGCTTCAGTGACCGACAGATAGCGCGAGCGATCGGCAGCGCGCGCTCCACCGTGCAAGAGTGTGCACGTCGCGCCCGCAAGGCAGGCGTCATCTGGCCACTGCCGCCGGCGATGGATGAAGCGGCGCTTCACGAGGTGCTCTACAAGCGCGTCGTGCCGCTGTCGCGCACACCGCGACCGGATTTTGCCTACCTTCACGCGGAGCTGCGCCGCCGCGGCGTCACCCGCTTATTGCTGTGGGAAGAGTACAAGAGCGCTCATCCCGACGGATGGCAGTACAGCGTTTTCTGCGAGCAGTACCGTTGCTGGCTCGCCACCCAGGAGTTGGTACTGCGGCAGGAACATGCGCCCGGCGAGAAGCTCTTCGTCGACTACGCCGGGCAGACGGTGCCGATCAGGGATCGGCATACTGGCGCCAGCCGCGCGGCGCAGATCTTTGTAGCCGTACTCGGCTTCTCCAACTACACGCATGCCGAGGCGACCGCCTCGCAAGGCGCCGGGGATTGGTTAGGCGCGCACGTTCGAGCGTTGCGGTATTTCGGTGGTGCGCCGCGCGCCGTCGTGCCGGACAACCTCAGGAGCGGCGTTGCTCGCGCTCACCGCTACGATCCGGATATTAACCGGGCCTATCAGGATTTCGCCGAGCACTACCAACTCGCCGTCTTGCCTGCCCGCGTGCGCAAGCCGCGTGATAAAGCGAAGGTCGAGACCGGCGTATTGATTGTCGAACGCTGGATCCTCGCGCGCCTGCGTAACCAGGATTTCTTCTCACTCGGTGAGCTCAACAGCAAGATTGCTGAGCTCGTCGAGCGTTTAAACACCCGGGCCTTCAAGAAGATCGAGGGCAACCGTCGTTCTCGTTTCGAAGCGCTCGAACTTCCAACTCTTAAGCCCTTGCCGACGAAGCCGTACGAGTTCGGCGAGTGGAAGAAGGCGAAGGTGCATCCGGATTATCACATCGAGGTCGCCCGCGCCTATTACTCCGTGCCGTATCGGCTCATCGGGCAACGCGTGGATGTGCGCCTTACCGCCCGAACGGTTGAGATCTTTCACTCAGGCGAGCTCGTGGCCGCCCATCCGCGGGCCAAAGAGCGCGCACAGCGTTTAACCCGGCGCGTGCATCGGCCTGAGAAGCACATCGCCGTCATTGACCAACATATCGATCGCGTTCTGGAACGCGCGTTCCTCATCGGCCCCGCCACTTTCGGCGTCGTGCAAGCCCAAGCGCGCAGCCGTAAACACCCCGAGGAGACCTTGCGCAGCGCCCAGGGCATTTTGCGTCTCGCCCACGACTTCTCCCCCGCGCAACTGGAAAGGGCTTGCGAGCGTGCCTTGGCGTTGAAGGCCTCAAGCTATCGGGCCGTGCGCACGCTGATCCAGACACCGCTCGCACCGGCCGCCTCCCCCGCGCTTGATCTCGCGCACGAGAACGTGCGCGGAGCTGAGTATTTCCAATAACCATCCGTAAGGAGTCCTCCATGTTGACCGAACCCCTCATCCAGCAACTGCACCGGTTGCATCTGACCGGCATGGCCGCGGCCCTCGAGCAGCAGTTGGCCTTTAAAGATTCGGCCGATCGTTCCTTTGAAGATCGCATCGGCATGATGATCCAACAGGAGTTCACCGAACGAGCCTCTCATCGCCTGGCGATGCGCCTGCGCTGGGCGAAGCTTACGATCTCCGCCTGCATCGAGGACATCGATACCCGAAGCCCCCGGGGCTTAGATCCTGCCCAACTCGCTCAAGTGAGCGATCTCGCCTGGATCGGCGAACACTTGAACGTTCTCATCACCGGACCCACCGGGGTTGGTAAAAGTTATCTCGGCGCAGCCCTCGCACACTCCGCTTGTCGTGCGGATTTCTCGGTGCGTTGCTTTCGTTTACCACGCTTGGTCGAGGAGCTCGCTCGTTACGCTGCGATGCAACGGCGCTCAGCATTGTTCCGGCAACTTGCCAAGGCGGATCTATTGGTGCTGGATGACTTCGGGTTAACGCCGTTGAGCGACGAGACCGTGCGCGATTTGCTCGAGATCCTCGATGACCGGTACGACCGGCGCTCAACGCTCATCACGAGCCAACTGCCGATCGATCAGTGGCACGCTTACCTCGGTGATCGCACCGTTGCCGACGCCATCCTCGATCGAGTCGTGCACAACAGCTATCGACTGGTCCTTAAAGGCGAGTCTATGCGCCGACATAAAACCGTCGGCAGTAAATCAACGAGTGCTTCCAAATCAAAAAACATTTGACCCCTAACCCGTTCTGACCGACAGTCCATAACCGCGTTACACGTGGCCCGGCATCAGCCGGAATCGGAGCCCGGCATCAGCCGGAATCGGAGCCCGGCATCAGCCGGAACGGCGGCCTTCCATCGCCGGAATACGCACCATCGCCGGGGTCATGGGAGATAAAACATCCCTCAAGGACGCCGCAAACGGCCAAGCCGCAGCCTCCCTTCGGTGGCTAAGCTTTACGAGCTCCTCTATGCATTTTCGGTTGACCTCGTAAATCGATGATAAATCTGCGACTTCCGAACGCGCTGGTGCCGACCCTAGGTAATCCTTGCGCATGTCAGAAGCCGAAGTTTCCTCGGATCTGAAACGCACCGAGCAGCAAGATAAAAGGCCGCGGCACGTGTGCGCGGCTAAGATTTTGTCTGCACATTGGTTTTCGCGGCACGGAGTTATGCAGCGCATGTGCCGAGCCACTGGTAAGTGCTTTTCAGTTAATGGCTTCTTGCGTGCCGGATACTCCGGACTGCGCTTGAATGAGAAGAACTTCCCCGCGCTCAACCATGAGGTGTGCCGTTTGTGCAACCCAATTGGTTGATCACCTGAAAACCGTCTTCCAGACAGATTGCCGCACGCGATCAATTCAGCTATTGGGGCTCGCGCTGCATCATCGCGCAGAGTCCGAATGCCTCGGATTGACCCTGAACCGACCGTGACGAGCGGCAGCTTCCGGGCAGCGTACCTAGGTCTTCTACTTTGCTACCGCGTCACGGGCATCTTTGAGTTCTTTCCAGTTAGGCGCGTACTCAAGCGCCTCGTCGAATTTCGCAAGTGCCGCTTTCGCTTGCCCCTGACGCGCCAGCGCGTCGCCCCAACCCTTGAGCGCATCAGCGAAATGCGGGCTCTTCTTGTGGGCGGATTCGAACTTGGCGATCGCGCCTTCGATGTCGCCCTTCGTGAGCCGCATCTCGCCCCATTCGAAGAAGGCAAACGGGAGTGATGGTGCTTGCCGGACCGCTTCAGAGTACCAACGCTCGGCCGCTGGCCAGTCTCGCTTAATTGCGGAGATTTGACCGCGGACACGCACGCACAGGTAGCAGTCGAGCAGCGTCGTGGATATCCGAGTCTCCGCACCAGCCACATCACCCGAGCGCGCCATAGCCAGCGCTTCCAGTGGTTGGATCCAGACTAACCTCAAGTGAGTTAAAAGCTTGTTCGCGGATGCGTGCTTCTCAAGCCACGCGTCGCTCGCCTGTGCATCGGCCAGAGCGGTCGGCCAGTCGCCGCTCGCAGCGGAAATCCAGTACGTCGGGAGTGCATAAAACGCGTTGGTGGCGTCCAACTGCAGAAACGACGTGTCGTCGTTAGGCTCCATGGTCCTGGCGATGGCTCTCGCGGAGTCCGGGTCGTGATTTACCGCGTAGGCGGTCGCCGCCAGGGCGGGCGCCAGCTTCTCGGTTCCCATATAGAAGGGTGCTGCCTCCGCGAGCGTCCAATCTTGAGCAGATTTCTGAATGTCGCCGGTAAGTGTTTCCAGCCAAGCCAAAGAGATTATCTTGTTGCTCTCGAAAAATTCGTCCGTAGTCCCGGGCGCATGCTGTTGAGCATTTATCGCCAGTGGTCGGGAATATTCCAAGGCTTTCTCGTCATGCCCGGACCACACTTCCTCACCGACCAGGCAGATTTCCGCCGAAACGGTTAACGCGCCGGTATAGGCAAGTCCTTGCAGGCAGTGCTTGCGCGCACTGTCTAGATCGCCGTTCGCGATCCAGTCAAGCATCCCCCATTCGATATCGGCCCAGCCGCGCTCGTTCTGTGTGCCGTTGGTCGCGAGGTCGGCGATGACGCTGAAGGCCTCCGCGTTGCGATTCTGCCCAGAAAGAAACTGAGCGAACCGATAGGGCTGGCTAGTTCGATAGACCGCTTCCGCCGCCTTAGCAGCGAGTTCGTCAAAGTCGCTTTCCGGGCCCACAAATGTGGCGGGCGGCACATTGTCAAATCGCGCGGTGACGCCAATTCCGGTGGAGGTGCGAATCACTTCGCCGCTGATGCGATCGGGGTGACCAAACCTGTCCCGGAAAAACTTACTGACCGCACGCAAGTCTAAGCCGGTCTCTGGAATTTCGACCTTGATGTCCGACCCCCAATTGTATTGATAAGAATCTGCGGGGCGATCAGACGCCGTGGCTGCCTGCATGGCTTGCAGTCTGTCCAGGAAGCGAGTCGCGACTACCTCACCGGTTAGCCCGTCCCGGACCAAATCGGGCGGGACCGAGAATGCTTCCACCACAAGGCCATGATCCTCGACCGCATCGCGCATCATGATCAAGACACCGACGCCAACGACCGTTGCGACCAGGACCACAAACAGGCGCAGCCCCACTCGTAACCGTTCGTCAAAACGCTTGAGTTTGAGCAACTGCAGGTTGACCGCGCGCTGCTCGTGCAAGTGTTCGGTCTGAACCTCGACCAGATGGCTCTGTTTGCGAAAGTAGGCGGATGCCTCTTGGGCCAGTTCGGGATTGGTCTTGGCTACTTCGGCGGCAAGGGCCGCAGCGGTCGGATCGAGGGGCGTCGGAGTCTCGGGGGTCGAGCTTTCAGCAGGCGACTCGCTATCCGTCCCTAGAATTCCTGACACTCCGCCTGATTTGGCCATGCCGGTCCCCATCCTGATGAACCTAGCCTACCTTAAGCTGCGAATGACCGCTTCCAACGCTGCATTCCGGCGCTTCCGCCGTCCGGAGTTGGGCCGAGAGGCGCCTGTGCGATTTTTCTAAAACCCTAGAGCGTTATGGGTGCCGAGGCGCACGAGCTGCAGCGCTTGATCGCCCGTCTTCCGATAGATCAGCACAAGATCGGGTTTGACATGGCAATCACGACAGTCCTTCCATTCCCCACGTAACGGATGATCGACGTACTTTGCCGGGAGCGCAGTATCGGTCGCGAGAAGCGTTAGGATGGCTGGAAGCAGGTTATCGAGGTCGCGGTGTTTGGGCGTGGCGATCAGGCGCTGGTAGTCGCGCTTAAACGCTTTCGTCCGCTCAATCCTTCGCATTCAGGTCGGCCATCAAGTCTTCGACCCGGTCGAATCCTTTGAGTTTCCCCTTCCTCGCCTCCTTAATCGCGCGAATCGTTGTGGCATTCGGGGTCAGCGGCTCGAATGGCAGCGCCTTCTCTCTGGCGACGCGCACCATCAGAAGCCGGAACGCATCAGACACGGTCAGCCCCATCGCGGCGAGGACCGCGGCGGCCTCGTTCTTCGTTCGTTCATCAATGCGAGCTCGAACGACTGTGCTTTGAGCCATGGGTCATTATCCACTTAACTGTGCTACATTGTAGCTCAATTATTTTAATCGTGCCACAAAGGCAATCTAAGCGGAGCCTTAAGTCAGCCGCAGCGTGAGAAATGCGCCTTCGGCGCACCCTCGGTGCCGGCGTGGCTGGTCGCTCCGACGGCGGTGAGCGGGGACGGCCACTCGTGGTCACTGACTGCTGTCGGCCGTACTGAGCTCTGCGCAAATGTCTTCAGGCGGCGCTGTAGGCGCGGGATACATGTGGCAATACTGCCGCTTGAAAGGGGGCTAGGCATAGTCCTGGGAAGCCAGACGCATTTCGTCTGGGGGCAGAATTGGGGGCAACTTACCGGAGCCCAATCCAGAAAGACTCGCTGCTTCATTTACTTGTGAGGAAATTTCGATCCCCACCCGTCCCAACTCCGCAAAAGCGCATAAAAATAGGCATTTTTCACCGTTAATGGATTGAATTCTAATGCCGGAATCTACAGTCATTTGCTGGGAGTTTGTTGGTATATCCCCGTTTCTGGGCGTGGTCTTGCGTGGCTTTGAGGCGGCAATACGGCTATTTCGACGCTTCGCGCTGCAAGAGCTAACCCCGGCCTGGCGGGCCCAAAGACCCCCTGCGGCCAGAGCCTGGCAGATCCAAAATACATCCCACGGTTGATCGTTTGACTCAGCGATCGTGTCGGCTGTGCCAGGCTAAGACCCGGTGTGGTTCTCACCGGCGGCGGCACTGCCGAGGATTGAGCACTCATGCAAGGGTCCAGTCTGGCCCGCAGCTGCGCACATTCACGCTGCCATGAAGACAGATCTAAATTCCTGAACTTCTTATGATTCGCGCGCGCCTGCTGAACCTGCGCCTTGCGTTGATCGACAGCCGCCTCGGCGCTGCGCAGACCGCCATTTTTGCAGCGCTGCGTCTCGAGTTCGATTGTATTATTTATGGCGTGGCAACCGTCTGTTTGCGCGACCAGGTAGGGTCTTGGATTGCTTTGGGGAACCGCTGATTCCGAAAAGGAAAATGTCGACGGCCGAGATCACCGCCTTTTCGATCTGTTTACTGTCCGGCGCACAGGTCAGACCGAGTAACATGCGCAGGTGAAAATTGTCGCGAAACATTCCAATGAAATGACTCGCGGCAATCGTGCAGTCAGCAATCTGGGCCTCGCCCTTTAACCCTGAAGGTACGCCAGTCTCGGTGTTCGATGGACTTCGCGCAAAGCTCGCAGCGAACCGGGCACAGTTCTTTCGGGTGGTGCCGATACCGTTCTACGGGTTCAACCGCCCCGGCACGCAGGTCCTCGAGGGCGTTGTCGATAACTGGTGGCGACAGGGCATGATGGGTGCCGCCAATGCCCACTACCTCGGCATCAAGGCGTTCTCGGAGACGGATCAAACCGAGGACCTAAAGGCAATCGAGGTTCCGACCCTGGTGATGCAGGGCGATGACGATCAGATCGTACCTTACAAGGACGCCGTCTTGCTTCAAGCGAAACTGATCAAGAACTCGACTCTGAAGGTCTATCCGGGGTACCCGCACGGCATGCTTTCGGTTCATGCCGACGTTATCAATCCCGACCTCCTGGCCTTCATCAAGGGCTAGAGCGTCCTACATTTTTGTGTCTAATCCCTGGCGCCTTGCTAGGGCGGTCGTGTGGAGATGAGATGAACTCGCATCTCCACACGCCCACGGCGCGCTCACTGATCGAGCGGATAGCCGCAAATATTGACTGATAATGTTGCCTTCCGACGATTGTTCGCGAGCTGTGCTGCTTCCTACGCGAGCCGCTGCAAACATCGGCCTCACCGTATTTTGGACGTATGACCGAGGAGCCGGGGCAGTTCCTAGGATCCCTTGTCCGCATCGTGCGCCCGATTGCCGAAAAAACCGGGGACACCGCCCCGTTAGGCTAAACTTAGTCGACGGGGAGCAAGACCACAGGCCAATGATGCCGCACCAGCGAGGAAGTGCCAGTCGTGGTTGAGTCTACGCGCGCGGTTTTTATCAGCTACGCCTCAGAGGATGCTGACGCGGCAATCCGCATCTGTACGGCGCTGCGCGCCGCCGACGTTGAAGTCTGGTTCGATCAGAGCGAACTGCGCGGCGGCGAGGCTTGGGACGCCTCAATCCGCCGCCAGGTCAAGAGCTGCAGACTCTTCTTGCCGGTCATCTCGGCCAATACCCAAGCGCGCGAAGAGGGATATTTCAGGCGTGAGTGGAATCTGGCAGTCAGCCGGACGCTGGACATGGCCCATGACGCGGCTTTCGTGTTACCGGTTGTGATCGATTCTACCCGGGACACAGAGGCGCGCGTACCCGAGAAGTTCCGTGAAGTGCAATGGACTCGGGCGCCCGCCGGCGAAACTCCGGCTGCCTTCGTCGAGCGCGTACGCGCACTCTTGTACGGAGCTGCCGCGGTTACCGACGCTTCACCAAGAAAGGGGACTGAGCCTGAAGTATCTGTCGCCCCCGAACCCCGCGCTCCAAAGAAAGTTCCGGTCACCTCCAGAAGTCCCGCATTCCCGTCGTTCAAGATTTTGGCATTTGCGCTGCCCGTGTTGGTGGTGATCATCGCCGCGGCCACCCTGATCCCAGCGTGGCAAAAGCGCGAACACGCGCGGACGGTTCTGCTTCCCCAGCTTCAGGACAAGGTATCGACAATGTCCCGGAGCGACAGTCAGATATTCGAACAGGCCGTCGAGATCGAGAACGACCTCCCTCGTGATCCAACATTGGCAAAGTTATGGCCGTCGATCGCCAACACGCTCACAGTCGCCACAGACCCTGCGACTGCTCAGGTGTTCTGGAAGGACTACGACACGCCCGACGCCGCATGGCGTTCCGCGGGAACGACCCCTTTGAAGGAGGTCAAAGTGCCTCGTACCTTTTTGCGGCTCGAGGTAAGAAAAGCTGGCTACCAGACCATCGAGCTTGCCGTTCCGCGATTGTTTCCTTATGCGCCGATAACCCAGCGTCTGAAGCTGGATCCAGTTGGAAGCCTGCCGGAAAAGATGGTGCGCATTCCACCATCAACGACCAATATGGACGTCGTCGGCCTCGAGACCTACGGCCCCAAGGTCGTGCCCGAATTTTTGGTCGACAAATTCGAAGTCACAAACAAGCAGTTCAAGGCATTCGTCGATGCAGGCGGATATAAGGATCAGAAGTACTGGACCATCCCAATCGTAAAGGATGGTAAGCCGCTTTCCCTGAAAGATACCTTGGCAACATTTGTGGATCGGACAGGCCGCCCCGGCCCGTCGACTTGGGAGGCAGGCAGCTACCCGGATGGCACCGAGAATCATCCCGTCACCGGCGTGTCCTGGTTCGAAGCAGCAGCATACGCAGCCTTCGTGCACAAGGAGCTACCGACCGTATTCCACTGGGCTGTGGTCGCAGATACTTCGCGATCCGATTATCTTCTACCAGTCAGCAACTTCAGCGGCAAATCGACGACTCCAGTGGGAAGCCTTGCCAATTTAAGCAGTTTCGGAGTGTACGATCTGGCGGGGAATGCGCGGGAGTGGCTTTTCAATCAAAGCAGCGGCTCTGACCAGCGCTTCATTCTCGGCGGCGGCTGGACGGATCCCTCCTATTCGTTCAATGACAGTTTCACGCAGCCGGCGCTCGATCGAAGCGAATCGAACGGCTTCCGATGCATTAAGGAGCTCACCGACAGGTCGGCCGATAGCTCACTCAAGCAATCGATCGCGATGGCGTTCCGGGACTATTCCAAAGAGCAGCCCGTCAACGATGCGGCATTCGCAGGCTTCGCTCGCCAATTTATCTATGACAAGACGCCGCTCGGCGCAGCACTCCAAAAAACTCTCATAACGGATGCGTGGAAGGTGGAACTCGTTTCGATTGACGCAGGCTACAGTAACGAGAGGATGGTGCTGCACGTTTTCCTGCCTATTAATTACTCAGGTCCACTGCAACCAGTGGTTTTCTTTCCAGGCTCTGGTGGAATACATGAAGATACATTCGATTCCAGCGTGGTCAGTCGGAGGCTTCTGTTCGTCATCAAGAGCGGACGCGCGCTGATCTTTCCGATCTATAAGGGTACCTATGAGCGTAGGGACGACCTGAAGTCAGACGTCGGGGACATGAGCGTTCGGTACAAAGACCACGTGATCATGTGGGTCAAGGAATATTCACGGACCATCGATTATCTTGAGACGCGAAAGGACATGCAGGCAGACAAGGTCGCATATCTCGGCATCAGCTGGGGCGGTTATATGGGTGGAATAATCCCGGCTATCGAGAAGCGCATTAAAGTAGTCGTCCTCAACGTTGGCGGAATGGTTATGGACAAGTCCCTGCCGGAAGTTGACCAGATCAACTATTTACCCAGAGTCAGGCAGCCCGTGCTCATGTTGAATGGAACCTATGACATGTATTTTCCGGTTGAGACCTCCCAGAAGCCCATGTTTCGCTTTCTGGGAACTGCGGACAATCAAAAGAAGATGATTGTCTACGCATCAGGGCACGTCGTTCCTCAAACGGACTTCATAAAAGAAACGCTGGCGTGGCTTGACACTTATCTCGGCCCCGATCATTGAAGTGCATGGCGGTCGCCCACGACCATGCGCTCGGAACCGTATCGATCGCACGTGGACCTTGTCGAGCGATGGGCGCGGACATTCGAACCCGCGGTAGCCCGTACACGCCTAGACAAGCGCCTTGGGCCATGGCCAAGCCCCTGGGTGCGGACCGCCGCACTGAGACAATCGGCAAGGGCAGTTGGACAGCCGACTCAAAGACAGTTACAGCGGATTCGACAACGGCGACGGCTGATGGGAGCGACGTAACTTACCTTACGACAGACTCCGGACAAGTACTGACAACGGATGCCGGCGTTCCGCTAGTTGTGGAAAGAGAAACAACCGAGCAGCTACGACTGGCCGCTGCTGAACCCACCGGGGTGACAGATAGCATTCACCGTCTCTTTGACAGCTCCGTCATCAGTTACGGACGCTGCAAATTATCTTGAAGCGCTTGTAAAGCTTCTACCGCCGCCGACGAGCCACTGAGAGATCGCGATCCGTGCTCGGCTTCCCCGTCCTTTCGAGTAAAATCCTTATCGTAACGAGTCAAGCCGGAAGAGCCAATGTGCAGGCTGCCACTCGACGGCATGTTGGATCATGAATCCCGATCGTCGGAAAAGATCGCGGATCTCATCTTCGGTCTGATGGTTCACCCAGCCGTTTGCAAGGCGGGCATCTTCTAGCACATCGCGCCGCGCAAAGAACGAGGCAACCCCGCTCGTGAACGCTTGGCTCAATTGACACAGAAAATCGTCGAGCCGGTAAAGGTATTCAAGGAGCCCGAGGGCGGCAAAATGGGTCGCCGCAATCTTGGGGAGCAGCTCCGCATTGAAGTCTGTGACGATCGTTCTGGAATCGCGCGCGACGAGATCCACCGGCACGTACCCTTGGCTTGGACGCAGGCACGATTCGAGCAGCATGTGACCGCATCCCAGGTCTGCGACGGACTGGGCGTCAGCTAACAAGGGTGCGGCAGCCTTTGCGCGCATACACCACTGTTCGCTGACCGCAAGATCGAGTTCACGCCACCGTTGAGTGAGGGGCACGCCGGCGGCGCGCGCCTCTTGGGTCAGCTCGATGCGCTTGGCAACGGGCAGCTTGCTGAATGCTTCTTGCGGCACGAGCCGGGCCTACTCAGCATCGGAGCCTGGCGCCGGGAGCGGCACTGGCCGCTGGCTTTCGCGGTCTTGACGCCATTGCTCCGACTCCCTCTCGAGCTTGATCAGCCGCTGATGCAAATGCTTGAGTGCGCGCGCCGGGCCGTAATTGGAGCCAGAGAGCGCGGCTGGTTCGCAAGTGATGTCCGTTGACTCTCGGATGGCATGCAGCTCGCGCGAATTCGCCTCCAGTTCTTGCAGGCGGTAATTGAATTCTTTCTGTGCCATGACGGCTTCCTTCGATCTTTCGATTAAGGGTACATCAATCCCTCGAAGCAAAAAATTGACCGATGCATTCCCGCCTCAGAGTTTGAGCAAAACGGCGTGCGGAACCGTCCTCACCAGCGTTACATCGTTTCGTTTCGAGCAAAACTCATCGACTGCAGTTCGGCAACCCGGCCAGTCGTTGTAGTCATCCGCGATGATGACGCCGAACCTCGAAAGCCGACCATAGATGAAATCCAAGCAGTATTTGACGTGCTCGTACCAGTCGCAATCGATGTGAGCAAAGGCGACTGGGAAGGGGATCTGCTGCGGCAGCGTGTCCTGGAATGTTCCGGCCACGAGGTTTAGCGTGCGTTGATCGATCCGGAGCCCGAATTGCGCGAAGTTGGCCATGACTACGCCGTAGAGATCCTCAACGTAGCCGTAGTACTGATCCCCGCCGATACCCTGCGAGCGCTTTGAAGCTATAACTTCGTACCGCTTCCCCGCCGCAGCTCCGTCGGCCTCCGTCGGCGGCGGCATCATGCCGAAGCTATCGAACCCCCAATAGCGCCTCGCTCCGTCGAGGTGGCTCGCAATGCAGATCCCCGATCCACCGAGTGCCAGACCGAATTCCGCAAAATCACCGATGACCTCTCGCGCTTTCACCCGCACCAATTCTTCCAACATGCTGCTGAGGCGATCAGCTCCCAAATAGGTAAGCTTCCTGAGTTGTACCTCCATCGCGACCGAGCTAACTGTTTCTCTGTCGCTGATGCTTGCCGCAACACTCGGGGGCAGCGCCTGATCAGTTGGCCTCGCGTAGTCGTCGATCAACCGCTTGATGTATGTACCACCCGGCCGCTCCTCGAATGCCGTCCGCAGCAGGCGCACTGCTTCCTCGCGGTGCCCGTTCTCTCCATGAACACGGCCGATATCGCGCAGAAAATCTGGTCGCTGATCGCCCTTATAGTTTCGTCCGGTACGGAAGATGCGGCGAAACGCATTGTCGGAGAAGATTGCGGCAGGCGTTTCCGATGTGTTGACAGGCTCTGTCTGCAGGAGCCTGTCTGAGATCGGTTCTGGCTTAAATGGAAAGGGCGGATAGCCGGAAGTATTCGGCGTTCCGCGAAAGAAGCGCGAGACCTCCCGAATGAGCCCAGTACGATAGATCAAGAAGGCGTCCGAATTCGGCAGTGGCTTGTCTACATCGAAAGGGACCGCGCCTTCGAGATACTCCTGCGCCGAGCAATGATGCAAAAACGCAGCGAGCCCCGTGAACCGATAAGAGTCCTTCGCCGATGGCACGAAAAGAACAGGCGTGCCGAGCGCGAGGCACGGCAGTGCGCAGTGAAGTCTCGTCGTGACCACGCCTTTCGCTTGGGCGTAAAGACTGAGCAAGCGGCGGGCGAGATAGCCTCTCTCGATGATCCCGCCCTCTGGGCATTGATGCGTGCGAACGACGAGTCGGCTTCGCGTGCGTTCACGCATCATCGAGAGCAGACGCTCCGGGAGATCGACGGCGCATACATAATCACCGCGCGCGGCCGCACTACCCGAACCCAAGGTAAGTGTGAGGCATCCGGAAAAGTGGGAATCGACGTCGTGCTGGCGCAGCAGGTCGAGGGTGGACAGATCGCGCGCGCCAATGGGGCCATGATCGCGAATGTAGCGAATGCTCTCCCCGCGTACGAGGACATCGGCGGGATTGAGGCCGCCCACATTCAACGGAAAAACCTCCCTATTGATATGGAACGACGTGATGAGAGGCTTGAGAAATGAAGCAGGAGGCCACCGCTCGGGTGCATGGGTGTGCCAGCCGTTCAGGATGATTTTGCAATCAGGAGCGCCGTCGGGACGCCTGTCGAGACGCTCGCGATCAATGCGCAGATCTATTTGGGGCAGGAACTGTTCGGCCGCAATGCTCTGGATATCATCGCCGAGATTGTTCGTCCGATAGGAAAGAACGGCGTATTTGTCTTCCGTTTTGCCCACGCCCCATTTCCCTATTTCGAGTGCGCCTTTGAAACGGACGAATCTGGTAGCGGACGTCGCAAGTGAAGAATTGTTATGCCAGTGAAGATTTGTGAAGCGCTGTCACCGAAACCTCTCTCGAGCGTCGCAAGATCGCGAACCGGGGCGCAACGCCTTTACCGTCCGGCTATACAGCAGGCACGTCAGTCGACGGCACCTTATTTGGCGGCTGCTAGGATGTGGTTAAACGCCGCATGCTGCGGTTGGTTTACAACCCTCTGGTTCACGATCAGGTGCTTGGCTGACGATCGGAAGTCGTAGGCTCAAATCAGGGTAGGAATTCGCACACACCGACTCGCGCTAGCGGCTTGAGAATCAATACGTTATAGGTTGGGATCGCTCCGGCGCGGGAATTAGTTGGCGACCGGCGGTTTGTGGCGCCGCAAAGAAGCCCGTCGTGACCCGCAGGTGTCAAGAGCCTTCTTCCGTAATTAGGCGGCTACGGGCGAGAATCGGACGATCGACGTGTCTGTCGAATTGCTCCAAACCGACCACTCGCGACTGCACCATTTTCGGTGCAGGCGCCTGAGCGCGCTTTCAGCGGATGCCAACCTGCCCGCGTACCGAATCAATCAGCCGGTGAGAATCGAAGGCAGCGCCATCTTTGAAAACGATTTCGACATTTTCGATGTCCGAGATGCGCGCAGACGGATCGCCTTTGACCAGCACCAGATCCGCACACTTACCAGGCGCCAGCGTTCCGATGTGTTGCTCGCGACCGAGGAAGCGCGCGCCGTTCTCGGTGGCTACGTGAATCGCTTCAACGGGGCTGAAGCCCGCTTCAACCAGGAGTTCGACCTCCCGCTGATCGCCGAACCCTGGCAGAACTCCGCCGTTCCCGGTGGGGTCAGGACCCGCGAGTAGCAGTCCGCCGGCGGCGACGAAGGCGCGCTCGAACTGCATCTCTTTGCGAAGGAGTACTGCGCTGGAGCCATCGTTAGGGTCGAGCATGGCGCGTTCAGTGAGATAGCTGTCGCGTGCGGCGCTTGACATGGCCTCGAGTGTTCGGCGCTGGGGAGCCGGCCGCCCCGCGACGTGCAGTTCCATTACAGGTAGCGTCGAGGTGACGGCTACATGGTGCGCGACTAACGCGCGGATCAGGCTCACAACGCGCGGCCCGTCGATCGATTCCGTGAGCCACGAGGATTGCCGATCCTGTGGGTTGGGGCAATCGTCGGCCTGCTTACCGGCCACAAATTCGCTATCGGTAACCACAGGTCCGTGTTCGAAGTCGTCGATGCCGGCCGCAATCGCCTCGGGCCAAGTCACAGAACACAGATGCCCTGTTATCTTGAAGCCGCGGCGGTGCGCCTCACTCGCGGCCGCGGCAAGCTCAGCGCGGGTTATGTGCATATACGCCTTGAACGAGGTCATGCCCGATTTAGCCCAGAACTCCACGAAGCCGCGTGCCTCCTCCGCACTGGCAAGTTCGTGCATCTGTGCGAAGGCTGTCCCGTTGCCTTCGAGGTAAGGGGCAGTCACGTCGAGCTTGGGTCCGGGCATGAGACCAGCTTCGATGCGTGAGCGAACCTTGAGGTCCGCGTAGGGCTCGATGCTGCCCGTCGTGCGAAGCGTGGTGACGCCTGCGGCGAGGTATAGGCGCGGCCCACTATAGGCGATCTCAGTCAACATGACGCCCGGCTCAAGCACGTTACCGGTGCCGCGTTGCAACGCATTGGACGCGGAGTAAAAAAGATGATCGTGCATGCCAACAAGACCCGGTAGCACGCTGTAGCCGGAGTAGTCATGCACCTCAGTGTCTGCAGAAACCGGTGTGTTGGCGGAAGGGCCGATTGCCGCTATCCGACCGTCTACCAAGATGACCGTCTGATCCATGCGCGCCGGCGCACCGGTGCCGTCAATGACGTTCACATGCTCGAGCGCAATGCGTGGTGCGGACAGGGCCAAAAATTTAACAACATCCGGGCCCGGAGTCGCCGTTACGGCTGCGGGCAGGGCGAACGCAAGCAGCGCCGCTATAAGCGATCGGAGCATTGATACTCTCCTTTACTACGGCTGGATTCGCCCGCAGCGCGTCAGCGGGCAATGTTTCACAAGGAGACTAACAGTCTTCGCCGTGTCGACCTAGAGTTGCAAGTGCCGTCGGACATCGACTACCAATTGGACGATTGTCGCAACGCAAAGCGGACGCTCACGGTCGGCAGCTTGGGGTCGATGAGGTCCATTCGACCAGTGTTTGCAGCCGTTTGGCGCCGAGGGTCTCAGATCGGTCAACAGCAGATCCGTTGTCGCGCGAACTGCCACGGTGCGCATGCCGAATGGCTATCGGTGTTCCCGCGGCTCGCCAGAGACCGGGCGCCGTCCGTGCGAACGCAGATGCTCGTGATACAGAAGGTAATGCGCCCCGCGCCTGCCATGCGCGGTCGCTCTGACCGTTAGCTTATCCTGGCTCGCGCTCGGCGTTGGACGGGGAATCGTATTGCGCGTCCGGCACAGGATCGAACTCAAGATCTAAACGTTGCGCTCCTCGCACGAGAAAAGCATGCTCCGACCTGCGCCGCTGGCGGCGCAATAAAAAACGCGACCTCTATTCGGGGGTCGTATCAAAAAACTGTTTTAATTGGGGGGAATCATGCAAACGATATTCAAGACTTTGCTCGTCGGGGCCATTCTGGCCTTGGGAACGAATGCGGCGCTTGCGGCAGACGCAGCAGTCGGAACGTGGAAGCTGAACGTCGCAAAATCGACTTTCTCTCCCGGACCCGCATCGAAGAGTCAGACTCGCTCCTATGTCGAATCCGCACAGGGTCTGACGCTGACGCTCAAGACGGTCGCGGCCGACGGCAAGGAAAGCACGTCCACGCTGACCGCCAAGGATGACGGCAAACCCTATCCCGTCACCGGTAACCCTGACTTCGACACGGTATCCATCACGCGAGTTGATGCATTGACCATCCGCAGCACCCAGATGAAGGCGGGCAAGGCCGTTGGCACCGGGGTTCGTACGGTGTCCACGGACGGCAAGACTCTGAGCTTTTCGTCGAAGAGGACCGATGCGAACGGCGTAAAACACAACGACGTATCGGTGTACGACCACCAGTAGCCGTCAGGACACCGGCCCGCCACCAACTGCACCAGGGCTGCAGTCCGAACACACCGTACCGTAAGAATCACGCGCAGCGTCTATGAAGCGGCGCGCGATGTGGCTCGCAACATCGCCAAGACTCGTCTTTACAAGCAATCGCGCAAAGATCGAAAGAAAGTTGAGATGCTCTTCGCGCACCTTAAACGCATTTTGCACCTCACCCGCCTGAGGCTGCGCGGAATGAATGGCGCTCGCGATGAGTTCTTGCTCGCAGCCATCGCTCAGAACCTCAGGCGAATGGCGAAGTCCTGGCATCCACCGCCATCTGATCCGGCGTTTGCAGCAACGTGAGGGCAAACCCACAGACCCGAAGACAAAAAGACGATCAATAGCGGTTCACCGCCGCAAACTACCGCGCCGGATGCTCCCGAGGACATAAAACAGGCCACAAATCTGCCGGATTAACGCGGAGTTTTTCAACAAAATAGGTCAGGAAGCGACCTTTGACCCTGAACCCTTGGGCGAACGTTTCAGTGCGGCCAGGAACAGACGTTGACTCCGATCTGCCCGGTTTCCCGATAGCGGACCGAACAGTGGTAGCGTGGGGGCAGGGCCTGACTCAAGCAGTCCCACAGTCTTGTACTCTCGTAGGAACCAAATGCGTTACGTGATTCACGTGAGCAATGTGACCACCATCGCCTTCGTAATCTCGCTTGTTATCGTCGCTTCCTTGGCCGGATGTAATCGCGCCGAAACAGGCGCCGTATCTAAGGACGTAGACGCGGCGTTATCCGAAAACGCCGCATTCTCAGCTCTCAAGCAATACGATCCGGCTGCGTACAAAACACTCGCCAATGACTTTTCCACTGAGTTAGCGGGTGGGGTGCCTAGAGCCAAGATAGTCGATGAACTCGCCGCGCGTGGTATCGCCGTTGCAGTCAAGCGACTACCAACCGCTTCGGACCAGGCGGTCATCGCATTTGCACATGTCGTCACCAAGGAAATAGGAGAGCTCAGAAGGCAGGACCCGAAGGCGTGCGTTCGATGGCTTTTCCCAATGAAAGGCACTTCAGTCGATTTACGAACCTATGTTCCTCAGGAGCTGCGTGATAGCAGCTACGCGGCTTTTGCAGAGGTAATCAAATCCTCGGCGCAAGGCCCGCAGTCCATACCAGCGCTAGCGGAAGTAGCCGTGGACCAACAGCTCATCGGAGCAGAATTGCGGGAGCACTACGGCGACAAGGTCGCTCTCCTGCAGAGAGCCCACGACCCGTCTGTGGATGCAACAGCCGTTTGCGCAATGGCTGCTGACTCGTACGGCTACATCCTCCAGTTGCCGCCCGAGCGGGCGGCCCGACTTCTCCGCTACTCGTACTCCAAAATGCAGCAACCCACCAACTAGCGTCTCGGCGTTTCCGGGCCCCCGCGGAGCCGATTCGCAACCGTCCGCTTTCGTAGGTAGCGATGACCGCTTTCAGGAGGCGCGACCTTCCGCTCCGGGTCACGAAGCGACCGCCGGCGGGCCATGAGCGGCAGTTCGCTTATTAGGAAAAGCTGCCCGACAGTGGCCATTTCGCCGCGCCGCACCAATGGCGGTTGCCAACACCTCAGTCATTCGCGACTATTCAACAGGGTTTTGGGGATGCCGGACATGGTTGAGGAGGGCTAGAGACCGTGAGCGGCAATTCAAACGCCGTTTTCCTTAGCTACGCGTCGCAGGACGCGGAGCTAGCCAGTCGTATCTGCGACGCCCTGCGGACGGTGGGCATTGAAGTCTGGTTCGACCAAAGCGAGCTCCGGGGCGGTGATGCCTGGGATGCGACGATCCGGCGTCAGATCAAATCCTGCGCGCTGTTCGTGCCCATCATTTCCAACAACACGCACGCGCGCGGCGAGGGCTATTTCCGGCTCGAGTGGAAACTCGCCGTGGACCGCTCGCACCTGATGGCGGCCGACCAGCCGTTCCTGGTGCCGGTGGTCGTCGACGA
>Ga0182018_10002066_pt1 | contig 21057 bp, 25 predicted proteins | sample 812P2MmetaG_FD_120490 | JGI IMG/M metagenome (GOLD analysis project Ga0182018, IMG submission 120490) | Permafrost microbial communities from Stordalen Mire, Sweden - 812P2M metaG | ecosystem: Environmental > Terrestrial > Soil > Wetlands > Permafrost | place: Sweden: Stordalen | collected...
CCTTTGCGGCGCTGAAAGACCGGATCAACCCGGAACGCTACGGAGGCGCGCCGCTCCTCGGTCTCCGCGGCAATATCCTGAAAGCCCATGGCTCCTCCAACCGGAACGCCATCAAGAGCGCCATTCGCGCCGCGGGCGAGATCATCAAAGCCGACATGAATCAGCGCATGGAAGCCGACATCGCGCGCGCGAACGAGCTGCTGAACGGCGCCTCGTCCTGACGATCCGGCATGCGCCCCCGATCCACCGTCATTCTCGGCACGGGTGCCTATGCACCGGAGCGGGTGCTCACGAACGATGACCTGGCCAAGATGGTGGACACGTCGGACGAATGGATCCGCGCGCGCAGCGGGATCCGGGAGCGGCGGATTGCGAAGGCCGACGAGGCGACCTCGGACATGGCGGTCCGCGCCGGTCGGCAGGCCCTTGAGGACGCCAACGTCGACGCCTCGGAGATCGACCTTCTAGTCGTGGCGACGCTCACGCCCGACTATCCCATGCCTTCGACGGCCTGCATCGTGCAGCACAAGCTGGGCATTCCGAGCGCTGCGGCGTGTTTCGACCTCAATGCCGCCTGCTCCGGCTTCATCTACGGGCTCGATACGGCCTGCGCGATGATCGGATCGGGCCGCTACAACAAGGCCCTGCTGATCGGCGCCGAAAAGCTCTCGTCGGTGGTCGACTGGAAAGACCGGGGGTCGTGCCTGCTTTTTGGCGACGGGGCTGGGGCGGCGGTCATCGGCGCCAGCTCCAAGGCGAATATTGGGCTCATCGGGACCCGGTTGGGCGCTCTCGGGGAGGACACCGAACTCCTTTACATTCCGGGCGGCGGCAGCCGCACGCCCGCTTCCGCCAAATCCGTCTCACGGGGCGACCATTTCATCAAGATGAAGGGCAAGGAGGTCTTCAAGCTGGCGGTGCGCGTCATGGAGGAGGCCGCGCGTGATATATTGGAACAACACAGCCTCGCCGCGAATCAGATCGGGCTGGTGATACCCCATCAGGCCAATCTCCGGATTATCGACGCCATCGCCCAGTACCTCGAATTGCCCGTTGACCGCTTCTTCGTGAATGTCGACCGGTACGGCAACACGTCCGCGGCCTCGATACCCATCGCCCTGCACGAGGCGCGCCGGGCCGGACGCATCCGGCCGGACGACCTCACGCTCCTCGTCGCGTTCGGGGCAGGCTTGACCTACGGTAGCGCCCTGATTCGCTGGTGATTTCCGCCCTCATGCCGTCCTTTGTTTTCCGCCGCTCTGTAGTCCCCATTTGGATAGCGGCGGTGTTCGCGTTCTTCGGGGCTCCCCGTCTCTTTGCCGACCTGACGTGGACCCGCAGCACCGGGTGGCAGGTCGAGGGAGGCTCGCTCGAGGGCCTGACCGGCGCCAAGGGCACCACGGCGCTCAACCTGATGAACCGGGCCCGGAGTGATGAGGAGGATGGCAGCCGGGTAGCCGCAATCTCGCTGTACGAGCGGGTGGCCCGCAAGTACGTGGGCTCGGTCTATGCGCCCGAAGCGCTGTTCCGGGCGGGAAAACTCCTCGCCGAACGGCACCAGTACTACCGGGCCTTCGACGACCTCCAGAGGGTCGTTCGCCTGTACCCGAACACGAAACGCTTCGACGAGGTGATCGGCGAGCTCTACCGGCTGTCCGCGGCACTCCTCAACGGCGCGCGCAACCGCGCCTGGGGATGGTTTCCGATGGCCAGGAACCGGACCAAGAGCCTCGAGTATTTTGAGGTCATCCTGATCGATGCGCCCTATAGCGACTATGCGCCGCTGGCCCTGATGGACATTGCCCGGGAGTTTCAGAATGACAAGGACACCGAGGAGGCGATCGACGCCCTCGACCGGCTCGTCAACAACTACCCCCAGAGCGTCCTCGCCCCGGTCGCCTACCTTAAACTGGCCGAGATGTACTCATCGCTTTCGGACGGCCCCCAGTACGACCAGGCGGCGACCAAGGAGGCGATGACCTACTATGAGGACTTCCTGATCCTCTATCCGGGGGATTCGGCCGTCCCGCAGGCCGCGGGCGGCGTCGACCGGATGAAAACGATCCTGGCCCAGAGCAAGATCTACATCGGCGACTTCTATTTTTACAAGCGACTTAACTATACGGCTGCCAGGGTGTTCTACAACGAGGCGATCACCTCGTATCCGGATTCCCCCCCGGCCAGGGTCGCAAAGAAACGCCTCGCGGAGGTCGCCGCGAAAGTCTCCAGGGCGACCGTCGGCCCGACAACCGCTCCCAAGAAGCGATTCTGGCTGTTCTGAGCGGATCCAAGGAGGTGCCATCATGACGCGAGTGTGGAGCCTGCTCCTTGCCTGCGCGTTCCTCGCCCAGGGCTGCGCGCACTACAAGATGGGCGCCGGCGCGGATCCGTCATTCGGAACGCTCTACATCGAGCCGGCGAAGAACAAGACCATTCTGGCGCAGTCCCAGCCGATCATCAGCACCTTTGTCCGCGAGGCTTTCCTGCGGGACGGGCGGGTGACGGTCGTCGACAGTTCCGCGGACGCCGACGCGACCCTTGAGGTCACGCTCGTCAACTATCGAAGAGAAGATGCCGCCAACCGGGAGGACGACAATGGGCTCGCGCGCAAGTTCACCCTCAAATTGCGGGCGAGTTGCCGCCTGCGGGACAACCGAACGGGTCGAATGCTCTTTGACGACCGCATCATCGAGGTGCAGCGCGAGGCCTTCGTCGACAATGGCCTCGGCTTGGTACCCTTCGGGACCAGCAACGACCAGCTCCAGTCCGAGTACAACACGCTGCCGCTCCTGGCCGACGCCCTCTCGGACAAGGTGACCCACGCCGTCCTCGACGTCTGGTGAACCCGGCCTCCCAGAATAACGGCCATGCACGACCCGATCCTGGTCCCATCCCTCCTCGCCGGGGATCACGCTGCGCTGGGAGCAAGCGCGTCGACGGTGGCAAGACTCGGCCTCCCGTGGCTCCATCTGGACATCATGGACGGCCATTTCGTGCCCAACCTCTCCTTTGGCCCCGAAACCCTCGCGGCGCTGCGTCGCGACGGCTCGACCCTCTTTTTCGACACGCACCTCATGCTGGCGCAGCCGCACCTGTTCATCGATTCCTTCGCCAAGGCCGGCGCCAGTCGGCTCACCATCCACATTGAGCCCGCCTTCGATCATGCGGCCGCTTTCAGGGCCATACGCGCGCATGGATGCAGGGCGGGCATCGCGCTCAATCCGGGCACCCCGGCGGCCGCCATTGAGCCCTTCCTCGCCGCAGTCGACCTTGTCCTCGTCATGACCGTCCAGCCGGGTTTCGGGGGCCAGCACTTCCGCGACGACGTGATCCCGAAAATCGCCCAGGTCGACCGCTGGCGGAGCGAGCGCGGTCTCGACCTTCGGATCGAGGTGGACGGGGGCATCGACGTCGCCACCGCCGGCCCATGCCGCAGGAACGGGGCCGACACGTTTGTGGCCGGGACCTCGTTTTTCGCGGCGCCCGACAAGCCCGCGTTCGCCGCGGCATTCGCGGCCCTTTAGGCGGGATGGGGCCGGTTACGGCTCCCGGGCGATGCGCTCGGCGCGCCGGTAGTTCTCACGGAACCCCTCGCCGAGATCGCGGGCCAGGGTCACGGCATCCACGAGGTTTTTCGACTCCAGGCCGCTCTTGATCCGGCCCCGCGCCTGGTCGTAGTCGACGGACGACACGTCCTGCAGGACGGCGAGGGCCCGGGCCCTCTGCGGCTGCGGCGCGGCGATGATGGCGCGCCAGGCGTCGGCGAGCTCGCGGTGAGTGTCCACGTCCATCATCCGTACGATGAATTCAAGCTCCTGGAAAAGGGCCCCCGTCCATTCGTCGTGGTGGACCAGCACCTTCTTCTGGGAGTAGGGATCGACCTCGGGGTCGCTTCGTTCCGCCAGCCAATCCTCGCGGGCATAGAAATCGCGCCTCACGGGCAGGCGGCGCAGCGCAAACTGGCGCGGTCCCCCTGGCGTGCCGGTCCGGAAGTTCCAGAGCTTCTGGCCGTCGACGGAAAGGACGTATTCCATGAACGCGACGGCCACCGTCCGGTGCGGCGCCCCGCGAAGGAGCGCGATCGGGTCGACCGAATATGCGGATCCCCCCTCGGGGGACACGTACCCCACCCGCTCCCCGCCGTTGCGCCGCCGGACCGCTTCCTGCTGTTCCCGTCCATAGAAATCAATGCACATGCCGGCGGCGCAGTCTCCCGCGGCGACGTCAATCGGCGGCTTTTGGGAGGCGTCCGTGAAGTAGCGCGCATTCGCGCCCATGAGCTGGAGCATCCGGAGCCCGTCGGTCCAGCCCTCGCGTTCGGCCAGCCCGGTCGCCACCTTCGGGTCGCCGCCCGGGTCGCTCGCCCGCAACGCCTCGAGCCGGCCGGCAATCTGCTGCTGGATCACGTTTTCAAACGCGGCTGCGATGGATCCGCTTTTGGTCGGGTCGCACAGCGCCACCTCGCCTAGGAACCTCGGGTCCGCGAGGTCGGACCACTGGTCGGGCTCGCGGTCGAAACCGAGGCGCTTGAGCGAATCCCGGTTGAACAGGACGCCGTAGGAGCTCAGCACCGTCCCGATCCAAAGGTCCTTGGCGTCCCGGTACTCCTCCCCACCGAACACGCGGGGGATCACCGGGTCGGTGAACCATTCCGGGTGCATTCCGCGCAAGCCTGAATCGACGAGGCGCCCCGCCTGCGCCTGCCTCGCAAAGTCATAAGGACCGCCCCCAAAGAACAGATCGATGCCGCACCCCACGTCCGAGCTGAGGAAGAGCTCGCGGGCCTCCTTCTCGGGCGATGGGGCGCTTGCCGGGAGGCGCCCATTCTGAAAGCCCGACTGGATCTCAGCGCTCCACGGCCTGCCGGGGCGCGACGTCCAGAGGTTCCGGAAGGACGCCTCGTACTCGCCCTCGAGGTAACGTGCGATTTCGCTTGTTCCGCCGACCATCCTCCAGTCGACGAAGACCGTACGGCCCGTCTTCGCCTTGTACCAGTCGCGGAACCCCAGGGTGAACTCATGGCGGATGGCGTCATTATGGGGCGTGATGATGACCAGCGTGTCATCCGCCTGCTCCGGCGAAGCCTGCCTCGGCCGAAGGAGGAACGGCACGGCGACCGTCGCCACCAGGGTCAGGATGATGATCCCACGCTTGAGCATGGGGAAGCCTAGTCGGTCAGGACGACGACGTCCTCGACCTGGACGCTCGCGACAAACTCCGCGGTGTCCGATCGATTGATCAGCCGGGGATTGAGCTCCAGTATCTTCAGGGAAGTGCCGCCCGCGACGAAGTCATATTGGGCATTCTCCCCGAGGTAGAGCGACGATCCGATGCGGCCTCGAACGGCGTTCGAGCCCGAAAAAGAGGACGAGAGGCTCCAGCATTCCGGTCTCACCGACAACGTCACCGATGCGCCCACCGCAGGCGGCAAACCGGGATCGCCGAGCACGCCGTCGAAATCGCCTATCGACGTGGCCACCCTCGCCTTTCCATCCGATGTCGAGACCACCTGGCCCGCGATGAAGTTGGTCTCCCCTATGAAATCGGCAACGGTCCGGCACGTGGGCCTGCGATAGACGTCGCGGGGCGAACCCACCTGCAGGATCCTTCCACCGTCGAGGATCGCCATTCGGTCCGAAACCGACAACGCCTCCTTCTGGTCGTGCGTCACGTAGACGGTCGTGAGCTTGAATTCCTTGCAGACGCGGCGGATCTCCATGCGCATCTCGAGGCGGAGCTTTGCGTCGAGGTTTGAAAGGGGTTCGTCCAGGAGCAGGCAGCGGGGACGTATGACCAGCGCCCGGGCGAGCGCGACCCGCTGCTGCTGGCCTCCCGAAAGCTGGTTCGGGCGGCGCTCGGCGTAAGCGCCCATGTGCACGGACTCGAGCGCTTCGCCCACCTTTTTCCGGATTTCGCCCCGCGGAAACTTCCGTTCCTCCAGGCCGAAGGCCACGTTCTCGGCCACCGACATGTGCGGCCACAATGCGTAACTCTGAAACATCATCCCCGTGTTGCGCCGGTGGGGCGCGAGCTGGGTCACGTCCTCGTCACCGAAGAAGATCCGTCCCTCGTCCGGGATGTAGAAGCCCGCCAGGCAGCGCAGGAGCGTCGTCTTGCCGCACCCGCTGGGCCCCAGCAGGAAAAACAGCTCCCCGGGCTCGACGACGAGGTCCAGGTTGTCCAGGGCGGTCACGGCGCCGAAGCGTTTGGTCAATTTCTGGATCTGGACGGAGATCATGCGGCGCGCGAAAGGAGGAGTTTCGACGCAAGGTGGCCCGACGTCGAAGTCAAAGGAATAACAGGCGGGACATTTTTGTGAAGCAAGCGTAACGGTTTGCCAGAGCCGCCGCCGTTTGGTTGTCTCGCCGCCCGCCCATGACCACCCCAAGGAAGAACCCAAAAACCCACCCGGACCTCGAGAGTGTTCTGTTTACCGAGGCGCAGATAAAGGACCGGGTCCGCGGCCTCGGGCGGGAACTGCGGAAGGCCTACGGCCAGGGAGAGTTCACCATCGTGTCGATCATCAACGGGGCGGTGATGTTCACGGCCGACCTCATGCGCGAGATCGAAAATCCGGTCCGCCTCGACTGCATCCGGATTTCGAGCTACGCAGACCGGACGAAATCAATCGGGACGCCGCAGGTCGTCCACAGCCTCACCATCGACATCGCCAAGCGGCATGTTCTCCTGATCGATGACATCCTCGACACCGGCAAGACGATCACGCTCGTGGCGGGCCTGATCAAGAAGCTCGGCCCCGCCAGCCTGAAGACCTGCGTCCTTCTCGACAAACAGGGCCGGCGTGAGGTCCCATTCGAGGCCGATTTCGTGGGATTCAAGATTCCCGACAAGTTTGTGGTCGGCTACGGCCTCGATTTTGCGGAGCGCTATCGCAATCTTCCCTGCATCGGGGTCCTCAATCCCCAGCTGCAGAACCCGCCCGAATGGGCCTGACCGCTCGCCGGCCCGAAGCCTTGGCCATCTTCTTGTAGCTTCCCGACCGCAGCGAATCGATCTGGTCGCGGATGAGCGCCGCCTTCTCGAATTCCAGCCTCGACGCAGCCTCCTGCATGTCGTCCTCGAGCTCGGAAATGACGGCCTCAATGTCCTCCGGGCTCTCCGCCAGCGCCACGTCCTCCTGCTTGGTCCCGGACCCATCGTACATGTGCAGGCTGGCCTGGGTGCCCCGCTTCACGCTGCGCGGGACGATGCCATGCTCCTCGTTGTAGGCGATCTGCTTTCTACGGCGGCTATTGGTAATCTCAAGGGTCCGGGCGATCGAACCCGTGATCGTGTCGGCATAGAAGATGACCCGCCCTTTTTCGTGGCGCGCCGCGCGCCCCGCCGTCTGGATGAGGCTCGTCCCGCTCCGCAAAAAACCCTCCTTGTCCGCATCGAGGATCGCGACGAGCGCGACCTCGGGCAGGTCGAGCCCCTCGCGCAGGAGGTTGATCCCGATGAGCGCGTCAAAATTTCCGAGGCGCAGGTTCCGCAGGATCTCGATGCGCTCGATCGTGTCGATGTCCGAATGGAGATACTCCACGCGGATCTTCGCCTCGCGCAGGTAGGTCGTCAGGTCCTCCGAAAGGCGTTTCGTCAGCGTTGTCACGAGCACGCGCTCGCCCGATAGCGCCGCCGCCTTGATCTCCCCGATCAGGTCCTCGACCTGCCCCTTGATGGGCCGCACCACGATCTCAGGGTCAAGAAGGCCCGTCGGCCGGATTACCTGCTCGGCGACGACTGAAGACCGTTCCAGCTCGTAGGGGGCGGGGGTCGCCGAGACATAGAGGGTCTGTCCGGTGATCCGGCTGAACTCCTCCATGCTCTGGGGCCGGTTGTCCAGAGCCGAGGGAAGCCGGAACCCGAAATTGACGAGCGTCTGCTTCCTCGAGCGGTCGCCGTTGTACATGCCCCCGATCTGGGGAACCGTCGCATGGCTCTCGTCGATCATCAGGAGAAAATCCTTGGGAAAGAAATCGATCAGGCAAAAGGGCCTGTCCCCGGGCTTGCGGCTGCCAAAATGGAGAGAGTAGTTCTCGATGCCGTTGCAGAAGCCCATTTCCTGCAGCATCTCGAGGTCGTAGTTCGTCCTCATCTTGATCCGCTGCGCCTCCAGCAGCTGGCCGCGGGATTCGAACCAGGCGACGCGCTCCTCGAGCTCGGCGCGGATCGACGCCAGCGCGGGCACGAGCGAGCCCCGCGTCCGTACATATTGATTTGCTGGATACAGGTCGAATTTGTCGAGCTTGCGTATGACCTCGCCGGTCAGGGGCTCGAATTCGCTGATCGCCTCCACGGTGTCCCCGAAGAATTCGACCCGGACCCCTTGCTCCATGTAGGAGGGCATCACGTCGACCACGTCCCCCCGCACCCGAAAACGGCCGGGCTTCAGCTCGAAGTCGTTGCGCTCGTAGATGTTGTCCACGAGGCGCTCCAGGAACGGATTGCGCCCGAGTTCGCCGCCTTTCTTGATCGAAATGCGGAGCTCGGTGAAATCCTGAGGCGAGCCGAGCCCGTAGATGCAGGAGACGCTGGCGACCACGATGACGTCGCGACGGCTCACGAGAGAGCTCGTCGCGGACATCCTCAGCCGCTCGATCTCCTCGTTGATCGACGAGTCCTTTTCGATGTAGGTGTCGCTGGACGGGATGTAGGCCTCGGGCTGGTAGAAGTCGTAGTAGCTGACAAAATACTCGACCGCATTCTCCGGAAAGAAGCTCTTGAATTCAGAAAAGAGCTGGGCCGCCAGCGTCTTGTTGTGGCAGATGACGAGGACCGGCCTGTCGCACTGCGCGATGACGTTCGCCATCGTGAAGGTCTTGCCGGAGCCGGTCACGCCGATGAGGGTCTGGTACCGGTTGCCCGCGCCGATCGAGGCGACCAGCTTCTCGATCGCCTGGGGCTGGTCGCCGGTCGGTTGGTACTCCGAGCTGAGCTTGAAAAGCATGGTCAATGCCCATGACATCGGGCAAGCCGCGCCGATGTCAAAGGCCGTTGTATCGACCCTGCGCCGCTTGGAAGGGTTCCACCGGGCGCGCCGGCCGTTCGAGCCGGCGTCAAACCAGTGCGGGGAGCGACGCCAGCGAGGTCACGAAGGCCTCCGCCTCGCGCTTCACCCTCTCGCGGACAATGAATCCCCCGAAACCGACGAACAGGTCCACCACCGGGCGGGTTTCCAGGTCGCTTACGCCGTCCCCCACCATCACGACCTTTTCGGGGCGAAGCTCGGACCGCAGCCTTTGGATGATCTCCGGTTTTCCCCCGGACCGGGCCGAAGGATAGTCCGAATCGTAGCCCATGAAGGCGCCGTCGTCGGAGAAGAAAAGATTGACGGCCTCGACCCTCGACACGCCCAGGAATCGGGCCAAGGGGTGGATGGTTTGCTGGAATCCGCCGCTGATGATCACCGGCGTCCAGCCCATTCCGGAAAGCGTGGCGATGGTCTCGGCCGCCGTCGGCTCGACCGTCTCGACGTAGCGCCGGCCGATCGCCTCGACCTCGGCCCGGCCCGGCCGGACAATATCCAGCCGGCGGCCGAATACCTCCTCAAGGCGGATTTTCCCGGTCATCGCGTCGTCCGTCAGGGCCACAACCCGCGCAAAAACCTCTGGACCGCGGATCCGGGCGAGCTCGTCGATGCCCTCGATCGAGCTCAGCGTGCTGTCGCAGTCAAAACAGATCAGCTTCAACAGCTTCTACTTCTTCGTGCTGCGCTTGAACTTGGACGTAAATTTCTCCACGCGGCCCGCCGTGTCGACGAGCCTCTTCTCGCCCGTGTAGGCCGGGTGCGAATCCATGGTCACGTCGCGCAGGACGATGAAATACTCCTTGCCGTCAATCGATTCCTTGCGGGCCGACTTCATGGTCGAGCGCGTCAGGAAGCGTTTGCCGGTGGCGACGTCGAGAAAACAGACCGGGTTGAGCGTCGGATGGCCTTCAGATTTCACGGGGAAAATGGGTTAAGAATCAGCCCTGACGCGCTTTGTAACGCGGGTCGGTCTTGTTGATGACGTAGATTTTTCCGCGGCGGCGGACGACCTGGCAGTCCGGGTGACGCTTCTTGGCTGATTTGATCGAGGAAACGACTTTCATAAAAGGCACCAAAACAGAGTGCGGACACCCGGAGTGTCAACTCAGTTCTTCCCCGGCTCCTCGGGCTCGTCAACCAGCAGGCGCCATTGCTCGCCCTCCTCGCTCAGCAGCGATCGCCAGAGCGCCTCCTTCATCGGCCGCTCGAATAGGTCGGCGGGGGGGCTGGCGACGATCCACGTGCCGCTTTTGAGCTCACGCTCGAGCTGGCCGGCGTCCCACCCCGAATAGCCGAGGTAGGCACGAAGACGGGTGGATTCGTCCGAAAGCATCTGGGCCGCCTTCTCCGGATCGATTCCAAAATGAAGCTGGAACGCATCCTCGCGCGACTGCCAGGCGGCAAGGATCAGCTGGTCGGTCTGGACCGGGCCCCCGGTAAAGATGGGGGTCGCGGACAGGGGTCCCAGCGCGAAGTCGCTCTTCAGCTCGCCGAGGCGCTTGCCGAGGGGCCGGTTGAGCACGACGCCCATGGCACCCTCGGGCCCGTGGGTCGACATAAGGACGGCCGTCCGGCGGAAGTTCGGATCTCGAAGCACCGGATGGGCCAGGAGGAGCGATCCCGCGAGCGACTCGGTGGGTGATTCAAAGCTTTCTTGCACAGACGGTTCTCCGTGTGGATCAGAGTTTCAGGACTTTGACGCCTGCGTCCGACATGAGCCGCTCCACCAGGGAGTCATTGCGGTAGTCGCTCCGGTACCGGATCTCGGAGATGCCGGCGGCCGCAAACATCTTGGCACAATTGACGCAGGGATAGTGCGTCACATACGCGATGCACCCCTCGACGGAGCTGCCCCGGCGCGCGGCGTCGGCAATCGCGTTCTGCTCGGCATGGACGGTCGCCTGCTCATGGCCGCCCCGGACCCGCGAGACGTGGGGAGTCCCAGGCAGAAACCCGTTGTAGCCCGCAGCCACAAGCCGGTTTTTCCGTTCGCCCCCGGCGACGATCACGCATCCGACGTGAAGGCGCTCGCAGTTGGAGCGCGTCGCGATCAGCACGGCGGTCGCCATGAAATACTCGTCCCATGAGGGGCGCCGCGAAAATTTCTTCGCGGCGTGGGCGATCAGGTCGACGGGATTATTTTTGGAGGCACTCAATTCTGTTACGGTTCACACACTGGACACGTCCATTCGGACGGGCAACCTTCCTCTATGATCCGCGCCTGCCTGCCCGAACTGCTCGACTCGCTGCCCCCCGATCATCCAGATGCGCTCCACAATAGGCGCGATCTGCGCCTGATCAACCGGATCATGCGCAATCGGGAATGGTTCGAACGCGAACTTCCGCCGTTGATGCGCGAGGGCGATTGCGCGCTCGAAGTCGGCGCCGGAACAGGTGAGCTCGGCCGGAGACTCAACCGGCAGGGCCTTCCCGTTGACGGACTTGACCTCTGGCCGCGACCCGAGGGATGGCCCCCTGACCGCGAATGGCACTGCGCTGACCTGAAGACGTGCGACCGGATCGAACGGTACCCCGTCATCATCGGAAACCTCATTTTTCACCAGTTTAGTGACGTTGAGCTGGCGGGCATCGGCAAACGCCTCCGCAAGGCGAGGCTCATCCTCGCCTGCGAGCCGGCGAGGCGCCGGAGGTGGCAGGTCGTCATGAGGGCGCTCGGCCCCCTGTTCGGCGCCAATCACGTGACGCTCCACGACGCCCAGGTGAGCGTGACCGCCGGCTTCCGCGGAGACGAGTTGCCCCGGGCGCTCGGGCTGGCCAACGGCGAATGGTACTATTCGTGCGAAAGCACGGCACTGGGGGCGACTCGAATGGTCGCTATTCGCATATTGTGAGCTTGGTGATGCCGATTGAAATTGTCGGCGGCGGACTCGCGGGTCTGTCCGTCGGTCTGGCACTGCGCAGAAGCGGTGTGCCCGTCTCCTTGTTCGAAGCCGGAGACTATCCCCGCCACCGGGTGTGCGGAGAATTCATCTCCGGACTCGACGAAAGCACGGTCAATTCCCTTGGATTGGCTGAATTCCTGGCCGACGCGTACCCCCATCGGGGCGTAACCTATCACCTCCGCGACCGGGCGCTCCGCCCGTTCACGCTCCCTGCGCCCGCCCTGGGGATCAGCCGGCTGACGCTTGATGCCCGCCTGGCCGCAGCTTTTGTCGCCGCAGGTGGCCGGCTGCACACCCATACCCGCGTTATGGAAAAAGAAACGCCCCCGGGACGGGTGTTCGCCGGGGGTCGGAGGCGAAAGGGTCCGTTCTGGGTAGGGCTCAAAGCCCATATTTGCAACCTATCACTGGTCAATGACTTCGAAGTTCACCTGGGTGACCGGGCCTACGTCGGTCTGTCGCATGTGGAATCCGGATCCGTCAATGTCTGCGGCATCTTTGCCCAGCGCGATGTCGCGGCCAGGGGCAGCGAACTCCTCCCCTCGTACCTTGACGCGGCCGGCCTGAAGGGGTTGGCGGACCGACTGCGCTCCGCGCAGATGGATCCGGAGTCATTCTGCGTGACCGCGGCCCCGTTGGGCGACCGCAGCGTCACCGCTGGCGACCGAATCTGGATTGGCGACGCATGTGCCACCATCCCACCGTTCACGGGAAATGGCCTCGCGATGGCGCTGCAGGGAGCCGAAATCGCCGTGGCGCCGCTGCGCGATTACGCCCATGGCAAGGTCAGCTGGGCCGAATCCATCCGGGCGATCGCCGCCGCGCAAAGGCGCAGGTTTCGCCGGAGGCTCATGCTGGCGTCCTGGCTTCATCCCTTTTTTCTCGAGCGCAGGCGCCAGTCCTGCCTCGCCGCCTTGGTCGGTCGACATCTCCTTCCTTTCCACGCATTTTATGCGGCGCTTCACTAGCACCCTTCCCTATGTTTCTGCACGCTCTCGCCACCGAGGTTCCATCTGCCGGCTTCACTCAGCCCGATTGCTGGAGCATCGTGGAAAAATCGGGGGTCCGTTCGCGCCTGAAGAAACGCTCGATGCTGATCCTGCATAATATCCTTCGCGGCGACCATGGCATCCGGCAGCGCCACTTTGCGATTCCACAGATCGAGCGGGTCTTCGACCGGACGGCGGACGAATTGAACCAGCACTTCCGGGACGAGGCCCCCCGACTCGCGGGACGCGCCCTCACGGCCGCCCTCGAGCAGGCCGGCGTCAAGGTGGAGGAGCTGGACGCCCTGCTTATCTGCACGTGCACCGGCTACCTGTGCCCGGGGCTGACAAGCTACGTGGCGGAGCACCTCGGCATTCGCCAGGATGCCATCCTCCATGACCTGGTCGGCCTCGGCTGCGGCGCGGCCATCCCGACCCTGCGCGCAGCCAGCCACCTGCTGGCCTCGCGCCCTGACGCCCGAGTCGCCTGCGTCGCCGTCGAGGTGTGTTCCGCCGCATTTTACCTGGACGACGATCCCGGCGTGCTGATCAGCGCCTGCCTGTTCAGCGACGGGGCGGCGGCGACGGTCTGGAGCGCGACGCCGGGGCCGTCGGGCATGCGCGCCTTCGACTTCCAGTCATTGCACCTGCCCGAGGACCGCGACAAGCTCCGGTTCGAGCAGCGCGGCGGCAAGCTGCGCAATCTCCTGCACCGGTCCGTTCCCGAGCTTGCCGCCGGAGCGGTGGGGCGTCTTTGGAATGACCGCGGCCAGCGGCCCGTCGCGGAGGTCGTCGCCCACCCCGGCGGCCGGGATGTCCTGGAGGCGCTTGCCTCGGTCGTGGCGCCCTATTCGCTCAAATCAAGCGCGCGCACCCTGAGCGGCTTTGGAAACATGAGCAGTCCATCCGTGCTGTTCGCACTGCAGGAGACGCTGAAGGATGCCCAGCCGGGAGCCGACGGTGATTTTTGGCTCGTGAGTTTTGGCGCAGGCTTTAGCGCACATAGCTGCCGGATCGGCGTCTGACCCATGCGCACCCTCGACACCCTCGTCGCCTATTGCGACCGGCGCACCCGCGTCGCCTCCTTCAAGGACGGATCCGGGGCGTTCAACGGCCTGCAGCTCTCGAACAACGGGCGCGTCAGCCGGATCGGGGCCGCGGTCGACGCCGGGCTCATCCCGTTCCAAAAGGCGGTCGCCGCAGGCGTGGATTTCCTGATCGTCCACCACGGCATGTACTGGGACATGCCCCGGCCGCTCACCGGACCCGTCTACGGCCGGGTCGCGGCGCTGGTGAACGGCAACTGCGCCCTCTATTCGAACCATCTGCCGCTCGATTCGCATCCCCAAATCGGCAACAATGCGCTTCTGGCCCGCGAACTGGGCCTAAAGCCCCACCGCGGCTTCATCGCCAATGAGGGCGGACCCATCGGCCGGATCGCCCGAAGCCGTCTCACGCGCTCGGCCCTGCGCCGGAAGCTTGAATCGCGCTATGCTCGGGTGATCGCGATCGAATATGGATCGGACCGGCCCGCTGAGGTGGCCTTCTGCAGCGGGGGCGGCAATGGCGCGATGCATCCGCTCCTTGAAGCCGGTGTCGGCACGCTGGTCACAGGCGAGCTGCGCGAGGAATGGTTCAATTTCGCGCAGGAGCACCGCTTGAACCTCTACCTGTGCGGCCACTATGCGACGGAGGTTCACGCTGTCCGGGCCCTCGCCGCGGAACTTTCGGCAAAGTTTGGATTGCCGTGGGAGTTCATTGCGACCGAAAATCCTCTCTAGCGCTCACCCTGGACCGGCTATGAAAAAACTCGCAATCCTGAACGGCCCCAACCTCGACCGCCTCGGAAAAAGGGAGCCCGAGATCTACGGGAGCGCGACCCTCGGCGACCTGGAAAAGTCGCTGCGCAAGGAGTTCGGGGCAAAGGCGACCCTCGAATTTTTCCAATCGAACCACGAGGGCGAGCTGATCGATCGAATTGCTAGAATCGCCGACGCGAAATTTGACGGCATCGTCATCAATGGGGGCGCGCTGACGCACACGAGCGTCGCGCTGCGCGACGCGCTCCTCGGCGCCCACCTGCCGACGGTCGAGGTCCATATTTCCAACATCTACAAGCGGGAGGATTTCCGGCACGTCTCCCTGACGGCGCCGGCCTGCGCGGCGGTGATCACGGGACTTGGGCTTGAGGGCTACCACGCCGCGCTCCGATTCCTGCTCCTTGATTGAGCGACGCCAGCGCGCTCGCGCCCCCCTAAAGTCCGACGAAAAACTCAGATCATGACCCAGAGCAGATTGACGACATGGAGGGTGGCGCAGGTTGCCAGGGCGGCCGCGACGTCGTCCATCACGACGCCCCACCCGCCCGGAAGCTCCTGCAGTGAATTGATCATGAGTGGCTTACGGATGTCGTAAAGCCTGAAAAGCCCGAAGCCCACAACCAGAATGACCCAGGCCGGCACGGACACCCAAATCCATTGCCATCCCAAGAAACAAAGCGGCATCGCGACGAATTCGTCGAGGATCACCTCGCCGGGGTCGTGCTTTGCCAGGCGGATTTCCGCCTCGCCGCAGAAGCCCACGGCAAAATAGACGCCGATCGCGCTGGCCAGCAGGTTGCCGAGAATGCCCATCTCGGAAAAGCAGACCCAGAAATAGAGCAGACCAGCCAGCGATCCCCAGGTGCCCGGCGCCTTGAACCGCGTTCCGATCGACCCGAGCGTCGCAAAGCCCATCACCGTCGGCGTGGGCAGGGACCGCGTCCACTCCGGCTGCTTGAAATTCATCCGGCGTCAGTCGCGTTCCCCGAATACCAGCCGGGAATTTCGGGAGATGTAACGGTAGCCGGACCACACCGACAAGGCCGTGCCCGCGATGAAGATCATGACGCCGGCCGTGCCGATCGATTTCGCGAACGAACTCGCGTCCCAATGGAAAAGATAGGTCCCATCCTGCGAGAGCATGGGCGCCCCGAGGAGGCATCCCAACGCGAGGAGCTGCGTGACGGTCTTCGTTTTCCCTCCGCTGTCGGCCGCAACGACAACCCCCTTCGACGCAGCCACCATGCGCATTCCCGTCACGAGGAACTCGCGGCACAGCGTGATCAGCGCGAGGGCCACGGGGATTTTCTGCATTTCAACGAAGGCGATCACGAGACCGAGCACCATTATCTTGTCCGCCATCGCGTCCATCAGCTTCCCGAAGTTCGATACCAGGCCCCGCTTGCGCGCCAGGTAACCATCATACCAGTCGCCGATGGCCGCCGCAATAAAGAGGATAAAGGCGAGCGTCGCGGCACCCGTCCAGGTGTTATACATCAGCCACACAATCACGAACATGAGCGGAATCCGCGACAGGGTGATGGTGTTCGGAAGGTTCATCCTGAGCCCCAAAGGACATCCCGGGAACGTTTGAAGGCAACATCGGAAGAGGAACGCGCTCGCCAGCGGGGGCCTAGCCTTGTTTCATCCGGCAGGTCCCCCATGCGGCACTGTATTTATCCAGGTACATTTGACCCCATCACGCACGGCCATTTGGACGTGCTTGCCCGGGCCGCTCGCCTATTTGACCGCGTGACGGTCGCGATTGCCGACAATCCGGGCAAGGAGCCGCTTTTCCCCGCAGGCGAACGTCTTGCGATGATCCTGCCCAATATCAAGGGATTCTCCAACATCGCCGTGACGACGTTCGGGGGGCTTCTGGTGGATTTTGCGGTGAAGGAAAAGGCCGACGCAATCATCCGGGGCCTTCGCGCCCTCTCGGACTTCGAATTTGAGTTTAACATGGCGCTCATGAACCGCCATCTTCAGCCCATGATCGAAACGATTTTCGTCATGCCGAACGAGCAGTTCAGCTACACCAGCTCGTCCCTGGTCAAGCAGGTCGCCCGATATGGCGGACAGGTGGGGCATTTCGTGCCACCGAACGTCGCCCAGGCTTTGCAGAAAGTGTTCGCGAAATGAGGGTGGGCTTCGCGACGATACGGGGACTCGGCATCGCGTGGTTCGCGCTGTTGTGCGGAGCTTTTGTCCCTGAGGCCTCGGCCAACCCGACCAGCGATGCGATCGCCCTCTACAAGCAGAAGCGCTATGCCGAGGCCCTGGCCGCCTTCCAGCAGATCGTGGCCTCCAATCCGTCCAATGCGTCCGCCTGCTATTTCCTGGCCATGAGCCTCGAGCACACGCCGGGCTATTCCATGGACGACGCGCGGTCGTGGCTCGACAAGGCCGTGAAGAACGCGCCCGGCAAGGAGACCTACCTCGCCGAATATGCGGGAATCTCGATGCTGATCGCCGACCGGGACAGCTCGTTCATCATCGCGGTGGAGGGCCGCGAGGCGTTGGCAAAAGCGATCGCGTTGGACCCGAGCGACGTCGAGGCTCGGGAAGGAATGATGCAATTCTGCGCCAAGGCGCCCTGGCCGCTCGGGGATGCCGACAAGGCGATGTCCATCGCCGCCGACATCGGGATCACCGACCCCAAGAGGGGGGCGACGGACTACCTGCTGATTGCGGACATCTTCGACAAGCAGGACCGCAAGGACAAGGCGCTTGAGGCGAACCAGGCCGCGCAGAAACTTGCCCAGCAGCGATAGCCCGAAAACGATGCCGCGCATTCCCATTGAGGACAATTTTGATGACGTCATTTCGAAGGCCCAGCGCGGCCTGGGTCTATCGGACAAGGAACTCTGCCAGCGGGCCGAGGTGACCCCCGCCGACCTGGCGGCCATCAAATCGGGGGAACTGCTCGATCCCGTTCTTCGGCGCGTCGCCCGGCACCTGCGTCTTGGGCCGAACGCCCTCGAGGACCTGGCCCACAAGCGATGGTATCCCGAATCCCCGACGTTTCCCCACGGATTCGCGATCTTCAACACCCCCTTTGAGGACATAAGGGTGAACAGCTACCTCGTCTGGGATGCGAGGGCAAAGAATGCGGCCGCATTCGACACGGGGGCCGACTGCGGGGGCATGCTCGATCTCATCCGCACCGAACGCCTCCGCCTCCAGTCGATCTTCATCACCCACACCCACGATGACCACATCGCTGACCTCCCGCGTCTCGCCCGGGAAACCGGCGCCGAGGTCTGGGCGAGCGAGCGGGAGCCGTCGGACTTTCCCGGGGCGAAGGTGTTCAAGGAGAACGCGCACTTCCACATCGGGGGCATCGCCATCAAGACGCTGTCGACCTGGGGGCATTCCAAGGGCCAGACCACCTTTTACGTGACGGGGCTCAGCTATCCCCTCGCCATCGTGGGCGACTCCATGTTCGCGAGCTCCATGGGGGGAAGTCCCAAGCATTTCGCCGACCAGTACAAAAACGATGTCGAAAAAATCCTCAGCCTGCCCCGGAACACGGTGCTGGCCTGCGGCCACGGACCCCTGACCTCGGTCGGGCAGGAAAAGCGGCACAATCCGTTTTTCGCCACGTAGCGCCAAGGTCCCGGACTGCTGCGATGTCGATTCCCATGGCGCCCCATCGCAAAGTGGACACGACGGTCTCCTACTCAATGAGACGCAAATCCATATTCGTCCTGTTGCTTTCGGTTTCGGTGATCCTTGCGTGGATTTTTATCATCACGGACCCGCAGGCGAGGGATCGCCTGGGGCCCAGCCTCTACGTCATTGGATTCACGATCACGGGGTGCATGGCGCTTCTCCTGGCCGGGTATGTCTGGGACCGGACGCTGGTCAGGACGCTGAAGGCCGTCCACGAGACGATGAGCTCCGTCCAAACGGGCGACGACCCGCTGACAGGCGACGACTCCGATTCGGACGAGATCATCGGATTGGCCCGGAAGATCGAACGGATGGCGCGTTCGCTCCAGCAGGTGGAGGCCAGCTACAAGGGAATCGTCGAGGACCAGCCCGACCTCATCTGCCGCTACGGGACCGACGGGCGCATCACCTTCGTCAACGGGGCCTACGCCCGGGCGGTCAACCGAAGGCGCGCGGAGCTGGCCGGGATCATTTTTCCCTTCTTCACCCCGGGTGCCGCCATTGCCGACGAGCCGTACACGTTTGAATCGGAGATGACGTTTGACGACGGGCGGCGCCTGTGGATCCGCTGGACCCAGCGCGCGATCAAGGACGATGAGAACGCGACCGCCGAATACCAGGCGGTCGGCCACGACATCACCGAGCGAAAGGATGCGGAAGCCGCGCTCCTGCGCGCCAAGGAGGCGGCCGAGGCGGCCGACCGGGCAAAGTCCGATTTCCTGGCCGTCGTCAGCCATGAGCTGAGGACCCCCATCAACGCGATCATCGGGTTCTCGAAGATGCTGACGTCGACCACACTGAACCTGGACCAGCGGGAACAGGTCGAGATGATCCACTCGAGCGGCGTCGCGCTGGAGAAGATCATCGCCGACATCCTCAACCTATCGAAGATCGACTCGGGCAAGACCGTGATCGAGCACGCGCCGTTCGCCATCAGGACGTGCATCGAGGACCTGACGGCCTTCTTCGCGCCGAAGGCGCGCTCCCTAGCGCTCGCCCTCGATTCGAAGGTCGACCCCGGGGTCCCGGAGATCGTCAACAGTGACGAAACCCGGATCCGGCAGATCCTCACCAACATCATCGGCAACGCCCTCAAGTTCACCGAACGCGGTAGCGTCTCGATCGAGGTCTCCTGCGCCCGCGGAGAGCCCGTGGAGCCCGGCTCGTCGAGGCGCGCGGCCCGGCTGTTTTTCTCGGTGAAGGACACGGGCATCGGCATACCGCCCGAGAAGCTCGACCATCTGTTCCTGCCATTCAGCCAGATTGACTCCTCTTCGACCCGGCGCCGCGGCGGCACGGGCCTCGGTCTCATCATTTCCAAGCGCCTTTGCGAGCTGATGGGCGGCATCATCTCCGTGGAGAGCCGCCCGGAGGAGGGATCCACCTTCCGGTTCTCCATCCTCACCGATTTTGAGGAGACCTGACCCGCAGCGCCTCCCGCTCCCCCGGGACCACGCCGCCTACCCCGGGCACGGTCCTGCGTGGAATATCGCCAAGGGGCCGGATCCACAGCACGGGCGCACATGGGCTTTCATCTTGCGGTGGGATTGAATGCGAGGAATCATGGCCCCATGAAGGCGCATCGATCGATGCTGATGGCTGCGGCCCTGGCCGGAGCCGTTGGGTGCTCGCGCCAGGAGGCCCCCAAGGCCGGCGCCGGCACGGTCGGGGAGGCGGAGACCTTCAAGTACCTTCAGGAGGTCGGAGCCATCCGCACCCAGGTCAACGCGGACAACCGGGAGCGCATACCAGACCTGCTCAGCACGCTCGATTCCGCCCAGTTGGGCGACGAAGCGGCTAGGATCGAAGGCTACCGGCAATCGCTGGCCAAACTCGACGTTCTTCAGGTCGATCCCGGTGCGGTGACCTTCGAGCAAAACTTCGAGCATATCCTCGAAGCCTACAAGGCGGTCTGTTTGGACTCGGCCGAGCTTTTTCGAGATGCCAAGAAAATCAATGACCAGCATCCCGGCTCGGAGCCGATTTTTCTCAACTCCGATGGGAAAATTGACCTGAATCGCAACGATACCTCCGGGGCCGTCGACTCGCTGCTAGCGATCGTGGACAACACGCCCAAGGCATCCAATGACAGCGGGAGTTCCCTCGATCCCGCCCTGGTGGACAAGGTGCGCGGGGACCTGGCGACGCTGAGGAAGGCAAAATCCGCCCACCATGAATTCACGGAGACGTTGAAGGTGAACCTTGCGGAGCGCTTTCCCGGCAGGGACTGGACGGCAAAGGAAATCCTCCCGCCGAAATAAATCGCGCCGCCGCGCAGTGAAGGTATCCAGTCGGCGGGGCGCCGAACCAAAGGACCCGCCGGTGGTCAAATAGGATCACTTTGACATCCTCCCGGCTCTGAAGAGCCGGGATTCCTGAATACAATGATAGCATTCTCAGTGCAGAGCAGGTTGGTTCACGTTTCACAGGAGCAACGCCTTGGGAGACCTGTGTCGCCTTTGGTCTTATACGCCCTCCACGCGCGGTCACGGAGTGTCCCTCCGCCGAAAGAACATCGTCGGGGAGCTTGGTTGTTGCCATCCGACACACGCAATTTTTCAGGCCTAAAACGAAACTCAACAAAAAAAGATGCGGCGATTCTTCCCAGTCCTAAAGGACTGGGTTTCCTCGCCGTCACTCGATGA
>Ga0182018_10002067_pt1 | contig 21049 bp, 19 predicted proteins | sample 812P2MmetaG_FD_120490 | JGI IMG/M metagenome (GOLD analysis project Ga0182018, IMG submission 120490) | Permafrost microbial communities from Stordalen Mire, Sweden - 812P2M metaG | ecosystem: Environmental > Terrestrial > Soil > Wetlands > Permafrost | place: Sweden: Stordalen | collected...
GGCAGCGGCTACGTGCTGCTGGCGTTCCTGCAGCAGGATCTGGTGGGCAACTGGCGCTGGCTCACTTCCAAACAATTGCTGGACGCAGTGGCGGTCGGTCAGATTACCCCAGGGCCGCTGTTCACCACGGCGACCTTCATAGGCTACATTTTAAAGGGCGCCCCCGGAGCCGTGGTGGCGACCATCGGCATCTTCCTTCCGGCTTTCGTTTTCTGCGCGGTCAGCGGACCGGTGGTGCCTTGGCTGCGCAGATCGCCGCTGGCCGGCGCTTTTCTGGATGGCGTGAACGTGGCATCCCTGGCGCTCATGGCGCTGGTCACGTGGGAACTGGCGCGCACGGCGCTGGTCGACGTGTTGACCATTGCCACGGCTCTGGCGTGCTCTGTGCTGCTGTTTCGCTACCGGGTGAATGCGGGTTGGCTGGCGCTGGGTGGCGCGCTGTGGGGGCTGGCGCTGGCTTGGAAGGGATAGCGAAAACTCACGGGTGCGGCGCGGGTTTTACCGGCGGAGGCGGCGCTGGAGCATCCTGCAGGATAAACACCTTCTCATCGGGTTTCACGAGTTGCAGACGCTGCCGGATCTCCAACTCCGGGCCGGACGGGCTGCTGTCGCTGAAGCGGCCGATGCGCGCGCGCTGCTCTTCGATCTGTCGCGCAAGATCCGCGTTCTTCTTCTCGTATTCGCGAATCAGGCGGCGTTTCTCCTGCAGTCCGGGAACGCCTTGCGGCCCCTGCAATGCAATAAATGCATAGCCGGCCAGAAATAGCAGCGCCGCAGCGCCGGCGAATTTGGTGACGGATGACTTCATCGCCGCATGCCAAGAAAGATAATGTTAACATCGGATTCGAAATCTTGTTCTCATATTTTTGACTTATGACGGATAAAATTGTTGTGTTGAGTACTTGCGCGACGGAAGAGGAGGCCGCGAAGCTGGCGCGGGTGCTGCTGGAGGCCCGCGTGGCGGCGTGCGTGACGATGCTGCCCGGCGCGCGCAGCGTCTACCGCTGGCAAGGCGCGATCGAGTCGGCCGCCGAGTGCCTGCTCATCATCAAGTCGTCGCGGCAGCTCTTCGAGCCCTTGCGGCTAGCCCTGGAAAAAGCGCATGCATACGATGTGCCGGAGGTGTTGGCGCTGCCGGTAGTGGAAGGCTCCGCCAACTATATGAACTGGCTGGAGAGTCAGCTTGGCGCCTGATGCGTGGCTGCGGCCCGGCATGGCCATGGTGCTGGACATGGACGGCGTGATCGTGGATTCGAATCCACTGCACGTCGCGGCGTGGACGCTGTACAACCGGCGCTTCGGGATCGACGCCGGAGCAGCCCTCGCCGCACGCATGTACGGCCGCCGCAACGACGAGATCGTGCGTGAGTTTTTCGGCGCGCATTTGAGCGCGGACCAGATCGCCGTCCACGGGGCCGCGAAGGAGGATCTGTACCGGAAAATGTTGGAACCCGGGCTGGCGGAGACGTTGGTGCCCGGCGTGCAACAGTTCCTGCAGCGGCATGCCGGACGGCCGGTTGGTCTGGCGACCAACGCCGAACCGGCGAACGTGGATTTTATACTGGATCGGGGCGGCTTGCGCGCGTATTTCCAAGTGGTCGTGGATGGCCACCAAGTGCAACATCCTAAGCCGCATCCGGAAATCTATCTGCGCGCCGCCGAACTGCTTTCGATCGCGCCGCGAAACTGCATCGTGTTTGAGGATTCCTTTTCCGGCATCGCAGCGGCGCGGGCGGCCGGCACGCGCATAGTGGGTCTGCGAACCACGCACCGCGAGTTACCGGGCGTGGATCTGGAAATCGACGATTTCCGGAGCCCGCGACTCGAAGGGTGGCTACGGGCGCAGGTCCCGGACGCTTCGTAACGGAGCACTATGGGGTCACTTCTGCTCATGTCGATGCCGGTGGCGCTGCCGGTGGGAGTGCTCGCCATAGCCGGGTTTGTTTTCGCAGCCTGGCGGCGCGATGAACGACTGCGCGGGCAGCGCGAAATGTTGCGCCGGGCATATGAACTGGGCGAGGAGATTCTGGGCGCCTCTTCGGCGGACCAGATCCTCGACAAGGTCAGAGTAGTGGTGCCAAAAATCTTCGGCGTCAGCAGTGCGCAACTTTACTTGTACAACCGCCACGCGAAGACGCTCGAGGCGGTGGATCGCAGCGCCGATCAGTCTTCCATCCCGCTATCGGCGCCCGCGGCGGGACCCCAAGCCGGCGCGGTCGCCTGCTTCCACTACCGTACCCTCCTGGCGATTCCCGATACCTCCCGCAGCCCGTTTCCGGTGACGGGACAGCCGGGGCCGGATGCGCCGCGGTCGCTGCTGTACGTGCCCATGCTCGCGCAAGGCGAGGTATTGGGCATTCTGCAGATGGACCAGCGCGACCGCGCCCGGGTTTTCAGCCGGGAGGAGCAAACTCTGACGCAACATCTGGCCAACCAAATCGGGGTGGCGGTCAGGCTGCTTGACCAGCGCTCCGTGCGCGAGCAGCTCTTCCGCACCGAAAGGCTGGCGGCCGTGGGCCAACTCATATCGGGAATCGTCAACGACCTGCGGACGCCCTTGGCGGCCATTGCCAACCTCGCCCAAGTGGTCCAGGCCGCCAGCGGCGGACCGCGGGAACCTTCTGGGGCGGACCTGGCAAGTATTGCGGCAGAGGCGCTCCGCGCCACGGAGATCGTCGACCGGCTGGTGGGATTTGCGGGCATAGGTCCGGCACAAACCCAGCCCGTGGATCTGAACGGCCTGCTGCGGAACCTGATCGAGTTCCGGGAACGCGAGTGGAAAGTGCGCGGGATTTGGGCGCGCAGCCTGCTGGCGGAGGAGCCGGCGATCGTGCTGGGATCGCACGGCCAACTGGAGCAGGTCTTTCTGAACCTGCTGGTGCACGCCGAACAATCGCTTTCGGATTCGAGCGAGAAATCGATTGTCATCCGTAGCAGCGTGGTCGCACGGCGCGTCCTGGTGGAGATCGGCTACAGCGGTTCGAAGGGAGCCGTGGACCCGTTTGTACCGGGAGCGGACGAAGCGTCCGGTGGCGCGGGCTTGGGCGTCTGCCGTAGTTTGATCACCGGTCATGGCGGCGAGATACGGTTAGTACAGCAGGCGGCGGGCGATCCGGCGTTTCAAGTGGAGCTGCCCTGCGCGGCGCCGGAGAAGCCCAGCGGCCACCTGTTTGAGAATGGGCGCGAGGGTGCGCCGACCTTGACGGCGCTGGTGATCGAGCCGGCCGAAGCCATTCAGACGCAGTTGCGCGGTCTGCTGGCCGGCCGCGGATATCGCGTGGTGCCGGTGAACAGCTCCGACGAGGGCTTGGACTTGGCGCAGCGCCTGCGCTTCGACGCCATCTTCTGCTCGGTTCACGCACCGGGGCTCAATTGGGTGGAAACCGCCGAACATCTGAAGACTCGCGTGGGCGGATTCGTGCTGCTTTCCGATTCTTATAACGCGGATCTGTCGGCCGATTTCGCCGGCGATCGCCGCTTCGTGCTGGCCAAGCCGGTGGATGAGAAGCAATTGGACCGCGTGCTCGAAGCCATCCGGGCGGGCTCCCGTTAGCAGCGGTAAAGTAACCTTATGGGGAAATGGTTGCCGATCGTTTTATTGTGCGCGTGGCCCTTACTGGCGCAAAAGTATAGCGGGCCGCGCCCCGCCAAGCCGGATCTTCCCTACCTGATGCACGCCGACGACCTGATACCGGCGGAGAGCGGCGAAGCCAAGCAGGACGACCGGAAGGGTGACGTCAACTATGTGATCTCCGGCGCCAACTCCACAGTGCGCACGCCGCTGGCCTCGCCGGCGTTTCTGATTCTGACGGACCAACTCCAGGCGGACCGGCTGCAGCTTTATAAACTACAATCCAAGGGCGGCCAGCGCGAGGTGCTCATACGCCGCAGGAACAAGCTGGTGGCGCGCCCCATCCGGCTCAACGTCACGCGCCTCGATGAGAACCTGTACAAGATCGAGGTGGACGAGATTCTGGAAAACGGCGAATATTCGCTGTCGCCGGTGGACTCGAACCAGGTTTTCTGTTTCCAGATCTATTAGTGAGAGCGTCAGCGGAACCTCACTGCCGTGCACCTCGATGGAATGGAATTTCAGACCCAGGGCGAAGTAATTCGAGGGCTGGTATTCGCTCCAAGCATCATCGTGGCGCACGTTCTCAACGTACTCCCATTCTACCGCAGTCCGATTTCTCGCAAGTACGCCAGCAGCGTCTCGGGGTTATCGGTGATGATGGCATCCACCTCGGCCGCGATCAGCCGCCTCCAGTCGCGGGGACGATTGGCCGTCCAGGCGACCACCTCCAAGCCCGCGGTATGCGCCGCATGGACCTGCCTGGCAGAGGCCAGCGCATGATAGGGCGCCACGATCCCCGCTCCAGCCCGATGCGCGATCGCCACGAAGCTCTTCGGAGGGCCCACATACAGCGCTCCGAGACGGGTATCGGGCGCCAGCCGCCGCATGGCGTGCAGTACGCGGAAATCGAACGACTGGACGATCACACGCTTTTCCAGTTTGTGCCGCCGGATGGCCTGGTACAACAGTTCGGAGAAACGTTCCGGCGGAGGCGCCAGGGCGGGGCGATCCGGGAAACTCTTGACTTCGATGTTGAACAGGAAATAGCCGCGCTCCGACAGATCGAGCACCTGGTCGAGCGTGGGGACGCGTGTGCCCGGGACAAGCGTCTGTTTTGGGAAGCGCGGATTGCGCACCGCGCCGCAGTCCCAACGCTGCAGTTCGGTGAGAGTCAGTTCCCGGATCGCGCGCGGCGGGTCGGGCGACCGGCAGACCGAGCGGTTCAACTTCGGATCGTGCGAAACCACCACCACGTCGTCGCGAGTGACCGCCACGTCCATCTCCAGCGCATCGGCGCCCACGGAGATGGCGTACTCGAATCCCGGCAACGTGTTTTCCGGGCGCATGGCTCGCGCGCCACGGTGGCCGTGTACTAAGATGGGCCGTCCCACTGAATCTAGAATAGCCCGTTCGCCGCAGCGGGCAGGAACATGTTGAGCTGGGATACTCCGGCCACCTCGAAGGCGGCGGCGCCGATAAAGTCCACGTTGGCGGGCGCATAGGGGAGGCTGATCGCGGGCACGATCAGAGGCAGCGCCGGCGGGAGTTGAAGAATATCCGGGTTCTGGCGACGGTCAGTTCGGCACGCACCTTGTTTTGCGGACCGATGCCGCGGCCGAGATTACCGACGATCTCGCCGGGAGCTACGGGGGACGGCACGCGTTGCGCAGGAGGCAACAGCGGGCTGACCCCGGTCCTTGTTTAGCGCTAATTTCAGGCGCAATAGGTACTACCTTGGAGTGCGTGCGCCGTCCAAGGTGCGCCAGACCATGTGCAGGCCGGGAGCGATGCGGAACCGCCCGCCCTTCATATAAAAGAGCCAGACGCCCTGGACCTCGTGTAACGTCACTCTGCCGCGACCGTCTTCGCCGGCGGAAACCAATTGCGTCATCCCGGCGAGCCCGTTGTCGATATCGACTAACTCGGCAAGAAACCGCGCGCGGGCGTCCCCCCAGTCGATTTCGGTGAACTCGACGCCCACCGTAAAAGGCGCCTGGGAAGAAGGACGTTCGAATGTGCGGATGCGGCCGGTGAGGATGGCGCCCTTGGGCAGCGTCTGGTCCCCGTTGTAGCGGACTTCGCGCAGAACGCGCGCGCGCAACGGGTCTCCCACCGCAGCCTTCCTGGAATCGATCGCGGTTTCCAATTCGACTGGAACCACCAGCCCGGCGGGCAGTTCCACTTCTTGAATCATCGGCTTCGCCAACTCGGAGGACGTTTCCGGAGGCGGCGCAAAGCTGATGGTCGATTCCGTCTGGTACTCACGGCATTGCGAGAATTCGACCAGATTCCGGCTTGCCTGACCGGAGAACTTCGCCAACACGAGTTCGGCCCGCGCGGGCAGCAGGACGGTCGACTCGCCAATCTGGGCGCGAGTATAGCGGACGCTGTCGCCGGCTTCCCTGAGACCCAACTGGTCTGGAAGATCCTCGCCGGATATATCCAGGCGCAGCAGATCCAAAGTGGCAGGATCGAACCAGAAAGATCCTTTGAAAGCCACGATCGCCGCGGCGTCGGCTATCCGGACGGTGAACCAACTGAGGAACTGTGGAACGCGAAAGTCGTAGCGGACCGCGCGCCTTCCATCCAGATCGTCCGCGCCACGGTTTTGGAAGGGGATGGCATCGTGGCCAAAGAGATTGCCGATGGAGATCGCGAATATGCCGTTGCCGACGGCGCCTCCCGACACAAAGGAGGCCACGTCCTTGTCTTCGAACCTGCGGGCGCCGGGGAAGGAAAAGAGTTCCTTTCCGCCGACGTTGGAGACCTCCAGGCGAACGGTGTCGACCGGTTCAAAGGACTGCGACGCATGCCGGCGCTGGAAGCGCTGCATGGTCTCCAGGCAGGTGTAGTTGGGGATGCGGGCGAGGTCCTGCCGGATCTTCTGCTTGAAATGGGCGAGCAGAATCACATCTGGGGGCAGATCGTCCCCCGCGGCTACCGCCCGCGCGGCAACCAGCAAGAGCAGGTAAACGCTGCTTCGCCCGAATCGCATCTGCTGAATGCTTTAGTCAAAGGATACCAATCATGGCGGCACGGCGTGGGCGGAGGTCGGATTTCTCTGAGAACGAAGTCCAGAACGATTGTGCACGCTCTGGCGGCGCTGTTGTTGTTCGCCACCCGTTGGGCGTGCCGCTCCGCCGATTCGTAGGAAATCAAGGCATCTGCCTGACAGTTGCGCCGCAGCGGTACTAGTGAGATGATTGCCCTTCGGGAAAAATTCTATGAAGAATTGCTTATTGCGCGGATCGTTGTTGATTACGGTGTTGATGACGCTTGGCGTATGCGCCTCGGCGCAGGCGCAAACGCCGGCCAAGAAGAAGCTGCTCTTCATCGGCGAGGTGAAGGGCTTCGAGCACGATTCGGTGTCGCACGCCATGGCGACCATCGAAAAGCTGGGCCAGCAGAGCGGCCTCTGGGACACCTACCTGCGCACCGATTCCGAACTGCTGACCAAGCAGAAGCTGGGGAACAATGCCAAGAACCTGAACTATTTCGACGCCGTAATGTTTTACACTACCGGCGAACTGGATTTGAACGACGAGCAGAAGGCCGCGCTGCTTTCCTTCGTCAAGGAGGATGGCAAAGGGTTCCTGGGCACGCACAGCGCCACCGACACGTTCTACAAGTGGCTGGACTACGGCGACCTGATCGGCGGCTATTTCAATGAGCACCCGTGGATGCAGGTGCACGCCGAGATCGACGTGGAGGACCGCACCTTCCCGGCCACCAAGCATTTTCCGGCGCACTTCCCGATCTACGACGAGATCTATCAGTTCAAAGAGCCCTACTCGCGCGACAAGGTGCGGGTGTTGATGAGCATCGATCCGAAGTCGGTCGACCTCAAGAACCCGCGCGTGCACCGCACCGACCAGGACTTCGCCGTTACCTGGGTACGCCAGTACGGAAAGGGCCGCGTGTTCTATTCCTCGCTCGGCCACCGCGAGGAAGTCTGGGATCGCCCGGACATCCAGCAGATGTGGACCGAAGCGGTGAAGTGGGCCATGGGTATGATCCAGGGCGATGCTACGCCGCGGCCCAAGCCGGCGGAGTGAATAGACTCAGTGTACCCGAAAACGCGGCGCGCCACGGGACTGACTTGTTCCGGGGCGGCGCCGCCGATTCGATCCCTACTCTGGAACTATACTGCCGAATAACCCGTGCTGGAACCCCCCGATGCCTGCCGTGAAATAGAGCGTGGTAGTGGGTCCCGAGTCGCCGCCAACTCCGAACTGGAGCGCCCAGAGCCCCGGATTCACGATCGGCTCACTGGACGAGTTCTTCAGGAAGCCCAGGAAATGTCCATTAGTAGGATTAAACACGGCGATCGTACCGCTGCCCGTGTTCCCCACCAGCAGTGCCTCACTGAATGCGCCGAAGCTGGAGGGCGCCTCCGCGATGCCCCAGGGCTCATTCATCCAGCTCCCATGTTCCAAACTCACCATCAAAGTGCCACCCGGATTGAAGGAATCCACGTAGCCGTTTCCGGCTCCGGGCGCCTGGGTGAAGGTGACGTAGATCTTCAATCCGACGTTCTGGATACCATAAGGCGTGTAGCCGGGCGGAATGCTGGAATCCTTAAAAGCCCCCTCCGCCAGAGTTACAGGGGCGAACGAGCTATTATAGGCTTCGACGCCGCCAGCCGCATTGGCCACAAACAGCCTTTGCACGCCGCCGCTCGTGACCACCGTGCAGCCCGTGTAAACGGCGCCCTTGCTTGAGTTGTTCACCTCGATGACCGTGTCAGTCCCGCCCGTCCACTCCTGAATAGTTCCATCCAGAGTGACAAATACAAAATTTCCGTTGAAAACCGCAGTCCCGGTGGGGCTGCCGGTGCCTGTAGGGCCGGCTGGCAGAATGCCTACCACCAGGGGAACGATATCACCGCTGCCATCATACAAAGTCGTTACACCCGTAACTTGGTCGGAAACCCACCAAGGCGATCCTGCATTGTCCGACATGCCCCACGGATTCTTGAGGTTCGGATCCATATTTATGGCTTTCCCAGAAACATCTGAAACCAGGTTGGTCTGGGTATAGCTATTAGTAGTGGTGTCTTGAGCGTTAGCGGCTATGCACGCCACCAGCGCGAGACTCAGCTTGTAAATATTCTTCATTGTTCTCCTTGTTCTCCCTGCTCTCAATTGAGGAGTATAGCAGCCGAGGTAAGTTGAGTGAAATGAAAATCGCTGGTACGCGTGCGAATTTTACAGGTTGTCTCAGCGGGCATCCGGCATGCAAACGTTCGACTCATGACACACTTATGAACTGTTTACACATATCTGGAATGTGGACTGCGAGTGTCACGCAGCGATGCATGCCGCTGCGCGTCGTAATCCTATTGGCGCGCGGCCGCCATGCTGCGCCGCCGGGCTTTCAGGACTTCCAGGCCGGCCGGCAGCAGCGAGAGGGCGATGATCCCCAGAATCAGCTTCTCGAAGTTGTGCCGCACGAAGCTCACGCCGCCGAGCTCGTAGCCCGCCATCGTCATCAGGACGACCCAGCCGGTCACGCCGAATATATCGAACGACAGGAAGCGCACCAGATTCATGCGGCCCACGCCGGCGACGAAAGCCGCAAACGTCCGGATGATGGGAATGAAGTGCGCATAGACCATGGTCCGGCCGCCGTGCCTGTCATAGAACTCGTGCGTGCGCAGCAGATAGTCGCGGCGGAAGATGCGGGAATCGGGCCGGTTGAAGATGTGCGGTCCGGCGCTGCGGCCGAGCAGGTAGCCGGCCGTATCGCCCAGCATGGCGGCGCAGATCAGCAGCACAACGACCAGCGCGATATCGAGCTGTCCGGCGCCGCAAACCACGCCCACGGTGAACAGCAGCGAGTCACCGGGCAGGAAGAAACCAACCAGCATGCCGGTCTCGGCGAATACCAGCCCGAACAGCACGGCATAGCCGAGCCATCCCGTCAGCAGCGTGCTGAGAAGTTGAATCAACTGCTCAGGATTGGTCAGCGAACGGAGGAAGTCCAGCAGGGAATGGATCATTACGATAGCCGCGGTCAGCCGTGATAACCCGCGAGCAACCGGTCGATTACGTCCTCATGAACCTTGATTTTGCCTTCCTTGGTGAGGGCCTCGCGCAGGCCCACTTCAAAGAGGGCATTGCGGGTCCGAGCTTTCTCGGTCTTGATCTGGTCGCGAATCGCAAGGCGCTGGCTGGCCAGGCCGGATAGATCGGCGGGGATTTTCTCGACCACCTTACACACGACTTTCGAATCGGCGGTTAGCCCATTGGGGCCGATGATGGTGCCGGCCGGCTTGGCGAAGGCGTCCGGGAACATGCCGGCAGATCCCAGCCCCTCGATGGCGCCGGCGCGATCGACTGCGTCGGAAGTCTTCACTTCCAGCCCCATGGACTTCGCGGCGGCCGCCAGATCGCCGCCATCCGCGCGAGCCTTGTCGGCCAGTTGAGTGGCCTTTTGGTCGACCAGTTTCTTCAGTTTGTCGTTGATGAAGGCGTCGCGGAGCTTGCTTTGCACTTCCTCGAATCCCGCGGGGTGAGCCGGGATCTCGCCAGTGCAGACGGCCATGGCGTTCTTGGTGCTTCCCGCAAGCGCGATTGGTTGCGATACTTCACCCTTCTTCAAGCTGTAGACCGCGTCAGCGAACTCTTTGTTCACGCCCACCTCCGGCAGAGGATCGCCGGGACCGACATTATCGGCCTTCACATATTGCACGCCCAGGTCGGCGGCCACCTTTTCGGGATGCAGCGGATCCTTAGTGAGCGCGGCTTGCACTTTGTCCGATAGCTGTTGCATCAGGTCGTTCACCCGCTGTTTCTTGTATGCGGCGGCCAGTTGCGCCTTCACGTCGTCAAAGGGCTTCAGTTGCGCCTGTTCATGCTTGAGCACCTGCAGGATGTGGTAACCGTACGCGGTCTTGACCGGGTCGCTGATCTCGTTCACCTTGAGCGAGAAGGCCGCCTTTTCAAATTCACCAACCATCTGGCCGCGCACCACCCCATCGTATTCGCCGCCTTTCTCTTTCGAACCGGGGTCTTCGGAGTTTTTCTTGGCCATGTCGGCAAAATTCGCGCCGGCGCGGAGTTGCTTCACCAGGCCGTCGGCCCTGTCCTTGACGGCGGCTGCCTGCTTGGGATCTTTATCGTTGGTCTTGAGCAGGATGTGCCGGACGTCGATGCGCTCCGGCAGGCGGTAGCTGTCCTTGTTCTCGTTGTAGAGGCGCAACAGATCGGCGTCGGTGGGTTGAATAGCCTGCTCCAGCTTGGCTTGATCGACGATCAGGATGCCGAGGTCGCGCTTCGCAGGGACCTGATACAGGGGCTTGTTGGCCTCGTAATATTTGCGCAACTCGTCGGGAGCGACCTGTATTTCCGAGCGCAGTTTGTCCCCGGTAATCTTCACGTATTGGATTTTGACCTTATCGTTGCGGCGCCTGTATTCCTGTTCGATTTCCTGAGGGGTCACGACGGTGCCTTCCAGGGCGACGTTGCGCATTTTGGTGATGAGTAACTGGCGGGCCATGTCCTCTTCGAACTGCGGAATAGTCAAGTTCTGCTGGGCCAACAACTCTGCGTAGGCGTCCTTTCCGGCGAACTTGCCGTCCGGAAACAATTGAGGAATCATCTGCCGGATGCCGGCGGCCAGATCTTCGTCGGAGACCTTGAAACCCAGCCGCTTGGCCTCGAAGGCCAAAGCACGGTCGTTGACCATGGAATTGAGGTACTGCGGGATGTAATGCGGCAACAACTCGGGGGGCAACTGGCGGCCGCGCAAATTCGCCTGGACAAATTGCTGGACCTCGGGCACCGTGATGGTTTCTTTGCCGACTTCGGCGACCACCTGATCGGACGCGCCGCCGCCCAGGTTGTAGCTGGGCACCAGGTAGGTCAACATCGACAATGCAACCACAAGAAGCAATCCGCCGAGCATGATGCGCACGACCTTGTCTCGGCTGCGGAACAGATCAAACATGTAGCGTAATCTCCTGAGATTAGGGGAAGTTCCAGTATAGCAGGACCGGCGTGCCGCACGTTCTCAGCGCGCTACGGTTGCCGCAACGCCTGCATGGGATTTACGCGCGCCGCGCGCCGCGACGGCACCCAGGCCGCCAGCATGGCGGTGGCGCACAATGCGGCTACGGCAGCCGCCAATATCCACGGATCCCGCGCCGAGACATGGAATAGGATGGCTTCGAGCAGGCGCGCCGCGAACAACGATCCGATTACGCCCAGCGCGGCTCCGGCAAAAGTCCAGCGTGCGGCGTGCCCAAGCACCAGCCGGGCGACCGCGCCGGGTGTTGCACCCAGCGCCATGCGCACGCCGATTTCCTGGGTGCGCTGCGCCACCAGGAAGGAGACGACGCCATAGAGACCGATGGCCGCCAGCAACAGACCCATCGCGGCAAATAGGCCCAGCAGCCAGGCGTTGAAGCGCGGCCGCTGCGCGAGTTTGCCGACGCGCTGGTCGAGGGTCTCTATGCTCACGGGCAACGTAGGATCGAGCGCCGCTAGCTCCGCGCGCACCCAATGCGCCATCGCCGCGGGGTCGACCGGGCCGCTGAGGATAGCTGTCGCAGTGCGGCCAAAGTTCTCTGGCGCGTGATGGCGCACGACGTAGAATTCGGGACCGTCGGGTTCCATCAGGGCGCTGTTCTTCACGTTGCCGGCCACCCCAATGACCGTCAGCCAGCGCTCGGAGCGGCCCGGCTGGATCTGTTTGCCAAGCGGATCTTGGCCGGGAAACATGCGCCGCGCCAGCGAATCGCTCAGGATGACGGCGTTCCGATGCGGATCGCGGTCTTGCTCCTGAAAACCGCGGCCGCGCAGGATGGGAACGCCCAGCGCCGCGAAGTAGCCGGGCGTGATTGCACGCCAGGTGACCATCCCGCCGGTGCCTTCAGCCGAACGCGGGCGGCCCGCGATATCGATCACTGCATAGATCGTGGATCGCGCGGTCCCGCTCAGCGGTATCGAGTCGCTGAGAGCGAGCTGTGTCACGCCGGGTATGCGGTGCAAGCGCCGCTCCAGTTCTTCGAAGAATGCCGATTGGCTGGGGGGATCGGCATACGATTTCTGGCCCAGCGTGACGGTGGCGGTGAGTACGCTGCCAGTGCGCATGCCCAGTGGTTGATTCTGCAGATTCCACAGGCTGCGCATCAAGAGGCTGGCGCCGGTCAGCAGGACCAGCGACGCGCAGATCTGCGCGGCCACCAGGCTGTGCCGGAGCAGATAATGCCGCGCACCCAGGGAGCGCCATCCGGCCAAAGTTTCGGCGCGCGGATGGGCATGTTGTTGCATGGCGGGGGCCAGTCCAAAGCCGATGCCGGAAGCCAGGGATACCAACAGGGTGAAGAGCAGCACCCGCAGGTCGACGGTGGCTTGCTGCAACCGCGGGATGCCTTCCGGCGCGATGGCCACGAAGATGCGCAGCAGCGCGGCGGCGAGCAGGCATCCGGCGACTGCGCCGGTGGCCGCCAGAAGCAGGCTTTCGGTCAGCGTCTGGCGCACGAGGCGCCCGCGGCTGGCGCCCAGTGCCAGGCGCACCGCAAGCTCCCGCTGGCGGGTGGCCGCCCGCGCCAGCAACAGGTTCGCTACATTGGCGCACGCGATCAATAGCACGGCCAGCACCGCGCCCAGCAAGATCCAGGAGGCCAGGCGCGCGTCGTGGATCTGGCGGTCGCGTAGCGAGCGGACGCGCAGCTTGACCTCGTTGCGGAAGGGTCCCGGCACGAATTGCAGGGACTCTGCAAAGAGCGGCTGCAGGGCGGCCCAGGCTTGCATAGGCGTCACCCCGGGTTTCAGGCGCGCAATCGACCACAGCACGCGGCCTGCGTTGGGCCTGTGCTGCTGCGCTGCATCCATGGCCTGCGGCACCAGCACGTCGGCATGCTCCAGCGTGGGCAACTCGAATTGCGGCGGCAGCACGCCCAGGATGGTGGCGGACTGCCCGTTCAGCGGGATGATCTTTCCCGCCACGTGACGATCGCCGCCGAAGCGGCTCTGCCACAGACCATACGAGAGGAGCGCGACCGGCGGCGCGTTAGGCCGGTCCTCATCGCGCGTAAAGTTGCGGCCGGCGATCGGCCGGATGCCGAGCGTAGGCAGGAAACTGGCCTCCACCTGCGCGCATTCGAGACGCACCGGGTTGGCGCCCGTCAGGTCGCAATCGCTGACGCCGGCCCAGGAGGTGAGCGACGCGAAGGGCTGCTGCCGCGCGCGCCACTCCACATAATCGGTGCCCAGCATGAATTCCTGCGGGATGATCGGCGCCACGAAGCCCACCGAAACCAGGCGGTCCGCCCGGGGGTAGGGCAAGCTGCGAAACAGGATGCGGTCCACTACGCTGAAAACGGCCGTGCCAGCGCCGGTACCGAGTGCGATGGCGCACACGGCGGCCACGGTGAAAGTAGGCGATCGCACAAACCCGCGCGCGGCGTAGCGCAAATCCTGCGCGAGAATGTCCAGGTGGTGACGGACGGTCATTTTGATTTAGAAACCGTGCGGCGGCGGAAGTTCCCGGATACGCTACCATCGGGCGTGGAGTTGGCGCGGCGGCAGATCCGCATTCGCGGCGTGGTGCAGGGCGTGGGCTTCCGGCCATTTGTATATAATCTGGCGCGACGGTTGGGCCTCGCGGGCTACGTCCTGAACTCGTCGGCCGGAGTAGAGGCGGAGGTGGAAGGCGCGCGCGATGCGCTGGATCGCTTCGTTGAAAGCCTGCGCAGCGAAGGGCCGCCGCTGGCGCGCATTGAAGAGATGCTGGTGGCGGAGATCGATCCGCTGGGCGAGCGGGATTTCGGGATTCGAGAAAGCCAGGCACAGGAGGGCGAGTTCGTGCTGGTATCGCCGGACGTGGCCACCTGCCCCGACTGCTACCGCGATTTCAGCGATCCGGCCAACCGGCGCTTTGGTTATGAGTTCACCAACTGCACCAACTGCGGCCCGCGTTACACCATCATCCGGGACATTCCGTACGATCGGCCGAACACAACCATGGCGGGCTTTCGCATGTGCGCGGCTTGCCAGGCGGAATATGACGATCCGGGCAATCGGCGTTTTCATGCGCAGCCCAACGCGTGCGCGGAATGCGGGCCGCAATTGTCGGCGCCGATGGCGGAAGCGCAGCGGCGTCTGAGCGAGGGCGCCATCGTGGCGATCCGGGGACTGGGCGGGTTCCACCTGGCGTGCGATCCGCGCAACGATCGGGCGGTGCGGCTGCTGCGCGAGCGCAAACGCCGCAGCGACAAACCTTTTGCGCTGATGGCGCGCGATCTGACGGCGGTGGAGGCGCTCTGCGCGGTGTCGGATGACGACCGCCGGGCCCTGGTCAGCCCGCGGCGGCCGATCGTGATCCTGCCTCGGTGCGCGGACGCGGGCCTGTCCGCGGCGGTGGCGCCCGGCAACAATACTATCGGCGTCATGCTGCCCTACACGCCCATGCATCATCTGCTGTTCATGGGTGCACCTTACGATGCGCTGGTGATGACCAGCGGAAACCTGAGCGAGGAACCCATCGTGACGTCGAATGAAGAGGCGCTCGATAGGCTGCGCCCGCTGGCGGACTGGTTTCTGCTGCACAATCGCGATATCTACATGCGCGCGGACGATTCGGTGGTGCGCACATTCGAAGGCGTGGAGCGCGTGCTGCGCCGGTCGCGCGGATTCGTGCCGCAAGCCATCGATCTGGGTATGGAGGCCGCGGAGATTCTGGCTTGCGGCGCCGAGTTGAAGAATACTTTCTGTCTTAGCAAGGGGCGTTACGCGGTGCTGAGCCAGCACATCGGCGACATGGAGAATTACGAAACGCTGGTCTTCTTCGAAGAGACACTGGCCAATCTGAAGAAGCTCTTCCGCGTAGAGCCGCGCGCCGTGGCTCACGACTTGCATCCGGCGTATCTGAGCACGCAATACGCGTTGCGTGTGCCGGACCTGGAGAAGATCGGCGTGCAGCACCATCACGCGCACGTGGCCAGTTGCATGGCCGAAAACGGACTGCGCGGAAAGGTGATAGGCGTCGCGCTGGATGGCACCGGCTACGGGACAGATGGCCAGATCTGGGGTGGAGAGTTCCTGGTGGCGGATTACGGCGGCTTCGAGCGGCGCGCGCACTTGCGCTATGTGCCGCTGGCGGGTGGCGATGCGGCAGTGCGGCAGCCGTGGCGGCCGGCGCTCGCCTACCTTGCCGATACATTCGGGCCGGCTGCCGAATTTCCGGAACTGGCGCTTTGGCGGGACGTTCCCGAGAGCCGGCGCAAGCTGGTGCGCAGCATGATGGCGCATCGCGTGAACACCATCGACACGTCGTCTTGCGGACGGCTGTTCGATGCCGTGGCGTCAATCGTTGGGTTGCGCCAGCAGATTAACTTCGAGGGGCAGGCGGCCATCGAATTGGAGGCGATCGCGGCGGAAGGCTTGGCGGACGGCTACCCGTTCGGGCTCGATGCGGACACGGTGGACTTTCGGCCGGCGATCGAACATATCGTTGCGGAGGTGCGGGCAGGCACGCCGGTGGCGGCGATCGCGGCGCGGTTCCACAATACCGTGGCGGAGGCGATTGCGGAAGTTTGCCGGCGTTTGCGCGCGGAAGAGAAGCTGAACCGGGTGTGCTTAAGCGGCGGTACGTTTCAGAATATGAAACTGCTGGCCCGCACGCTGGCGGGTCTGCGGCGGCTGGAATTCGAGGTTTTCATCCACGCGCAGGTGCCGCCGAACGACGGCGGCATCGCGCTGGGACAGGCGGTGATTGCGACTGAAATACTACGGCGCAGGTAATCAGGGCATCTTCGAGGAATCGTCGAAGGGCAAGTCGATTTCGACCGTCTTGCCTGCGTCGATGTTTATGGGCGCGGGTGCCGGGGGCTCTTTGCTGTACATACCCAGGGAAGAACCGGTCGGAGGCGGGCCAGAAGCGCCATCATAGCCTCCGGTAGGGTCATAGACAGCGACGACGTAGACCGGTGAGCCGGCGATGTCGGAAAACGTAACGGTTTCATCCTTGGACGCCGCCATCTTCATCCCGGTGGGCATCGCGTTGCCCTGGGTAAAGTCCGGCGTATCGAACACGAATACCTGGATTTTGTGTTTGTCGTCAACCGTTCCGGACCCGGTGTAGTGCAGCTTCACTTTCAGGGTGCGGGTGGCGGCCTTGTCCTGCGCTTTTCCGAATTGGAATCCGGATGCCAGGATCAGCAGGCTTGCGGCGAGGTAAATACTTTTCTTCATTGCACTGGTCTCCTTTGGGGGTAAACGTTGAAATGGGCGATATTGTTCCCAGGATCTCACAGATTGGGCGGGCTGACGAGCGTACTCTACCGGCCGCGGTAGGAGCGTTGCCGGGCTTCGCGTTTAAGGCGCAGGCGCCGGTTGTTTTCCACCCATGCGCGATAGCTGTCGACGGCCGCCTGCACCTCGGGCGAAACGGACGAATATTCCCGGACACCGGCAAGCACTTCTCCGACCAAGCGGGCGTCTTCGTCTTGCAAGCTGGCGAGACGATCTTTGGTTCTTTCCGAGCCAGGGAACTGTGCTAATGCCGCAATCGCATTTGCGTCGTGGTGCGCAAACCGGAGCATCCTTACGGTTTCCATATTCCAAGTCTACCGCGTTTGTGCTCTACCGATTGGATGCACACCCGAAAGAATCGGGAAGGCCGCATTGCTACCATCCCCGCGTCCGTCGGCCGTGAACTCCTCGTCGTAACGGGTTGATAGCGAGATCGCGATGGCCTCGTCCCCTCGCGGGAGTTCGATTTCTGTCGCTCCGTTGAAGCGGTCCTTCCAAAGGGCCACGACGCGGGACCGGAGGGGCTCCGCCCGAGGGCGGCTGAGTTGGGTCATACCGAGGCTCGTGAGCGAGAGCACAGAACAACCGGGATCGTCGGCTAGAACGGTTGCGTAACGCGCGGCCCAGCGTTCTTTGGTCTGGGGGCCATCCATTAGGAGGGCGATCACGAGATTCGGCCCGACGGCGCGGACGATGTTCGCCACCGGGTCGGGCCGTGCCAGGTCTTCGCAGACCAGCGCGCAGACCACCAAGTCCTCACTTATCGAAATGAAATTCAGACAACGGTCGGTGCAATCAATGTACTCCCACCATTCGCGGTACGGCGACAGGACACCTCCCAGGCCGTATTGGATGACTTGGCTCTCGTCCAGCTTCCATGGGTGGTGTTTCCTCTGGACAACATCCGCAAGCAGTGGAAAGGAGAGCCTTACTTGGTTCGTTCCGCGCAGCCCGTCGGAGCCCCCGCGGCCTATGCCGGCGATAAGGAAACAATCCTGCGGGAGGCTCTGCCGAAGCGCGTTGAACTGTTCGTCCGTGATCGATAGTTCCGGCAGGACGACCCCGTCTATTCTACCCAGCTTTCGCTTGGCCTCGGCGTGCAAAGCTCCGAAAAGTTCGGTCAGGTTGTCGGGCCGTCCTTCGGGGTCATAGGCGAATGTGAAGAAACCGAAATCCTTGGGCAGCCGCGCTGCTGCATCGGTTGTCTCATGAAATTGGTCGACGAGAACCTCTAATGGCCACGGGATCACCAGTAGGTTCATCGAGTCGCTTTGGAGAAACGGGCTAAAGTGCCACTGAGGCGTGACCTCGCTGGCGTCGCACAGGGACAAGTAACGCGACAACGACCGCTCCGTCAGGCCATTCTGGGGAGTGTGCATCCGCGGTAGGACCCGTAATCGGGAAGGATCAATCCAGGAACACAGAGTGCCCGCCTTCACCAACAGATCGGCCCCAACATCCTGTATGGGGTTGTATTCGCCGGCAATTGATCCTTCGCGGCGCCCACCCCTTCGCAAGCTTGGTCGGCGACCGCAACAAGCTTCACGAGTGCTTCGCAAAGTGAGCGTTGATCCCTTGTCTTGCCGAGCGGTAGCGCAAATGCCTGGCGTACTGTCTGCCATTCTCTGGCCAACTCATCGAACGATTCCGGTTTGCCCAGCCGCCAGCACTTTTTCCAGTCCCCGCCCAGATCGCGCACGAGGCCCCTCCAACCTTCAAGGGAGCCGTCCTTGTCCAGCCAAGGTGGCCGATCCCGGAGGAGCTGCGCGTAGTCGCCGGTTCTCTTCAGCAATGCCGAGCACAGCCCGAAGCAGTCGGGCGGCCACGATGGAAACGTGTTGAAGTCTCGCAATGACGGCAGAATCCCGATAAGAAACTCGCCAACTGTAGCTTCCTCCCGCATCGTCACACCCCCATGCCGCACTCCGCATGCACCGCCCGCACGGCCTTCTCCAGCCCATCCCGGCTGACCACGATAGCGATGGTCAGCTCGCTGGACCCCTGCGCGATGGCGATGATATTCACTTTTTCGCGCGAGATGGCGGTGAAGATTCGCCCGGCGATGCCCGGTTTGCCCTGCATGCCCTCGCCGACGACGGCCAGCAGCCCCACCTTCTCATCCACCTGGATGGGATGCACGTAGTCATGGGCCAGCTCGAGCGCCAGGGCGGATTCCAGGGCCTGCCGGCTCTTCGCCAATTCCTCGGTGCGCACCAGGAAGCAGAAGGTCTGGCGGTAGCTGGAGCTGGAGAAGACCAGCACCTCGACATTGGCGCGGTCGAGCGCATCGAGCGCGCGGGCCATCACATGCGCACCGCTCAACTCGGGGCTGGCCGGCTCCAGCGAGATGAGCGCAACCTGCGCGAGCGAGGTGACCGCGCGCGCGCCAGTGGCCGCGCCGATGGAGGGCAGGATGCGCGTGCCGGGCCTTTCGGGCGCGAAGCTGTTCTTGCTCCAGACTGGAATATTCTTTTCGATCAGCGGCGCGAGCGTGCGCGGATGCAGGACCTTGGCGCCGTTGTAGGCGAGTTCCGCGGCTTCCGCGTAGGTCACTTCATTCAGCACAACCGCGGAAGGCACCAGGCGCGGATCGGCGCTCATGATGCCATCCACGTCGGTCCAGATCCATAGCTCGGAGGCATCCAGCGCGGCCGAGAGGATCGACGCCGAAAAATCCGAACCGCCGCGCCCCAGCGTGGTGGGCCGGCCGTCGGCGGTGGCGCCGTTGAAGCCGGTGACCACTGGCAGGACGCCGTGTTCGAGCAGCGGCAACAGGCGCGCGCGCGTCTTGGCGCGGGTAGGTTCCATCAATGGCGAGGCGTTCCCGAAGACCGCGTCGGTGACCACGATCTCCGCCGCGTTGACGGCTTCGGCGGGCGTGCCCTGCGCATTCAGATACGCGGCGATGAGCAGCGCCGAGAGGCGCTCGCCAATGGCCACGGCTTCATCCACCGAACGCGGCGGCATTTCGCTGAGCATGAGCATGCCGCCGGCGATGCGTTCGAACTCGGCGATCAGATACGCGATGCCGTCCGCCGCCGCCGCTTGCCGTTCCGGCGGCAGCAACTCGCGGCAGGTGGCGAGGTGCCGCTCGCGCAGCTTGGCGATGTTGGCCTCCAGGCCGGCCTGGTCTCCGGCTTCGGCGCGGCGCAAAGTATCGAGCAGCAGGTCCGTGATTTTGGACATGGCGGAGACCACGATGGCAACGGGCCGGCGCGGCTGCGGCTCGGCGGCGATGCCCGCGGCGATGCGCATGCGTTCGGCCGAGCCCACGCTGGTGCCGCCGAACTTCATCACAAGCAGATCGTTCAACTGAAATCCTTTCCGTTAGTGATGCGTGCCCGCACCAGCTTCAAAATCTCTTCTTCGACTTGATCCAGGGACAGCCCCGTGGAATCGATGTAGATGGCGTCCGGCGCCTGGGTCAGCGGCGCTTCGGCACGGGTGCGGTCGCGCTGGTCGCGTTCGCGGATCTGGGCGGCGATGGCGTCGGGCGGCACGGCTTCGCCCTGGTCGCGGAAGTCGCGCAGGCGGCGGCTGACGCGCTCCTGTGGATCGGCGTCCAGGAAGATCTTGATGTCCGCATCCGGGAAGACTACCGAGCCGATGTCGCGACCTTCCATGACGACGCTGGTGCGCGCGCCCAGAGCACGCTGTTTCTCGACCAGGGCGCGGCGCACACCCGGAATCGCGGCTACCACGGAGGCCTGTTTGCCGATTTCAACGGTGCGGATGGCGGCGGTAACGTCTTCGCCATTGAGCAAAACGTGCTGGCCCGCAGGCTGCAATTCGATATCGGCCGCGCGCGCCAACTGTTCCATGCGGTGCATATCCGCGGTGTCCGCGTTTTGGCGCCTGGCCCACAGGGCCACGGCCCGGTACATTGCGCCGGAGTCGATGTAGGTGAACCCCAGACGGCTGGCAAGACGGCGGGCAATGGTGCTCTTACCGGCGCCGGCGGGCCCGTCGATAGCGATCACCACTCGCCGGGATTGGGTGGCCACTAATGCGCGCCCGAGACGCTCTTCACGATTGGAGAGTACATGGAAGGTAGAATAGCAGGAGCGATGAGCCCGGATGAATTCGATAGGCTGGTGCAAGAGGCGTACGGGCGGATTCCGAGCCGGTTTCGGAAGCGGCTGCAGAACGTCGCGATGCTGGTGGAGGCGGAACCTTCGCCGGCGCAACTGGCGGAAGGCGGCGTGGGACCGGGGAA